>Ga0210051_1002117_pt1 | contig 20073 bp, 21 predicted proteins | sample CryGey092014_all_FD_185464 | JGI IMG/M metagenome (GOLD analysis project Ga0210051, IMG submission 185464) | Groundwater microbial communities from aquifer - Crystal Geyser CG23_combo_of_CG06-09_8/20/14_all (SPAdes) (version 2) | ecosystem: Environmental > Aquatic > Deep subsurface > Groundwater... | reverse complement strand
TTTAGTGGCAGAACACCGCTTTTGGTTTTCATCCCGCACCAAAAATTTTGAGGGCCTGTAGCTCAATTGGTAGAGCATCCGCCTTGCACGCGGAAGGTCAGCGGTTCAAATCCGCTCAGGTCCACCAGAGACGATTTATCTTGCCCTCGCCCCTCGCGGAGTTTACCCCGTACCGAACTTGTTCTGGTGCGGGGCTCGGGGCGGCGGAGAAGCCCCCAAAAAATTTAACGGGCTCTCCGCGTTCTTAAAAACTGCCAAAGAGCCAGAAAAATATCGGCTCGAACCACATTTTGCCTGCCCCGTAGTGAAACGAAGTTTCTACTACTGGGGTAAAAGAAAAATTTTATTCATTTAGAGGTTAAGACCTCTTTTTTAATTCTACCCCAGACCTTGACAAAATTGAGGATATATGCTACAATTGAAGTATCAACAGGTGAAAAACTTGTTGGGCCGTCAAAGAGGTCTGCTCGGCCTCTTACCTCGCTTCCGAATAAAATCGGTCGCAAGGTCCAAAATATTCTTGGTGGCGGGAATTTCTCAAAAAGGAGGAGAAAAATGAACGGGCAAGATTACATTGTCAATCTGGCGGAACAGGTCGTAGGAAGGAACGTAATCCAGGAACTGGAGAAACAGCACGTAAGCTTTGGTTCGTCTGGCACCGATTGCGATGTGACTCCCGATGAACTATTTACCGCGCTTTACGCTCAGGTCAAGGCGAAGGTAAAGGAGATGAACCCGAAGACTATCGGCTATATCTGCACTTACGCATTGGCGGAAGACGCAGATCTCGGATTAGGTCGCAATATGGGAAATTTCTCCGGATTCGTCAGGAACACGACAATCTCTGCGGTGCATCCGCAAGATTTCAGCTCCAAGCTGTCCGGCCGAGAACTGATTGAGGAGATCGCAGTGGCGACAATCGTGGGTGTCATCTACGATACAATCAATCAGAGTGGTTGGGACGTGGACCGCAGTGACTGGCAAATAGACCGCTACGCCTACAGAACCTAACACGTATAACCGCCAAAAAGGTGGAGGAGTTGCTTCTTGCTCTTCTCCACCTTAACCCCTAAGTAAGTGTTCAAAAGAAGATTTATTTAGGACAAGAAATCAGCTTATCAGCTGGTTTTTTGTTTCCGGAATTTGCCGCCGAAGGTAAAATCTGTTATGCTTTTGATAGCGAGCCTTATTCGCCAAATGCTCAAAATTGTGATTTGAGCAAGGTCGATTTCAAGCGCATAAATATTATGCCCGGTTATTTTTCTCTGCGGTTCCTGTGTTATTCTGTGTGAAATTAAGTTTTTACATGGACTTGCAAAAAAATAAACACAGCTAAACACAGAAGATTAATTGTTGGCAGTGTTAAAGTTTAAATATGTTATTTAAAATTACGGCAATATTGGGCGGTAAAAAAGCGGTTAAAAGTTTAGGAGCTTTTTGTCTGCTCATATTCGGAATATGCGCTCTAATTTTTCAGTTTTGGATAGATGTGCTTCAGCCCCCATGGATAATATGGGTATTCAGGGGCGGGGCAATTTTAGGATTAATTTTGCTGCTCGGCGGAATTTTTGCTACGGATGTGCCGGACGGTATAAAAGAAAAGATAGAGAATATAAATCAATAGAGATTGTGCTATAATAAACCTGATGCGTAATAAATAATTGCAGCGTTTCAACGCGAAACCGATGCGAAACAAGGCGGCTGCAAAGGTTTGTGGCAATATAAAGTTCGGCGAAGCCGCCTACGTAAAACCCACGCGAAAATTATTACGCACTATCTTTAATAAAATAAATTTTATCCAAGACCAGATTTGTTCTTGGAGAAAATTGGTCGATAAACACAAAAAACATTTGAGCAATGAGTTTCTATTAGTTTTACGACCAGAGAGAGCGAATTTCTATTAGTTTCTTTTTTAAAACAGAAATTTATAGAAATTTATAGAAACCGATAGAGATTTGTTGTTGATTTCAAAAGCAAAAATTATGGTAAATTGGCTTGAAACAACATTAGAGGCTTTGCAAGCAGCCTGGGGAGGATTTATAACCTTTTTACCCAACCTTATAGGGGCTATTATTGTTTTTGTTGTCGGCTGGTTTGTTTCTGCCGGGATAGGAAAGTTATTAACCCGATTTTTAAATTTTTGTCATTTTAACCAATTTTTAGAGAGATTTGGCTGGAAAGAGGCTTTGGAAAAAGCGGAAATAAAATTTGATGCTTCAAAATTTCTGGGAATTGTAGTAAAATGGTGTCTGGTTATTGTATTTTTAATGGCAGCCGCTGATATTTTAGGGCTTGAGCAATTTTCGGGGTTTTTGGGCGGAGTTTTGGGATATGTCCCAAATATTATTATTGCCGTTTTAATTTTCATTGTCGCAACAATAATAGCCGACATTCTTGAAGGGATAGTAAAGGGAGCCACTCAGAAAGCCGGTATTGCCTATGCTAAATTTTTGGGCGAGCTCGTGCGCTGGGCAGTTTTGGTTTTTGCCGCCATAGCTATTTTTTCTCAGTTGGGAGTAGCCGCAACTATTATTAACGCTTTGGTAGTTGGTTTTATTGGAATGTTGGCATTGGCCGGAGGACTGGCTTTCGGATTAGGCGGAAAAGACGAAGCTCATGACTTTTTGAAAAAATTAAAAAAGAAAGTTTCTGAAGAAATAGAAAGATAGCCAAAAGACAGGCAAAGCCTTTTATATAGAAATTTAAAGGGGGTAATTTTTGTTACCCCCTTTAAAGAAAATTTTTTATGTTTGGCAGGTTTTTAAATTCTCAATCAAAAACTATTACCTCCGCCGCTTTTATTTTAGGTTCGGCAAGTTTGGGCAGTAAAATTTTGGGTTTGTTCAGAGACCGGCTTTTGGCCGGTCATTTTGGCGCCGGAGACGAACTTGATATGTATTATGCCGCTTTTCGAATTCCCGACCTGGTTTTTAATCTTTTAATTATTGGCGCCATCTCCGCCGCTTTTATCCCGGTTTTTACCGAGTTTTGGGCCCGCAATCAAAAAGAAGCTTGGTTAATAGCTAATGGAGTTTTAAACCTCTTTTTGGCGGTTTTAATTTTTCTTTCAATAATTTTAATCTTTTTTTGCCCCATGTTAATTTCAATCATCACTCCCGGATTTGAGGGAGAAAAAAAAGAAATTACTGTTGCCCTAACAAGGATTATGTTTTTAAGTCCGCTCTTTTTGGCTGTCAGTAATATTTTTTCGGGAATTTTACAATCTTTTAAACGTTTTTTTGTTTATTCAATGGCTCCGATTATGTACAATATTGGCACAATTTTGGGGATTTTATTTTTTGTTCCCAAAATTGGAGTTTACGGTTTGGCCTTCGGGGTTGTTTTGGGAGCGTTTTTGCATATGGCAATTCAGATTCCTTCAGCTAAATTTTGCGGCTATCGCTATCGCTTTGTATTTAATATCTATCATCAGGGAATTAGAAAAATCATTAAATTGATGGTGCCCAGAACAATTGGGCTTGGCGCTTTTCAGATAAACCTTATAGTAATTACAGCTATTGCTTCCACTTTGGCTTCGGGAAGCATCGCCGTTTTTAATTTATCCAACAATTTTCAATATATTCCTGTTGGAATTATTGGGATTTCTTTTGCCACCGCTGCTTTTCCCTCGTTATCCCAAGAGTTTGCTATTCAGCGAAAAAAAGAGTTTGCCCCCCCATATTCCGTTAGAAATAAATATTTAACGGGATTTATTCAAAAATTTTCTTCAACCTTCAGACAAATTTTGTTTTTGATAATTCCGCTATCCGCTTTAATTTTTATTTTGAGAGCCCAAATTGTCAGGCTCGTTTTGGGAACGGGTCAGTTTAGCTGGGTGGATACAAGGCTTACAGCCGCCTGTCTCGGTCTTTTTTCTTTAGGAATTTTTGCCCAATCTTTTACACCTTTACTTTCCAGGGCTTTTTACGCTTTGCACAATACTTTAACCCCGGTAGTAATAAGTATTTTTAGTATGGCATTGAATATCGGGCTTTCCTTTCTTTTGGTTTGGCTTTTGACTTTTAATAATATTTTTTACGATTTTATTTTTGAGAATTTAAAACTTCAGGGAATTAGCGAGATTGCCATTTTGGGCTTGCCCTTAGCTTTTTCAATTGCCGGGATTTTTAATTTTACCTTGCTTATTTTTAGGCTTCATAAAAAGCTCGGAGATTTGGACTTAAAAACAATTTCAAGAGCTTTTTTTAAAATTTTACTGGCTACCCTTGTAATGGCCGAAATTACCTATTTGGGTCTTTACATTTTGGCTGACCTTGTAAACATGCAGACATTTTTCGGTGTTTTTTTGCAGGCAGCGGGAGCGGCATCTATCGGGTTTCTCGCCTATCTTTTAATCGCCAGATTTTTAAACCTTTATGAATTTAAAAAAATTATAAATTCAATAAGATGAACCGCAAAAAATTCGCAAAAAAAATTCCAAAACGCTTGACAAGATTAAAATAGTGTGCTATAATGAAAGTGTCGGAATGGACATGTTTGTGGTAGATTTAACGGGAAAAATTAGCCAAGAGGAGAAAAAATATGAACGGACCGGAGGTTTTAAGAAAGTTTTTGGAATCGTTGGAATCGGTTGACTGCCCCAAGGGTTCCCCGGGAAAGAAAAACGTTGATTTGGTAATCAACGGAGAACTGGCGGTGACAACTGAAAACTTCATCTGCGGCATTTCTTTTGCTCCAAACAGAACTCAACAGGAGCAGGGAAAGTTAATTTTAGGTTTTTCGGATAATATCCCAGGAGCAGAAAAAGCAGAAAAAGTGGATTTGGTTATTTGTCTAAACAGCGGCGAGTTTCGTTTTGCTCTTAAATATCTTTCGGGATATGGAGCCTGGATGCTCAAAGTTCCTTGTGAATATTCCACAATATTAAGAGACAATCTGGACTGGGCTGTAAAAAAAGGCGCGGTGAGAATTGAAGTAGAAACAAAAAATCATTTTTTGTCCAAAGCAGCGGAGGAAAAAGGAGATGGATAAAACGATGAAAAAAATTTTGCTTGAACACAATGGAAAACTAACAATGGGATTAGTGAGCCGGGAAGAAGAGCTTTTCGGAGCAGAGGGTCTGCTTCCAGCCATTATCATTGAATTGTCTAACGGCGAGAATCTTTATATGAGTGTTGCCGAATTTAGAGAATTAAAGGTAAGAGCAAACTATCAGTAAAAGAAGGACAAGTAAAATGCCAGAACAGTGCAGGAAATGTCAAAAAATTCAAGTTTATGGCGTAATTGCCTGCAAAAACTGTCCCCTTGGGGATAACAAGAAATAAGGAGGCAAAGATGGAAGTTTTTGTAGAGAGGATAGTTATCTCCCAGGACAGAAAGGGTTTGCCCTTTATCAAAACCTCCAAGGGATTTGTTTCCCGGATTCCTGTTGAATTTCGGAAATCTCCAAGGAGGGAAATTCCCGTAAGGGTAATTCAATAAAGATGATGCGTAATAAGGAATAGCAGGTTCTTTGCGCGAAACTAACCCCGATAGTACAAATCCTGACGGATTTGACTACGGGGCGAGAATAATCGCAGAACGAACTTCTATGGGCTTGCTTGCCCCGTACTCAAATTCCGAAGGAATTTGTAGTACCGGGGCACGAAACAAGGCGGCTGCAAAACTTTATAGTAACAGGAAAGCTGACGAAGCCGCCTACGTAAAACCCACGCGAAAATTATTACGCACTATCTTCAATAAAATGATGTCCCAAAAAGAGAAGGCGCAAAAGCCTGCCTTCTCTTTCCCCCTTAGCTGATTAAAAGATTAGTCGGCTAAAGGGGAAAATACTCTGGGCGATTTTTAACGCTTTGTTCACTAAGAATTTCTTAATGCTCGCTAAAGCTCGCTAAAATTCTCGCCAAAGACAAAAAATTGTCTTTAGCCTCAGGATGCTCGCCTAAATCGCCCGCCAAAAGCAAGTAGATTGCTCCCCCGGGCAAATTTTAACGCTCGCTAAAGCTCGCTAATTTGTCCATTAAAGACAATACCTTGTCTTTAATCCCCAGAAAGTTGCGAGGGAAAAATCTCTGTTAGATTGGGATGAAATGTTCGTAGATTAGAATTTTCTAATTGAGGAACAAAAATCTCTCTCCTTTCCCAATCTGATTTTTCACTATTTTCTCTCGCAACTTTCTGAGGCTGTTCTTTAAAATTCGTGTCTTTGTCCGACCCGGTTGCTGGAAAGGAGATGAAATGGCGGGATTAGCGTTATTTGCTTTTAAGGTTTTAATAACCGGCTTTCTTTTATATTGGATTTCTGTTTTTATTCATGAATTTCTGCATTTACTGTATCTTAAATTAAGAAAAATAGAAGTAGAAAGAATATATTTTGAAAAATGGGGAATTGCGGGAGGAGGAATAGATTTCAATTCGTTACATCCTTCTTCCCGAGATTTTCTTTTTGTTTCTATTATAGGCGGAATTGGTTCGGCAATGTTTTTCCTTCTGCCAATTTTGGTTTTTTCAATTTTTCTGAACTGGAAAACAATTATTGTTTCAAGCGGGATAATCTTTTTGCTCCAACTATTCTACGGTTTACTTGAACCAGCCCAAAATTAAATAAACCCTATCCTTTCAAGTTTTTGGGGAGATTTTGACGCTAAATGGTAAGCAGATAATTTTGGAAGCCCGGCTCTTCATCTCTGCTCTCAAGGCTGACTCTTTGGTCTTTGGTTTAATAGCTGCGGCAATTATCCTTTCTGGTTTTATTGAATTTAGGGAAGGAATAAGTGAGCGCTTGAGGAAAAAATTATTGAAAGCAATAATAAGAAAGTTTAATGAGAGCAAGAAAGATGGCGTTAAAACCAGTTAGAAATCCTAAACGGATTTACCTCTTACCTAAAAGGAAAAGAATTTTTTAATTAGTTTCTCCGTTTCTTTATAATTTCTTATCCAATGAATTTTTTGATTTTTTTCCATTTTTTTAAACCAGGTCATTTGTCTTTTGGCAAAATGCTCAATGTCTTTTTGCAATTTTTCTACCATTTTGGGGTAATTTATTTTGCCCTGAAGATATTTAGCTATCCAGCGATATTCCAGGCCAAACTCTTCCAATTTTTTCCAGGAAATTCCCGATTTATGAAGCTTTTTAACCTCTTTGACCATTCCCTGCTTGAATCTTTTTTTAAGGCGCCGAGCAATAAGTTTTTTTAATTCTTCCGATGATTTTTTAATGCCTATCGTCAAGACATTAAATCGTGGCTGTAATTTTAAAGCCGGTATCGGCTTTTTTGTTTTTTTGACAATTTCGATTGCCCGAATTAGTCTTCGGGGATTATACTCATCAATATTTTTGGCTCGTTTGAAATCAAGTTTTCTCAATAATTTAAAAAGCTCTTTGGTGGATTTTTTTTCTAATTTTTTGCGGAGTTTCCAGTCAGGTTTAACTTCAGGGAGAACGATTCCATCAACTACGGCTTGAATATAAAAGCCGGTTCCGCCGCAAATAATCGGGAGCTTTCCTTTTTGCTGGATTTTTTTGATGGCGCGGAACGCCGATTTCTGATACCTTACAACCGAGAATCTTTTTTTGGGCGAAGCGACATCTAAAAGGTAATGGCGAATACCGCGGTGAAAATATTCGCTCAAATTTCCAACGAATAATAACGAATTTTTAACGAATATTCGTTTTTTATTTGATTTAATTTGTTTATTATTTGGGCGATCTCGCGGCACTTTCCCCGCGCCAATATCCATCTCTTTATAGACCTGTCTTGAATCGGCTGAGACAATTTCGCCTCCGAATTTTCGCGCAAGCTTTACCGCCAGTTCGCTTTTTCCGGAAGCTGTCGGTCCTAAAATAACTATTAATTTAGGCTTTGGTAATTTCGCGCTTTTCATTTTGAATTTTTGATTTAGGCCAATTCACCACCCAGACCCCAAGATAGGGCTTTTATAACCCTTACTTTTATAAATTTCCCGATTAGTTTTGGATTTTGGATTTTGGCATTTATTTGGTATTTGGATTTTGTCATTTGGATTTTTATTGTCTTGTATGTTTTTGTTTTTCCAACTAACCATTCTCCTTTTTTGTATTCTGGTAGAACATCCACTATCTTATTGATGTATTTCTTATTGTTTTTCAGGGCAGTTTCTTTTAAAATTTCTGTCAAAACTTTATATCTTCTTTCTTTTTCCTGTTTGGAAACACTGTCTTTTAATTTTGCGGCAGCCGTTCCCGGCCTCGGAGAGTATTTTGCAATATAAGCCATATCAAATTTAATTTCTTTAAATAATTTGAGGGTCGCTTCAAACTGTTTTTTTGTCTCGCCGGGAAAGCCCACAATGACATCGGTTGAAATGCTGATAGGCGGGAACTTGCCACGGATTTTCGCGAATGTTTTGCGGATTTTTTTGACTAAATTTTTATACTCACCAGCAGTATAGTCGCGGTTCATCTTTCGCAAAATTTTATTATCGCCTGATTGAACAGGTAAATTTAGATAAGGCGTAATTTTCCGGCATCCTGCCATTGTTTCCATCAGTTCATCTGAAAAGTCCTTGGGATGGGGAGAGGTAAATCTGAGCCAAAAATCTCCCGGAACATCGTTTGCCATTTTTAACAATTTTGGAAAGTTCACCTCGCGAATTTGTGCTAATTTTGGTGCGAATTTCCACGAATATTTGCGCAGATTAGTACCCGCATTCGCACATATTAGCGAGTTATAAGAGTTGACATTTTGTCCCAGAAGCCAGATTTCCCTTGCCCCGTTAGAAATCATATTTCTAATGGGGTTTACCTCCCTTTTAACCAAATTTTTTATTTCCTCTATGATTTCTTTGGCTGGTCGGCAAACCAAACGTCCCCGAACATAAGGAACAACGCAATAAGAACAAAAATTATCGCATCCATTGGAAATGGGAATGAGAGTTGAAAATCTACTTTGATATTTGGGCCGAAGTTGTAAATAATTGTTATATTGTTGTAATGTTGTAATGTTGTAATGTTTTTTTGATAGAATTGGCGGCCATTGCGGCAAATCTTTAATATCTAAAATTAAATCAAACTTGTCTCTAAACTTTTTTCTATCCTCTTTTAAAAGACAACCAGTTAAAATTGTTTTTAGTTTGGGGTTTAAGGTTTGAAGCTTGACGAGTTTTTGGCATTTGCCAAAAACTCTGTCCACTGCTGATTGTCTGACCGAGCACATATTAACCACAATTAAGTTGGCTTCATTGATTTTGGAAGCGGGTTTATATCCGATATTTTCTAAAACTGCAGCAATCCGCTCCGAATCTGACTTATTCATCTGACAGCCAAAAGTGATGAGATGATACTTTGACATACTCAATATTTTACAACAGAAAAACGGCCATTTCAAGGACCGTTTTTCTAAAGGGATTATAGAAAATTTAATTATGGCATTGGTTGCATGGGTTGCATTGGTTGTTGGGCTGGTTGCATTGGTTGCTGCATTGGCTCCATCAGCTCGAATTCAAGGGGTTTGGGTGATTCCATCAGTGGCGGTTTTTGCATTTCCATCGGTTGAGGTTGAATTGGTTGGGGCTGCTTAGGCCTGAAAATTCCCTCAATTGTTTCTTTGAAAAATTGGAAAGGAGATTCTTCTCTTGCCGGGAGCGGCGGCATTCCTTCTTTTATATAATGTTCAATGCATTTTTCTGGCGGAGCAATTTTGCATTTCTCTATTGGAGAACAAGCATCGGGGCAGAGATAGCATTGGTCCCCACTTTTCTTGTAGGTTAAAACCTGAGCGCAAACAAGGCCCTCTGTTTTTTCTGGTTGTCGGGGTTCGGGATATGCCGGTTTTTCTTCTCGGGTATATTTTGCAACGCACTTTCCGTTTTCTTCAACGCATTGATAGCCGGGAGCGGGCATCACAGCCGGACACCCTTGACCATCTTTTAAGGGATATTCTGCGCAGACGGGGCCGCACCAGCCGCATTTTATAGGCCTTGCTCTTCCTTCTTTTTCTGGCATACAGCATACTTCCTGGCGTTCCTCGCATCCCCTAAGATAAACCACTCCATCACCCTCTTTACATTTTTGGTCGCAATAGCCCCCAAATTTATAGCAATCAATTTTATCTCTTCCACACTGTCCCCTGTAAAATTCCCAATCTTTGCAACTCGTTCCATCAGGAAAAATACAAACTCCATATTGCCCACCCTCGGGTCCGGTTCTGATTTCCAATTTATAGTCCAAGTTTTTACAATAAACCGAGGCTGGATTAGCAAGCCCGGTAGATGGCCGTTCTCCTGTTGGTCTTTCCGGCCATTCTGGCTTTTCTCCCCTTATTTCTTTTTCACAGATGCTATAAGATTTACTTACCCTGATTTCTGTCAAATTTTCGCAGCATTTTCCATGAGTTGGACCGAGCAGGGGATTGCGATTGACTTTTTCTCCTGCTTTGGAGCAGGGGAGTTCTTCTATCTTTTGGAATCCTTCCCTCTCCATTACGCATTTTCCATTAATACACCTGAATTTAGGGCATATGGTTCCTTCGGCGCATCTTGGTTGTGGGCAGGATAAATCAGAAGCGCATTCCATAAATTCAGGTATTGTTGAGATTGAAGGTATCATACCGCTTGGTATTCCGGGCATGGGAGATGGTTTTTGTTCTCTTCCGCAGGAGCCCTTAGAAGCAATTTCTATGTTGGCGCATTTTGCCTCACAAGCGTTGCCGTAGGTTTTTCCATCTTTGCCGCAGACCGGGTCCCAAATCATAATGCAAGCGCAACCCTCAACGGTTGGCGCCTGTCCTTCCGGCTGCATTTGGTCGCTTGGAAATGGCATCATTGGTTGAAGAATTTGGTCCTCGGGCAAAAATTCAATTCTGAATTCTCCGGGCAGGGGGATTCTTTCATCGGGAAATTCTTCTTTAAACATTTTTTCAACTTTTTCTCTTTTTTCCATTTCTTCCTTGAAGAATTTTTCCTCAAAAGTCCTTCTTTCGGCATCTTGTTTTTCAAAAATTTCTCGGCGCAATCCGATTTCTTTGATAATTCGGCGGGCATTGTTGGCTTCATGAAACGCGGCTGTTCCCATTCCAAAAGCCTCGCCAAAAAGTTCGTTTTCCAAGGCTACCTGAGCAACATTGATTTTCTTTTGGGCATTGGCAAGTAAAACTCTGTAGGGAGAACGCTCCGTAATTTCGTTTTTTGTTTTATCGTCAAGACTGGAAAATTCGGTTTCGGCCGCCACAATTTCCCGTTTTGCTTTTTCAATTTGTTGAACGGCCCCTTCTTTTGTTATTTGTTCATGGAATATTTTTTGATGCTCGTCAATTTTTTCGAAAAGTTGGGGATTTCGGGCCTTCAGCTCCTTTTCTATCATTTCCTCCCCTTCAATTTTTTGTTTCAGGAATTGGAGCCTGGCGGCATCTTCAACATTTTCTATCTTGCGGCTTAATATTTCCGCTTGCTCTTTCAGGATTTCTGTCATTATTTCCGGCGGCGGGCCGAATTCTTGGATAATTTTTATATGTTCAGGTGAATCACCGGCCAGTCTTTCATATTGCCTCTTTTTTTCTTCCATATCCTCGGCCATGGCAATATCTCTTTGCATTTCCTCCATTGCCATTTTTTTCATCTTTTCCCAGAATTCTTTTTTGTCTTCGGGAATAATATTATCCATTTCTTTAAACATTTCAAATTGTTTAACATCATGGAATTTTTCCAGTTCCTTGAAAAATCCTTCTTGTTGCTCTAGGGTATCAGCTTTTTCAAAACCGTCTTTAAAATTTCCCATCGCTCGATTTTTTACCTCCAATATTTTATCAATGGTTTCGGGAGCAAGATTATTTTCCAATTCTTTAATGATTCTTAAATCTTCCATTTCTCCTTTCTCAAGGTGTTGGAGAAATTCTTCTTTTTGCTTTTCAATTTTAAATTCTTTCATTTTTTTCTCAATTCTCTCAAAGGCCCTCTCTTTGGCTTTTTCCATTTCTTCTCTGACGATTTCGGGTATTACCCGAGTTTCAAATTCGTGAATAATTTCCATATGTCTTACTTCATTTCCGCCGATATTTTTTACATAATCATCAAATTTTTCCCTGTCTTCTGAAGCCATTTTTTCCATATCATTTTGTAATCTTTTAAAAGAGTTCTCTTGAGCTTTTTTTATCGCTTCTTTTGCCGGTTCTGGAACCTTCTCTTCAATTTCTTTTAAAATTTCCAGGTTTTTAAAGTTTTTAAATTGGCTGCCGGACTGTTGTTCTATATTTTCGGTTAATTTTTGTTGCAAAGTTTCCGGAGGGGCCATTTTTAAAGCGATATCGGAGAATTTGGCTAAATTTTCCTCTTTTACGGCTCTTATTTTGTCATAAACTTCGGCCGGCAGTTCTTTTTCTAATTTTCCGATTAATTTTTGCTGTTTTATATTGTGGTCAACAAATTTATCTAAAAATTTATCAACTTCAATATTTTCTTTTGCCGTTTCTTTGATTTTTTCCACCGCCTCTTTAAGCCGGTCGGTTTCCACCAAATAGTTATCGAGAGTTTGGTGGAGCAATTCGGGACGGTCGGTTTTTTCCGCCATTTTTTTTGCTTCAATGATTTTTTCATTGGCAAATTTCAGTTTCAACTCCGCCTTTTTCACCGGGTCGCGGGTAAAAAAGCTTTGAAAACCCCGACCAATATTTTTGAAAGCGTAAAGAGGACTGTCAGGTAAAATATTTGGGTCGCCCACTCCCAAATCTTCGGGTTTTATGTTTTCATCAAGATTAACCGCGCCACTTATCACCGGCGAATAACCTCCACCAACGCCGGTTGGCTCATCAGCAGGGGGTATTTGTTCTTGAGTCAAGCCAATTCCAGCCAAACCAAGGAACAAAAAACAAATTAAAGGAATAAAAAGTTTGAGTTTAGACATATAAATATAATGCAAATCTACAAATGAAATGTTCACCCCGTTAGAGAAATCAATGTGTAATCCAAAATCAATAACGATGTTAAAAAAATTGAGCTCTGTCAGAATAATAAACGCTCTCAATTCTCTAACGGGGCTAATCTACAGACTGCGAATATATTATCAGTAGTTCGCATAATTGGCATAAAATTCGCATATTTGCATTAGCCTCCTCTTTTATTATACCACATTTTCCAAATTTAGTTATCCCCAAATAAAAAACCCGGCAATACCGAGAAAACAATTTAACAATTTAACAATTTAACAATTTCAATGTATCGTGCCTTTTTTCTCTCTGATAAATTGCCGCCAATCCCGAATGAATTCAACAAAAGTGTTAAAGGGAACTTCAAATATGAGATTCGTGAAAACAATAAGCAAATTAATTTTGGAAAATTCTTTAGATAGCCATTTTCCCGCTTTGATAATTGGCAAGCCAAAAAAATCCAGGAACAGGGAACGAATTCCTTCTTTTTCCTCCCAAACCCTTAGCTCGCGCGACCATTCTTTGATTCTAAGACCGGAAAAGCTGATAAGGCACAAAAAGATAAGGAAGATTATGATTGAGAGAAAACTGAACCCGAGTTTTGGAAGTCCAAAGACGATTGCTCCAAAACTTATGCAAAAAGCGGCGACATAGATAAAATTTAAAAACAAATCAAAAAGCGCTCCTCGTTTTTTTGGCATTCTAATTTCTTTGCTTTCTTTTTCCTCCAGTTGATAAACAATTTTCATTGTTTCCAGCAGGACAAGTTCTTGATTTTCTCTTTCGGGCGCCTTGATGGATTTTACAATTAAAGACATTAAAATTACCGGAAAAGCAAGGTTAAAAGACAGGGCGTAGTAAGAAAAATGGTGGACAACATAAACATCAAAAGGAATCTCAATCAGTAAAGCAAGAAGAGCTTTGCTTAAAAATATGGAAATTACGCTTCTAAAGCCCGACCTCGTGAGTTTGGTTTTACAGATTTTGTATCTTTTTTCGTAAGCTTCCCTTAAAACTCCTTCCAGAATTTCGGGCTCTTGAACAATCTCTTCAATTTTGTTCGCTTTTTCTTGCAAAATATCGCCAAAAATTAAAAAAGGAGCGGAGCAGCCAACAGTATAGTGGTAAAATTCTTGATTAAGCGGATGCTTGATTTGTTCCTCTAACTCTTTTTTGATTTTTAAAATGTTTTTGGCAATCTCTATGTTCAAAGATGGTTCAAGATTTGACCACTGGGGATAAAAAAATTTGAGCAGTCTGAAATTAAGAAGACTTTCATCGGCTTTAAGCAAAGATTTTTGGAGAGCGATAAAAAGCTGGGCATTCTTAAATTCCGGAGTTATTTTTTTGGAAGCAAAAGAAGAGACTTTTTTGGTTACCACAATTCTTTCTTTCATTACCTCAAAAGCATAACCAAAAAGCATTTCTCGAAAAACAGGAGGAGCTAATTTTTCTTCAATTTCGCAGGCGGCTAATTTTATGAGCCAGGGGCGAATTTCTTCTTTTTCTTCTTTTTGCAGTTCGTTCGGCAGATTTTCCAGTATATAGATATATTTTTCCAAAACAAACCCTACTTCATTTATTTTTGTTTCAGGGATGCTTTCATTTGGAAAATAATTGCCGCGCACCAGTTCTTCAATTAATCCTTGAGAAAGCTCCAAGGCTTCTTTGGTGAAAAAGAGCCTTCTTTTCAGCATTCTTTCAATGGCGTTTTTTCGCAAAAGATGTTCCTCCTGAAAGTCAATAACCTGACGGACTTTTTCATAAACAGAAGCCAGGCGGCTAACAACACAGTCAACTTTAATTTTGGAGACCTCTTCTTCCGGTTTTTGCAGATAGTTTTGGTAGCTTTCAATAAATTTTTTCGTTGGCCCAGAGAGCATATTAAGATGGATTTAGAAGTTATATTGGGTTTATCAGAAAAGCGAAGTTAAAATAAGGGAATGGGAATGAAAATTTGACTGCCAAAATATTGAATTTATTCGCGTTTATTCGCGAGGCCGCCTCAAACCTCGGGGTTGGAGCGCTCTTTTTTAGGCGGCCCTATTCGCAAAAATTCGCGAAAAACTTCAAAAGTTAAGAAAAACTCGCTATGAGTTCTTAACACTCTTAAAATATCACAAATTTAGCTCGCCGTCTATATTTGCCTGTCAAACGGGCGGGGATTCTTGTAAATAAACAAATAAAAAAACGCCACCCCCTTGGGTTAATGGCGTTTTTGAGGGCCTTATAAAAGGTGGCAGGCTACTAAATGCCCATCTTTAACATTTTTTAAGGCTGGTTCCTCGGCCCTGCAGTAAGAACTACATTTCGGACATCTGGTATGAAATCGGCAGCCGGCAGGAGGATTTAAAGGAGAGGGAACTTCGCCCCCAAGCAGAATTCTTTCTTTTTGTCTGGCCGCAATAGGGTCTGGCAGAGGGGTTGCGGAAATTAAAGCCTGGGTATAAGGATGGAGAGGGTTTTTGTAAATTTCTTCGGACGGGCCCGACTCAACAAATTTTCCAAAATACATTACAAAAATTCTGTCGCTTACTTGTCTGACTACCGCCAAATCATGAGAAATAAAAAGATAGCTAAGGTTAAATTTTTCTTTAATTTCCAACAGCAGCGAGAGAATCTCGGCTTGAATAGATACATCTAAAGTGGATACCGGCTCGTCTAAAATTAAAAGTCTGGGATTCATTGCCAGGGCCCTGGCGATTCCCAATCTTTGGCGCTGACCGCTGCTGAACTCCAGCGGAAAACGGGAAGCCATTTTGGGGTCAAGTTTCACCAATTCAAGAAATTCCTCAAGTTTTCTTTTTTTCTCTCTTGGCTCAATTAGATGATTAATCTCCGCGCCTTCAATTATTGAATCTCCCGCAGGCCTTCTGGGATTCAGGGCGGTGGAAGCGTCTTGAAACACTATTTGGAGAGATTTGCGCAAAGCCCGGAAATCCTTTTTGCTGAATTTTGATATTTCTTTTTCTTCAAATATCACTTTGCCCGAACTAATGGGAGTCAGCCCCAAAATTGCTCGCGCCAGAGTAGTTTTGCCGCAGCCGCTTTCGCCCACCAATCCGACTATTTCTCCTTTGTTTATTTCAAAAGTTAAATTATCAACCACTTTTACTTCGCCAAGTTTTTCCCTGAAAGCTCCTTTAGAAAACACGGGAAAACCAACTTTCAAATTTTGAATTGTAATTAAGGGTTGACGGGATTTTGGTTCCTTTTTTTTGCTCTCTCTGTCAAGACGGGGGATAACTTCAAATAAACTTTTGGTATAGGAATGTTGGGGAGAAGAAAAAACATCAAAAACCGAACCCTGCTCCACTATTTCCCCTTTTTGGAGTATTACAATTCTGTCAGCGTATTCAGCTACCACTCCAAAATTGTGGGTAATCAGAATTACGGCTAAATTATTTTCTTTAGCTAAATCTTTGAGTAATTTCAGAACTTGAGCCTGAACCGTAACATCTAAAGCAGTGGTTGGTTCGTCAGCCAATAAAATTTTTGGCAGGCAGGACAAAGCCATCATAGCAATCATAATTCTTTGATTCATCCCAACACTCATTTCAAAAGGATATTGTTTCAGCCGGATATCAGGGTCGGGAATTCTTACTTTTTTCAATAATTCGCGGCTTTTCTTTTCCAGTACCAAATCGCTTGGGTCTCCTATTTTTAATTTATACAGAAGTTTTTTGAGACCGTTCAAATCTTTTTTTGCCTCTTTTATTTCTTCCGGGGAAATCCCCTGGCTTTTTTTGTGCCACTTCCTTATTTCACCGAGTTGTTCCCCGATGTTCATTAATGGATTCAGGGAGCTGGCGGGGTCTTGAAATATCATGGAAATTTCTTTGCCGCGGATTTCCTGCATCTCTTTTCTGCTGAATTCCAGTAAATTTTTCCCCTGGTAAAATATTTCACCGTCAGTAATTTCTGCCGTCCTCGGCAAAAGTCTTAAAATGGAATTGGCTATGGTGCTTTTTCCGCTTCCCGATTCTCCAACAATTCCCAAAATTTCTCCTTCATTCAGAACAAAGCTGATTCCATTTACCGCTTTAACTTCGCCCCCGGCAGTATAAAAGCTTACCTTCAGGTCTCTAACCTCCAAGAGAGCCATATTTAAACCTCCATTTTGAGTTGTTTTGAGTTGTTAAAAAACTTCAGGGTATCTTAACATAAAAAACTCAGGTGTCAAGAAGTTGTTCAATATGAGGACATCGGTAACACTTTTGTTCTTCGCTGATTTACGCTGATCGTCCTCACTTCGTTCGGACTGGGCGGCTATTTTGGTTCTCTAGTTAGCAAACAGAATAGATGAAGCCGCCTACGCTGATTTACGCTGAAAATATTATCAGCGGTAATCAGCGTGGGCTCGCGACTTCTTTTACCTCTGGATGTTCCTTTCTCCTTCGAAGCGAGCCCTATCAGCGTTTAATCAGCGTGAAGTAGGATGTTACCGATGTATCTCATTTTCTTCAGATTTCAACAGACTCAAATTTGACATAAGTTTTTGAGGGTTTAAAATAAAATAATGGCAAAGAAAAAAATCACAATTGAAGATTTGGCGACAATGACAAAAAAAGGTTTTGATGAAACTCACGAAACGATGAATAAAAGATTTGGGGAGACCATCGAGATAATGAACAAGAGATTTGAGTTGGTTGATAAAAGATTTGACTTGATTGATAAAAGATTTGAAGAAGTTGATAAAAGATTTGAGAGAGTAGAAGCTCAAATCAGGGAAAAATTTGATAAACTTGAGAGCGTTGAATAATTATGAAACGCTCTCATCCCGAGCGAAAGCGAGGGATATCTTACGACTATCATGAGATCTTTCACTGCGTTCAGGATGAGTCTGTTGAATTAATCAACGGTCTCAAACTTATTACCACCCTGGAGCATTTCTTAAAAAGAATGACCGATTTGGGAGACGAATTTACCGTAATGAAGCATGACCTTAACAGGGTTAAAGAAGTTATCAGGGAAAAATTGGGAGTTGATTTAACTTAATGAGATTTCCTGTTTTTTTTGCGGCGCCAGCTGACAATTATATTGTTTGGCGGTTTTTTTGTTTGCACTTGACGCTGTTTTTTTGTATAATAAAAGAAGACAACCTTAAACTCATAAACAATTAATAAAGGGGTGTCAGACACCCCTACGCAATCTTTTATTAATTTGGCTGGCAATCTCGCTGAATTGGTGAAATTGACGGTCAAATTCCTAAAAAGATTGGCAAAATTTTATGGCTAACAAAAGATTATTTTCATTCAAGGTTGGGACAAAGTATCTTATTGCCATACTAATTACTATTTTAATTACCCTTGTTTTTTCCTATTTTAATTTCAGAAATCCGGGAATCCTCACTGCTTCTCCGGCAGCTACAAATCCAGGGCACCCAGCCAGCGGCGTCGGCGGAACAGACATTGCTGACAGAACATTTCAAAATGCCAATTATTCATTTCCCGGCAACGTCGGCATCGGGACGACGAGTCCCGGCGGCGGAACTGGCAGTTCTGTCTTAAGTTTAGCCAACTCTTCTGCGGCACCTACTGCTTTGGCGAACACAACGCATCTCTACTCTTCAGCAGGAGAGGGCTACTGGATGGATGCTGCTGGCAATGCGACCTTACAGACTCCTCATGACCCCGAGACAGGAGAATGGATATTCTGCTCAAAGAACACAAAAACTGGCCGGGTGGTAAGGGTGGATATGGAGAGAATGGTGAAGGCGATAGAGAAGGTTACCGGAGAGCAGTTTATGGTGGAGACTTACGAGTAACCGGGGTCCTACAATGAAAGAAGGTAGACTGGAAAGGTAAGGGGGATACGAATGCCTATACTTAAATCCATCGGGAGATTACTTATACTTTATAATACTAAGGTGACAGTCACTTTTTTAATCCGTACTGAAGCATTGAATTATACTAAGGTGACAGTCACTTTTTTAATCCGTACTGAAGCATTGAAAATCGGGGCTTGCGGCCTCGATTTTCAATTTTGGCATAATTTTGTTATAATTTTCTAAAGAGTTTATGCCGAGAAAAGCCAGAGAAAATATTATTGCTCCCGGACTTCTCTATCATATTGTTTGCCGCGGCAACAACAAGCGCAGAATTTTTCGAGCAGGCCGGGATTATAAAAAGATGCTAAGTATTCTCCAGGAAACAAAAAAAGATTATCCTTTTTATTTGTTTTCCTACATTTTAATGCCCAATCATTATCATTTTGGGATTGAGACAATTGAACTTCCAATCTCTAAAATTATGCACCAGATAAACAATAAGTACGTGAAATATTTCCGCCACCGTTATGGAGGTTTTGGCCATCTCTTTCAAGAAAGATATTTTGCTAAAGTGATTGATAAAGAAAAACAGGGACGTGTACCATTTTTTATTTGAATTTTTAAATCCAAATTTTATAATTTTTAAATAAATCAGAATTTTTAAAAATTTGAAATTAAAAATTAAAAATGGCTAAATGGGGACGTTTCTCAATTCGGGAATAGAGAAAATAGGGACGTTTCTGAATTTTGTTAGAGAAAAAAAGTTGAAAAGAACAATTGACACCAGTTTCAAAAAGAATATAATGAATTTGTATGGCTAACACTTCAAAAAATATAACCTTACCAAAAGCCCTTCTTAGAAGAAAAGAAGGAATAGCAATTTTGCCCCTGGAAGAGTATGAGAGAATTAAAGAAGATTTAGAGATGCTTCAATCGAAAAGATTGGCAAAAGAAATAGAAAAAGCAAGGAAAAAAGTCAAAAAGGGAGAGGTAATAACTTTAGAAGAGCTGGAGAGAAAATTAAATTTATAAACTTTGTTCATGAGATTAGTTTTTGTAGGGTCAGCTTTTCGTCAATTTCAAAAATTAGATCGCAGTAGCCAAAAAAGAATTGATGAGAAGCTGCGTTTTTTTATCTCTCAGAAAAACCCTCTTCAATTTGCCGAATCTATTAAAAATCCTCGATTCGGAGATTGGAAATTTCGAATCGGAGACTATCGGATTCTTTTTGATGTTGAGAATGATAAAATCATTGTATTAAAAGTAGGACACAGAAAAGATATTTATAAATAAGGCAAGTAATTATACTAAGGTGACATTACTAAGGTGACAGTCACTTTTTTAATCCGTACTGAAGCATTGAAAATCGGGGCTTGCGGCCTCGATTTTCAATTTTGGCATAATTTTGTTATAATTTTCTAAAGAGTTTATGCCGAGAAAAGCCAG
>Ga0210051_1002116_pt1 | contig 20078 bp, 20 predicted proteins | sample CryGey092014_all_FD_185464 | JGI IMG/M metagenome (GOLD analysis project Ga0210051, IMG submission 185464) | Groundwater microbial communities from aquifer - Crystal Geyser CG23_combo_of_CG06-09_8/20/14_all (SPAdes) (version 2) | ecosystem: Environmental > Aquatic > Deep subsurface > Groundwater... | reverse complement strand
TTCGCTTCGCGGATTACCAGCCGGCGGAAGCAAAGCTCGCGAATTATGGAAACCTAAAGGTTTCCGCTACGATGTAGATGTTAAATTTTTGCCGGTGGCGATCTAGAAGTCTAGTTGTTTGGGTTTACATTTGATATTTTATGGTTTAAACTACTTCATTATCCACTAAAGTAAACAAAACATTTTCGTATCTTTTAGTTGATTAAATCGTTAATAAAATTTACAAGGATCATTTATGTTGGGGGATGGTGATTTTAGGTCGCTTTCTGAGGAAGAATTGGTTGAGAAAGCTAAAGAAATACCGCATGCCTTTGGTTATCTCTACGAAATTTATATCGATAAGATCTATAACTTTATTTTTTATCGGACTTTCGATCGGGATGTAAGTGAAGATTTGACCCACACAGTCTTTGAAAAAGTACTGACCAATATCAAATCTTATCAGAAAGGAACAAGCAGTTTTGCGGCCTGGATATTTCGGATTGCACGCAATCAATTGATTGATTATTACCGTAAAAAGAAAAGCTTGCCTTTATCTGAAGAAATGGAATCAAAGTTATTTTCTGAGGATGATCTTTTAGCACAACTGGTCAAGGGGGAGAAACAAGAGAAGGTTTTTATGGCGGTTTCTAATCTGAGTAAAGATCAACGGGAGGTTATCAATTTAAGGTATAAAGAGGATCTATCGAACAAAGAAATTGCTCAGATTATTGGCAGGAGTGAGGGAGCGGTAAAGGCCATTTTGCATCGAGCTGTAGAAAACTTAAGAAGGAGATTGAATCATGAAGAGTCATGAGTTTGACTTGGAAAAAAATCTGCGACAAAAATTACCCTATTTTATTCCTACGCAAGCTTATAAAGATGAGGAGAGAGCCTTGTTGACCCACAGATTTCTGCAAATGCGCGGCAGAAAGAAAATGTTGATTTTCAACTGGAATCTAAGGCTGGCAACAGGTTTGATGATGATTATTTTGGTTGTTACCATGGGTTTTTTCTGGCTTAACACCCACCTGCAAAGTAGAAATACAACACCTTCCGCTGTAAGCAGCAAAGCTTCAGATTTAACCGACCTCTCAACCACCAAGAGCCAAGGACAAACAGCATTGATCAGTAATTCTAATTTAGCCACGGCCAGCGATTTTAGGAATGAGTTTTTTAAAACCCAAGGGGCAGGGGATCCTTATTTAGAAATCGGTACCATACCTTCAATTTATCAGTTGGTCTCGGACACGAACAATAACTCTCTTTTGAAAATCGAAAACCAAAGCAATCTAAATTTGCAGGAATTTTTAAATCATAAAGTTCAGATCGAGGGAACTTTAGAGAAGGATGCCGACGGCCAAATGTTTTTACAGATTGAAAACATTAAGTCATTAAAATGAACCTCTACGGAGTAAACAGAAAGCAGTATCTTCTTTTGCTAGCCCTGCCCGTAGCGGGACGACCTTCGCAAGAAGAATACAAGCTCTCATCCGCGGATTAAGATCCTAAGTTTCGCTCGCAAGATAACAGCTTTTTCTCAGAAATATACCCAAATTACTCCATTCTGCAAAAAATTTTTATGGAAGAGGTTACAATTTGGGGAATACTCAATTTCTATCATTTGCAATTTAATTGAAGTTGAGTATATAAGATGAATTCGCTAAAATAGAAGCACATCGGCTTTTCTGCGTTTTAGGATTAAGCATTGAAGATTAAAGGAGGAAAAATATGGAAAGTAAAAACACTCCATTCAAAGTGGGTGCTTTTTTCGCCATTTTGATTTTGGTGGTCGGGATTTCGTTGACCAGCGGTTTTGTCGGCAGTTTTCTGGGAAATAGGTTTTTTCCCAAGCTTGTCTCTTCCGACAATGGTACGGTTACCGAAATTACCCGTCAGAAAGTAGTGGATGAAGAAAATGCCACAATTGATGTTGTCAAGCAAGTTTCACCTTCGGTGGTCTCGATCGTCATCAAAAAGACCGGTTTTGACTTTTTTACCGGACCCTATTCGCAAGAACAAGGAATCGGCACCGGTTTTATTATTGATAAAGACGGGATTATCTTGACCAATCGTCATGTGGTTTCCGATACCAGCGCTGACTATATTGTGGTTGTTAATCAGCAGAATTATGATGTCAAAAAAATCTTTCGCGATACGGCCCATGACGTGGCGATTCTGAAAATTGACGTTTCCAATTTAACCCCGGTTGAGCTGGGTGATTCCTCTCAACTGCAGATCGGTCAAAAAGTGATTGCCATCGGTTATGCCCTGGGAGAATTTCCCAATACGGTAACAACTGGTGTAGTTTCTGGTTTAGGTCGATCAGTGACCGCTTCCTCGGGAACGCTGGGTACCTCCGAGGTTTTGGATAATGTGATTCAGACTGATGCCGCCCTGAATCCCGGGAATTCCGGCGGACCGCTTTTGGATTATTCCGGCAAAGTGATCGGGATTAATGTGGCTATAACTTCGGGCGCTCAAAACATCGGTTTTGCCATTCCTGTAAGTTCCATTAAACCCGTTGTGGAAGATTTTCAAAAATATGGAAAAATCATCAGAGCCTATTTGGGTATTGAGTACATTTCTGTTTCAAAGGAGTTAGCTCAAGCTCGGAATTTACACGAGGGTGCATTCATCTCGAAAGTGGTGGCTGATTCTCCGGCGGATAAAGCGGGGATTCAGGGAAGTGATATCTTATATGAATTTGGCGGTCAGGCTGTTGACGATACCAATACTTTGACTAAACTCATCGGCGAGAAAAAACCAGATGATGAGGTCAAGATTAAAATCTGGAGGAATGGAAAAACTTCAGAAGTCACAGCCACTTTGGGTGAGGCTCCGGAAGAGTAGTAAGAATATGATAGAAGAGAAAAAGTTGTAATTTATGCAGATTAAGGAATTTAAGGGGAAATTAAGAGGGTTAAATTTAAATAGCAAGCAAAAAGGTGTTCCTCATTGTCATTTCGACTGAATCCGCCTGTTGGCGGAGTAATGGAGAAATCCCTTCCAAGCAAAGGGATCCCTCGAGTTCCTCGGGATGACATCAAAAAATCAAACGATATCTTAATGAGAATGATTTTTAGTGAATTACATGGTTTAGTTTTAACAAATGCAGATTACAAGACCGGCTCCAAAAGTAAAAATTCCCAAAAGCGCCAAAAATGTTTTTAAAGGCCTGATTTTTGATGTTTACCAGTGGGAGCAAAAACTTTTCGACGGGAGTTTAGCCACCTTTGAAAGACTAAAAAGAGTTGATACGGTCAACGTCATCCCGGTGACTCGGGATAGGAAAATTATTCTTTTGCACCAAAGACAACCAGGAACGGCTTTATTTACGGGTTTTGCCGGCGGAAGAATAGATGGAAACGAAGGGGTAGCAGAAGCCGCAGAAAGAGAGCTTTTGGAAGAAACCGGCTACAGAGCTCAAAAAATGGTTCTATGGGATGCAATACAACCGACGGCCATGGTGGATTGGGCGATTTATACCTTTATTGCCCAAAACTGCCGAAGAGTCGCCAAACCAAATTTGGAGGCAGGGGAAAAGATTAAACTTAAGTTTTTTAAGTGGGAGGATTTTTTCCGGGTGGTGTCGGCGCCGAATTTCAGAGATACTGAAATTACGCTCAAAGCTTTAAAAATTAAGGATAATCCGCAGGAACTAGAAAATTTTAAAAGGTTGCTATTAGGAGATTGAGAAGAAAAACCGTCATCGCGATCCGCCGAGTCGGCGGAGGGCGATCCCGCGGGAAAGAGTATTGCGACGGGATTGCTTCGTCTCCGCCGGTTGGCGGATACTCGCAATGACGAGCGTTAGAGGCGTCATCATGAGGAGTCCTTCGAATCGGAGGACTAAGTGATCCGGTGGAAAAACACTTAAAACTAGTCGGGGATTGCAATGACGGAAAAACACCATAGATGAATAAACAGGGATTTATCTATATCCTTACCAACCAAAGAAATACCGTTCTCTATACCGGAGTCACAAACAATCTGATAAAGCGTATTTGGGAGCATAAAAACAAAGTTGTTAATGGATTTACGCAAAAATACAATGTTCATAAACTTGTTTACTATGAAGTTTTTGAGACAATTGTAGAAGCAATAAAAAGAGAAAAACAAATAAAGGCTGGTTCCCGGAAAAAGAAAATTGATTTGATTGAAAAGATAAATCCGGGATGGAAGGATTTGGAGACTAGATTACTCTAAATAGGAACCGATAGAAACCTGTAATACAGTCCCAAAGAAAATCGTCATCGCGATCCGCCGAGTCGGCGGAGGGCGATCCCGCGGGAAAGAGTATTGCGACGGGATTGCTTCGTCTCCGCCGGTTGGCGGATACTCGCAATGACGAGCGTTAGAGGTGTCATCACGAGAAGTAAAATCAAAGATAACCCACAATTGATGCTAGGAGATAAGTTGCTTTTTGAATCGATTAAAGAGGAACTTTTGAAGCTGAAAAATCAAGCGGTGATTGACCAAGCCATTTGGCAGCAGTTTTGGGACAGACTGCACAATAATGAAGGTTTGATACGCGCCGATAATATGCCTGACCACTTTTCCACCTTCTTTTTACCCTTGAGCATGAATCACAAACTTTTATATTTAGGTCATCACATCAAAGCTCAGGCTTGGATTCCGCCCGGCGGGCATATTGAACCGGGAGAAACGCCTCAAGAAACCGTCAGAAGGGAATTTCCGGAAGAGCTGGATTATACACTCGACGCAGAAGAAACTCGTTTTTTTGACATCACTATTACTCGAATAGAAAGGCCTAAATCTCCCTGTAAAACTCACTGGGATTTATGGTATCTGGTGAAATTTAATAATTCCCCAGAGTTTAAGTTTGATAAAAGAGAGTTTTATCAAGCCGGCTGGTTTGATAAAGAAAAAGCCTTGGAGTTAGTGAGAATCGTCCATTGCCGCAGGGTTGTCGAGAGAGTAATTGGAGAGTTTAATCTTTAGCTTTATCTTTAAGGGTTTTTAAAGCCTCTAAAATTTCGTCAAGATCGCCGTCCAGAATCGTTTCCAGTTGATGCCAAGATTTGCCAAATCTGTGATCGGTCACTCGATTTTGCGGAAAATTATAGGTTCTGATTTTTTCGCTTCGCTCTCCGGCGCCGACTTGGCTAAAGCGCTTGGCATTCAATTTTTCCTGTTTATTTTTTTTCTGCAGTTGGAAGAGACGTGAGCGTAAAACATCCATAGCGCGCAAGCGGTTTTGGATTTGAGTTCGTTCATCCTGACAGGTTGCGATTATTCCACTAGGCAGGTGAGTAATTCTGACCGCTGTTTCAACTTTATTAACATTCTGCCCGCCATGCCCGCCGGCACGGTAAAAATCCACCTTTAAATCCTCGCGTTTAATCTCAAAGTCTCTTTCTTCGATAAACGGTAAAATCGCGACCGTGGCGGTTGAGGTATGAATTCGGCCTGCAGACTCAGTTTGCGGGATTCTTTGTACACGGTGAACTCCGGATTCAAACTGCAATCTTTCATAAGCTTTCTGACCAGAGATGGTGGCAATCACCTCTTTAATATTTCCAATTCCACCGGAGGTTTTCGAAACCTGTTGAAACTTCCATTTCCGGTTTTCAGCATACTTCTGATACATGCGTAAAAGGTCTGCGGCAAAAAGACCGGCTTCTTCGCCTCCGGCCGCGGCCCGAATTTCGAGAATAACTTTCCGGGTTGGGCTGTCAAGCGGTGAATCAGTGTTTTTGTGATTGAGGTTGACATACATTTTTTCCTTCTGTTTTTTCAATTCTTCAATCTCAAGCCGGGCTAAGTCGCGCAGTTCCGGATCGTTTAATAACTTTTCATTGTTGGCAATTTCAGCCTCGAGGTTTTTCAGTTGTTGGTTTAAGAAATCTTGGTGATACATCTTAATAATTTAAAATTAAAAATGCAAAATTTTTCAACAGTCAAAACGTAGATAGCTACCGGCTTCTGGCAACTGGCATCTGGCAGAAACAAGAGAAAATTAAGAAGATGCCAAATTTCGCCTTGTTTAAACATTGTAACATTAGATTAGAAATTTAAAATTAAGCTTTCTCATTGTCCATTCACCTTAGGGAAAATTAGATTGCTAGCGGTGGGGTTGGAGCATTTCGCGCAGAGATTTGGGGCGCTCTTCTTTTGTGTTTTCGGCATCTTTAGCTTTGCGTTTCGCAATCTTGGCGTTGAGTTCGTTTTGTCTAGCCTCCGCCTCTTTACGCAGACGGATGAATTTATCCACCCGGCCTTCGGTATCAATAAATTTCTGCTGACCGGTAAAAAAGGGATGGCAGGCCGAACAAATTTCTACCCGGATTTCTTTTTTGGTCGAACCGGTAATAAAAGTATTGCCGCAAGCACAGGTAACTTTACAGTCATGGTAATAAGTTGGGTGAATGTCTTTTTTCATGAAAACTTTTCTTTAAACGAAATCATATTATAGAGATACTGCCTGGGAAATGCAACTATTCGTTTTTGATTTTGTCAATTTTTTACGATCCGTAAGCTAATCCTGAATATTTATACGAGTCAATATCCAAAGAAAAACTATCAATTTTCCATTGATTACCGACGTTTACAACCCTCATAATCAAATTAACATCCCGCGGATCGTTCCAGGCTCCTTTTGTATTATCGTAATACTTTCTATTTTCGGTAATATAAATAGTATAGCAATGTTAAAACAATTTGTCATTCCGATCCGCCAGCCGGCGGAGAAGAATCCCTTACCCCACACGAAGGGATCCCTCCACTTCGGTTGGGATGACATAACGAAAATCCGACATTTTGTTTTGCGGTTACTATATATCCAGTTTTTTCAGCAGAAGACGATGTGTCTTTATAAGACAATACCTGGTAATTTGAGGTTTGGGTATTATATAGTCTTGGTGCCAGACCGTCCACTTCTCCCGAAAGAAATTCGTAGGTATTTATCTCTCTTTCAGTTACTGCTGGGGGTAAATAGAGCCAACACTTCTAAGGCTTTTCTGGACTGATGGAGGGTTTCAAAATTTTTAACAAACCCATCAACATCTAAATTTTCGGTTGGATTGGTTGAGTTGCTTTGATCGGTGAATTTGACCGTCTTTAATAGTTTATGGAAATCTTCTGTGTAGGGTTGGTCGGTATTATCCCACCAAAAGAATTCATAAAAACTATTACCACCATTGATCAATAGATATTCGGCATAATAATCTAAACCATTAGCCATTTGGAGATTACCCTTAACCAACCAAGTTGGTTTACCTCCAATAGTAGTATTTTCTTCAGTAAAGGAGTGATTGTTGAAGAATCCTTTTATTTGTTCTTTTTCAACTTCTGATCCAAATGAAATTTGTAAAGTAGAAGCAGGATAAGTTTTACTTATGTCAAACCTCAAAGTGCTTGTACCACCGGCATCTTTGGATTCTTCACTTTTTGATAAATTTGCACTCTTTGGATATTTCAAAGTAAGTTGGAAAGTAGTACTGTTGTAGGTTGCCCAATCTTTAGTTTCATCGTTTACCGTTGCCGAATCAGTGGTTTCGTTTTCAGTGATAATATTGAGCCGAAGGGGTTTGATGGTAATATAGCCCAGCATAACTCCACCAAGTAAGAGGATAACTGCCCCAAACAGTCAGGCACAAAAGATAATCCAGTAAGGGATGTGCGAAGATTGAGGTTTGATTAATGGTTGATTTTCGGTTAGTTTTTCTTCCATAAGAATCTCCTCAAGATTAAATTGTGAATTTTTCAAGATAACTTCTTTGCTAAATATAGCATAATTTTGCTGGTAAATAAAGAAAAGTCAATCTTACAACTATGGATGGACCCCTATGTCTTTATCTTCAAATCCGAAGAATCGCGGTAATTTACTTCGGGAGTATAAATTGCTGCATCTCAATTTTTTCAATAAAAGTCTTTGCAATATTAAAATTCTGGACTATGATAAATCTAAAGTAAAAGTAGATGGAGGAATCTATGAGTTACAATGCAAATGATCCTAACCAAAACGCTTATTGGGATGAAGAATTAGCTGGTCGTCTTGACGGCATTGCACAAGAACTGTATGGTCAAGCTGAAGAAGCTCAAAACTTAGGATTTAGCCGAGAAGAAGCTATCTATAGAAACGTGTATCGTGCGGTTTTAGAAGCTGCGAGAGCTTTAAGGGATGAAGCGGCTTATTTGCGTGCTCAACCAAGCGCTTAAAATAATTCAAAATGGCAGGCCAATTTTTTACTCTGACAACGTGAGGCAAAGCGTCATTTTGGTTCCAGGGTTTTTTGAGCAGGAAGACAGTTGTGGTTGACGATGCAATATATCTTGCATGATCTAAAGAATCATCGATAAAAAAATCGAGCTTCAGTTTTTGAGTAATTTCACGCTTAAAATCAAGATGTAGCTTCCATTCATCGCGGTGCAAAACACCGGATGCGATTTCCCAAAATCCGTATTTTTTAAGCCAGTCTAAAGTGTGATGTTTAATAGCGGTTTGCCGGCAAGAGACGAAGAAAATTTTATGTCCAGCTTGACGTAGCCTGCTAAGTGTTTCTAAAGAGTAAGGTATGGGTTTGTTTTCCTGATGAAAAGAAGGCAGAAAGGTTAGCTTGATTATATAGCAACCGCAAAACAAAATGACAGTTTCGTTGCAAACACCTTCGAGGTGGTGTTGCGTCTGCGGCTACACCTCGAAGGTGTAAATACGCTTGTTTGTCAAACCCGACACTTTGTTTTTAATCGGCTATATAATCTAAAGCCTCTTTGGCGTTTATAATCGTTCGAGAAGACCACGGTCCGCCGGTTGGCGGACGTGGATGAATCGAATGATTTCGAACTCGCCGACCCGCCCCCGCCTGCCGGCGAGGCAGGAATTCGGCGGGGAGGATACCACGGCTTTAGCCGTGGTAGTTCATACCGGCATCATTCGTGCAATCATAGCCTTTCAGGTTTTCACGGGTGATTTTAGTATTAAACTTACGGTTGAGGCGTTTGAGCCAATACTCGGTTGAGTCGGCAATGGTGTCGTCAATATCAACACCAATCCGGTAACAATCATGTTTTTTGGATAAGGTTGACGGCATCTTTGAGAGAGATTAATTTTTGCTTACCCAAGCGCAGATCCTTAAGCGCTATTTTGCCGGACTTAATTTCGTCAGGACCGGCAAGAACAACAAACGGGATCTGCTTTAAACTGGCGTATTTCAGTTGCTTTTGCAGAGCATCAGTTTCAGGATAAAGCAGGGTCGAAATTCCTTTGCTCCGCAAAAAATTAGCCGTTTTTAGCGATTCAGAAAAAGTAGTTTTATCAAAGAGGGCAACCAAGACTTGAGTTGGTGTAGCCGGCAGGGTAATCATTTTACGGTCTTTTATTACTTCAATAATCCTTTCGATTCCGAAAGAACCGCCGGTGGCGGGAATTTTCTTTCCCAGAAAACGGCCAATAGTATTGTCATAGCGCCCGCAGCCGGCAACTGAGCCGACTTGACCATCTTCAACTTCAAATTCCCAAATCGGACCGGTATAATATGCCAAACCGCGGGCAATGCAGGGATTAAATTGATAGAATTGGGGATCAATCCCGGCGGTTTTTAGATAATCAAAAATCTGTTCCAATTCATTCAGTCCTTCCACGGCCGTTGGAATATCCTTTAATTTTGACCGAAATCGTTGGATTAAGGCAGAAGTATCGTCAGAAGAACCGGTAACATCCAAGACTCTATCGACTACTTCTTTTCCAACTTTCCTTTTTTCCAAAAGCTCCTTTTTAACCATCTGCGCTCCGATTTTGGGTAGTTTATCAATTGAAAGGCAAATCGGAATAAAATTTTGTTCATTTCCGCCGGCGTACTTGATGATACCGTTCAAAAGCTTGCGGTTGCTGATTTGGGCTTTAAATTTTTTAAACCCGAGCGTTTGCAGAGCTTCGATACCCATTTGGATAAACTCAGCGTCGCAAAGAACGGAAGCGCTGCCGATAGTGTCCGCATCACATTGGGTAAATTCACGGAACCGGCCTTTTTGCGGTTTTTCCGCGCGCCAGACGTTTTGAATCTGGTACCGTTTGTAGGGCAGGGGAATGTTGGCTATATTTTCCGCCACCGCCCGGCACATGGAAATCATGACTTCATACTTCAACATAACATCACGGCCGCCGTTGTCGGTAAAACGGTAAAAAAGCTTTTCCGCCTCCTCGCCGGCTTCACCGGAGAAAATTTCCGTGTATTCCAAGGCGGGAGTTTGCAGGGGCTCATAACCGTATTTTTCAAAGACTTTTTTGAAGACGCCGATCACATATTCGCGAATTCTAACATCTTCGGCAAAGAAGTCGCGAAAACCGGAAAGTTTTTGAGGTTTTAGCATGGGATTTATCTAATATCTACTTCATTTAAGCGCGGATAGTGCGGTTGACCCGAGGTTGCACTTACAATTTGTTCGAAGTTTGGCGCAACCAGGTAAAGTAGCTGGTTGGCATCAGTTGGCTGTGGTGTCGCCAGCACACCCATTCGAGCCTCAGGAACCCTTCGTTTGCTTTTATCTTCAGTTTTTCCGCTTGGGTGAAATCGTAGAACAGCCCCGCCGCGAGCAGGAACAGTGTGGACAGCTGCTATGGGTGACTCTGAACCCAAAACGAGGCCTTCGCTCTGTTGAGAATTTGATAGACGTGTATCAGCAGCGTTTTGCACAAAAACTGTCTGTTGTGCCTTTGCAGAAAAGGGTGTATAAGCGGTTGGATCAGATCTATCAAGAAGTGTTAAATCAACAGCAGTTCCTATTTCTGGAGGAGTTAATTCGACCAATTGTGCCTGATCCATAATCTCCTGCCCAAAATTATCTACCAATTCTTGATAAGCTGGAGTTTCGGCTAAATCCGGCCGTTGTTTTAACAAATCATTTAGATCATAAATATTTACTAGATCATTAGATCCTTCTTTTTTATTAAGCCTGAAAAGCGCCAAAGCTTCCGCTACGACCGCGGCTCCAAAGAAACCTGCAGCAGTTGCATAAGTTAAAAATTCTCTTCGAGTCATACCTGGCATAAAATTTTCTCCTTTATAAAATCTAAAGGAACATGATATTATTATATAACATTAGAGGGAAAATACCAATGGAAAATCCAGGTCCAGAAATTAAATATCCGCCGGGTGAAAGAATAAATGAAATTAGTTCTGCAGGGATAGGTACGGAAGAAGTTATGACAATGGCCAGCGAAGAAAAAGCCGGGAAGCCGGCCTGCCTTTATGAGTTTGTCCAAGGAGCATGTGACTGGGGACTGGCTGATCCTCCCCCTCGGGTGTTGGTTTTAAAACTTGACGGGCAAGGTGAAGTTCAAAGGCAGGTTTTTGACGGGTCACCCTGTGATACCCGCGGGGTAGAGGCGCTTGAAATATATAACACCGGTCCGGGTTTATCGCCCGAAGATCTGGTCATTTTCCATAGCGGGACAAGAGAAGGGGATCAATATGATAGGTCCGGAAGAAGACAGGGAAGTCACGGCAGAGGCACAACTATCAGTTTGACATACTTGGCCTCATTAGGTGTTCCGGTTGAGATAGAATCAAATTATCAAGGCCATCCTTGGATAGGTCAAACCAGATTAATGCCTACCACGACAGGGAGAACTCGGGTTTTAACGGTTGACGGAGAATGGGAGGAGGGTGAAAGAAACTATACTATTTTTAGAATTTTAAAACCTCCGCCAGGAATAGTCGGGTCATTAAACAGACTTCCCCAAAGGTATTTAGAAGCAAATCCACGCTATAAAAGAGCGAGATTGGTTCCTGTGCTGCCGAAGGCAGGAACTCCTTACACCCAAGCAGTTGACAAGGGCATGGTTGAGCTACTTGATGCTGGGACGGTTGAATTCGAAGGAATATTGCCGGTCGTTTTTTGTGATAAAAAAGCTGTCGCAACAAATTCTTGGGATTATTTCGTTTTACCCTGGGCAATCGAGGGTTTTGCAGATGCTACAGATCCATCTCTTAGAGTAAGAAGAGGCATCGCCAGTGACGAATTAGAAGGAAGAGGAAGTGCCGGATGTATTGTAACAAGAGTCTTAGCCAACTGTGAAGATCCAGAAGTATTTGAAAGGCTTTTTAGAGCCATTGATCAAGCACGGAAAAGAACGAGTTATATTCAACCCAGAGAGGCTACTGGAAGCATCCTTCCGGAAAGAACGGGCGTTAAACCAGCAGTATCCTCAGCCGTACAAAAAGCCTGGGTGGACTGTTATGGTAATGCGGCCGTGACCATGGATCCGTCTCTAGAAAGAGTGGGCGGTGAAGAGCTTGTTCCAATCAGAGTAGCAGGAGACGGGCTTTATAACTTTCTGAGGGCTTGCGGAATCAGAGATGGCGCCGATGTATTAAAAATCACCAAAAAAGAAAAGGTGGGTGGTTTAGGTGAGGTTTACGTTGATTCTATTCCTCCTTTTGCAGAAGCATTTTTAAGCTTGGGTGAAGTGAAAGGCGCAAAAATATCAGTTTCTGTGTCAGGCGGAGAACCTAAAATTGTAATAACATTTCCAACAGATATAACGATCAACGGATTTAAATCCAGAAGGCCAGGAATGGAAGCCAAAGTTTTGGATATTTTAATGGCTGCGACTAAAACACCTGGTATCGGAGTGACTTCTTTAATCTCCCAAAGCCGCGGAAAAAGAACGGTTTTTGACTATGAACAATACGGATTTCATGATAGGCCAGGAATTATAGATCACACTTTAAAGACCACCGAGTATGATGCCTCTGGCGGTTCAGCCGATTTTGAGGGTACTCAACTTACTTTAGGTGGCCAAACCTTAGCACAAGCAAGCAGAAGATATGAAACGCTGGCCGCCCGTTTGCAAAAAGCATGGGAAACAAAACAAGCCGCTTTGGTAAGAAAGGACAAATTAGAAAAAAAGTCCAGACAAGTGCAGGACTTGGAGGGGCAAAGAAGAGAGGTGTTAAAACAATTACAAGCTTTAGCAGAGCAGAAAAGACAACAAGATGAGGAATTAAGGCGTCTTCGGGAAACGAGAGAAGAGGAACAGAGAATGATTGAAATTTTTAGAAAAAACCCAGCAGCATACTTGGCAGAAACCATTTGGAAAGGGTTGCCTGCAGATAAATGGTCGAGAAGCATAAGGGATGGTTATAAAAGACTGGCTGACAATTTAAGGCAGTTTGATTGGAAGGAGGCTTTCACTCCACGCCCTCCGCATGTCAGCAGGAGGCAACTATTAAAGGGAGCGGCTACAGTGGCCGGTGTATACGTCGGAGGAGGGTTGGTACAAACACTCATAGGTCCAAGGCTACAAGGCGTTAGTATGCCCGTGACAGCAGCTATCCCTGGAATAGAATTGCTCTCCGGACTGGGATTGGTTATTTATCCGCCAGATTTTAAAGTCGAAAGTTTATATCCAGACATCCCTTGTGATGGTTACTTTCGGACAGGTGTCTTGGATACCCCAACTTTATTGCTTATAGGATCCATCGGTTGGAAAAAAAGTGAGGATAATTCAGTTGCAGAGGAGATTCCACAAATAGCATCAAACCAAATGCCAAAAGATTTCATGACTAGAGTTAATTTGGTAGGACCTGCTCTAGGTTCACCGAGAGTGCCTATCAGAGCCGGAGAGAAAGTTCTTGCGTATTCAGGAGCCAGGACTCAATTTGCCAGAGATCAAAGAACCGGTGAATATCAAGCGCGTTGTTTCGGTCCGATTACATTTTATACTGCTAAAGAAAACGAAGCCTGGAGAAAAAATCCTCCAACAGAAACTGATACAGCCAAATTTTTAGGTGATCTTTCCGGATTAACACAAGACTGGAAAGATTTTATTACCCAAGTAAGAGATAATCCGGATCTATCCTCAACCGACAAAGCAGCTTTGGCTTTGGGTGCTTGGGGAAAGAAATTTGTGTATGATGGAAGTTTTCTTTTAGAGTTGCAGTATTTGGGTACAAGAATTTCGGATATTCTTTCTCATGTTGTTAATACAGCACGCGGGATTTGCAACGTCTCTTCAGCTGGGGCCCTTTCGGTATTGCGCGAAGTTGGAGTTCCTTGCAGGATTAATATGGGTTATGTAAACAACGGTTCTGAATTAAGAAACGTAATGAGTCATGAATGGTTAAGTATCTGGAATGGCGAAAAATGGGTTGACGTTGAAACCTTGGGTGATAATATAGCTCCAGGAACAGAAGAAAATTTTGCGCTAGCCTTTGCTTTAGCCGAGGCCGTAAACAAATTAAAGGGTGATCAATCGGAGGCTTTATTTGGAGCAACATCTTCTATAGGGACGATTTCTACTGATGAACGGGAAAGAATAACTAATAAAGAGGCTTTTCCAGATCGAGAAGAACTTGATTTAAGGAAAATTCCTGACGCTCTGCGAACAACCTTTGAGGCCCTTACAGGTACGGTATTAAGCGAAGAAGGATTTAAAATGAGTGCAGGAAAATTAGCCGTAGCAGTCGGAGCCTCGGTTTTGGGCGGTTTTGCCCTAGGTTTGGCGGTAGACAGAAAAATACACCCAAGCGGAGCTGAACAAGAAGTTAAAAGTGAAGTTAAACAAACACCAAAAGAACCAAAAAAAGTCGGTAGTAATTAAAGGGTAGCATCACAAATGTCGCCCCAGTTTCAAGAGCCAGCGAGGCAACAATCGTCCTGCGGACTTTAATTTTTGCTTTGACCACGATCACTGATGTTTGAAGGTTGAATTTCAAAACAACCATAAAAATGCCACTTTTTAGGATTATGAAGCTTATCCTCTTCAATTATTTTGGCTAAAACTCATTCGTTAGGATAGCTTTTCTTTACTTTTCTGATATCCATAAAAGATTCATATCCTCCTTACCCTAGACCATACCAAAAAGACGCTCCGAAGTCGATTTTTCGAATAGCGAAAAAGAGAGGGCGATCCTCTTGGCGACAAAAAGACCCTCTTTTGCTAGAATGGAAAAGGGGAGTCGTTCTGATGGGTTTCTCTTAACCCGAAGACTCATCAGACTTTAAAACGGCTCCCCCTTTTGTGTCTCTCACCTCAGCTTTTATCATAAGAAATATAGACTTTCTCTCTCGAACGCGTCCACTCGTCAGGAGTGATGACCACGATACAACCCCGGGCGTGTTCTCGCTTGAGCCTTTCAGCCACGATTTTCGCGCCGACGACTGCTGCGCCGCTGCTGCCGCCGACCAAGATGTTTTGCGCGTGAAGCCGACGCGTTTCCTCAAACGCTGTTTCATCCTCAACAGTGAGCACCTCATCGATGAGGGGAAGATATCTTTGTGACAGCTTGGTAAGTAGGGTTATGCCGATGCCGTCGATGTGCCACATGCGGGTGATGTCAAGCTCTACCTCAATCCGTTCGTTTGGCGGAGCATCAGGATTCACCGTCATATCAACCTGCATCCCCAATGCCTGATACATTCCGATAATCGGCTGCAAGGCAGCGACTTGCGCCTCAAGCGGTTGGTTCCGGACCGTCTCAAAGGCAACGAAAAGATCGAGCACAGAACCGCGCGGTTGAACGGCGACAATCCGGATCTTTGGATCTCGTCGTTTAAGGTAGGATGCTGCTCCGAGCAAGCTGGCTCCGGTACCGTACCCGGCGACAAGATGGGTCAGGTCATCTTGAGTTTGCCGCCAGATTTCCGGTCCCAAAATATCCCGAACAGTACGGAAACCCGCCGGATTGTTGTATTGATCAAGATAGCATGAACCCGCTTCCTGGGAGAGCTCATACGCTTTTCCCTTGCGGCCTTCCGGGTCCCATTCGGGAAGCAGGTGCGGCACCTCAAAAACTTCGACGCCGAGATCGCGTAACCTGTCCTTGGCAGCTTGGCTATAGACGTCAAGAACGCAGGCTGTAACGCAATATCCCTGCGGGATTGCGTAATGGGCAACGCTGAGCGCGGTGTTTCCTCCGCTGTCGAGCACAATCCGCATCCCGGGGTGAAGCTTTCCACGTTTCACCAAATCGTCAACAAAAGCCGGCGCGACTCTGTCTTTGACCGAACCCGTGGGATTCAAGTCCTCGCGTTTGAGCTGAATCGCAACTCCGCCGCAATCCTCAAGTAGGTGCAGCGGTGTATTAACCGCCAAATGTTTGAGAGGTAGTCCGATCAGTGCCATAGCCTTCTCTCCTCAAAAAGCTTGGAGAGGACGATCCTCGGTCTCGTCCTCGAGTGGCGGGTTATCGCTTAGCCGTTATGGCCGCGGACTGCGTGGCCGCGAACAGCATGACCCACGACATGGCCGCGAATGGCATGGCCGCGGGTGTTGCTGCCGCGCAGAACAACTTTCACTTTCATGATGTTGCCTCCTTTCATTGAGCTGGGGACCAAGAGGTGAGTACCGAGGACCCTTCTCCCGTCCTTTAAAAGATCGGAAAATCCCTTAAAGGAGGGGAGAAGGTAATAAAATATGAAATGTGCAAATGTCGTTATGCCAGATATCGGCGTTCCACTTTTTCTGGGATCATCCCCAGCAACTGATATTGACTTCTTCCCGTTTTTTGACAGATATCTCGAATGGTAATTTCCTGATTTTTTTGCGTTCCTATAAGTACCACTTCATCATTTTCTTTGACGGGAGAATCGCGACCGAGCTTTAAAAAGCTATTATTCATCGTGACTAGACCGACAAAGGGATATTTTTGGCCGCCGACCAAAGCTTTTCCTCCATTGACGATCTTGGGATCAAGTCCATCGGTATAACCCACCGGCAGTACGGCGATTGTCGCATCACCGTTTATTTTTAAGGCCCGACGGTAAAGCAGGGCCGCGCCTTTTTTAACCCGTTTGGTTTGCAGGATTTTTGTCTTCCAGGAAAAAGAAAGTTGCAGTGGTATTTTTTGCTTCAGTACGAAATTGTCAGAGGGATATATGCCATACAACATAATCCCAGCACGCACCAGATTAAAATAACCTTCAGGAAGTGACAAAATGCTTGCCGAAGAGACCAAACTTTTAATTGGAATCGCAATATTTTGAGCTTCGATCAGGGTAATGATTTTTTTTAACCGGCGCAATTGAATACGGTCATACGCAGGATCTTCGGTAAGCGTGCTATAAAGACCGGTGATTTTTATATCCTTGCCGGATGCAATTTTTACAACCAGACTAAGAGTCTTCAGATAAGGCAATCCAAGACGTCCGAGACCCGTATCAACTTTAATCCATACGGATGCTTTTTTACCTATTTTTTGGGATATTTCGTCTATTTTCTGAAAATTTGCTTGGGTAAATACAGCAAGAGTAATCCCGTTATTAATGGCTGTCTCGATTATGGTCGGCGACCAGCCGCACATGATAACAATTGTTCCCGCGATACCGGCTTGCCTAAGTGAGAGTGCTTCCTGGATAGTCGCAACCCCAAAAAAGTTTACTCCACTTTGAGCCAGCACCCGAGCAATAGGGATAAGTCCCAATCCATAGGCGTTATCTTTTACCATTGCCATTATTGCGGTATTGTTCACCGTTTTTCTGATAGAACTGAGATTGCGACGAATTTTGTTCGTATCAATTTCAAGGTAATTGAGATTTTCCATAGTTTTCCTTTTAGTCTGTTTACCAAAACTAAGCACAAAAACGCATTAAAAGCTTTTATGCTAAGCTCCGATAGCAACCCTTTTTAAAAAGGGTTGGTTTATTGATGGTGATGGTTTAAAGAAATGGAAAAAATTCTCGTGGGGAACGAGGGAGATAAGTTGCTATTTAAAGTGAAATACGATTTTGTTTTGCTTTTTATACCAGTCATTTTAGATGTTAAACCCCTATTCGTCTTATTTTGTGAGCAGGAAAACCACGGGTTTCAGCCTCGGGAGGACGTCGTTATCATGCTATTTCATTCTCTCGAGCACCAACCTATACCCGCCCAGGCCGTGTTTCAGCCATTGGGCCGTGCGCGAAACCGTCGCAGTTGAGCAGCCTATTTCTTGGGCGATCTTCTGGTAGGGGACTCCTTTATCAATCAGCTTTGCCATTTCCCAACGGTTGGCGAATTCGTCAAGCTCTTTCAAGGTTAATAGATCACGGAAGAAGCGAGTTGCCTCATCTTTGGTTTTTAATTTCAAAACGGCCTCCAATAGCCGTTGATGGGAATGATTGGGATAATCTTCTTCTTGCATATTAATATGTTAACACGTTAATATATACCGTAAAAATAATCACTTGTCAAGAAGCAAAAGTTTTGTTTTTGGCTCTTGTCAAGAGACAAAAGTTTTGATATAGTGCAAACCAGCTTTAATAAAAGTTAAGCTTGACCAAAAAAGCTTAAAAGGAGCCCCAATGTCGGAAACCTCGTCTTTCAAATTCTCCGTGACTAAAAAAGAACTACGGGATCTTTTCAAACAAATTATTTTTTATGAATTGGTGCATGAATATCTCTCCGGCCAGAAAATTGAGGACCGGAAAAAAGGTTTTTGGGGTAAAAAATTGTCAGCTTATTTCACCGAAGAAGAAAGAGGGCAAGTTAACAAAGAAGCCAAGCAATTTTTAAACGAATATCTTGACTGGTTACAGTTGGAAGAGCTCGATTGGTTAGCGTCGCAAGAGTCGGAAGTCTTGGAAGAAGTGTTGGCCGAAGAAGACAGGCTGGATTATTCAGCGACAGAGATTTTTGACAAAGTGAACCGGCGATTGGAATCACAGAAAAACGAGATGTTTTCTTTTCTGAAGCTCAAGCGGAGAGACAACTGAGGATAAGTTAAAAGTTAAAAGCCTGTCCTGAGTCCGCCAGCTGGCGGGTCGAAGGGTCAAAGGTCAAAATTGAGAAATCAAACTCAAAGTGCAAAGTGCAAATCTCAAAACCTAGTTTAAAATTAAAAGCTTTTTGGCTTTAAACTTTGGACTAGACTTTGGTTTTTGCTCTTTTAACTTTAATCTTGCTTTGAATGGAAACCTAAAGGTTTCCGCTACGAAGAGAATGTATAGCTCTTCCTTTAAAAAATTCAAATGCCAGTCCATCCCGCTAGCTGGTTAAAACTAGGATAGGACGATCATTTCAACCGGAGATTGCGAAATTCTTTTAACCCCGTCTTTTCCCGTCAAGACTAAGTCTTCGATTCTTATTCCTCCCCAGTCCGGAAAGTACAATCCGGGTTCAACTGTAAAAACCATACCTTTTTGCAAGATGGTTTGGTTTTGGGGAGAAAGTGCAAATCCTTCGTGGACGGAAAGTCCAACGCCATGGCCAGAAGAATGAAGAAATTTTTCTTCACAACCATTTTCACGGAAGACTCGCCGTACAATCCCATCTGCTTCATAGGCTTTCATTCCGGCTTTAACCTGAACCAAAACCTTATTTTGAGCTGCCAGAACGAGTTCATATCGTTTTTGCAGCTCGCCTGGTGGTTTCCCCAAAAAAATAGTTCGCGTCAGATCAGAACAATATCCTTGGAATCTGGCGCCAAAGTCTAAAAGCAGGATTCCGGGCGATTGAATAAGTGTTTTGCCGGTTTGATGGTGGGGGATAGCTGAATTTTTACCAAAAGCAACAACCGGCGGAAAGGAAATCCCATCAGCGCCGCTTTTTCTCATAAAAATTTCCAGCATCAAGGCAATATCTTCTTCGGTCAAACCCGGCTTGATAAAGCCTAAAATATGATTAAAGGCAAGGTCGGCAATCCCGGCCGCTTTTTGGATTTTGACAACTTCCTCTTTATTTTTAATTTGCCGTAGGCTTTCAATGGGATCACCAAATGGCTTAAGTTCAGCAGGTTTTAAAGCTTCCTTAAATTTCCTGAATTCAAAAAAACTTAACCCCTTATCTTCAAAACCCAAGGTTTGGATTTTTAAATCCTGCAAAACTTTTTTGATTGCTTGCGCAAGTATTCGGTCTTTGGTAATTTCGAGAAGTCGGAAGTCTAAAGAAGGTTTAACGGAACTTGAGTAACGCGGATCGGTTAAAAGATAATTGGTTTTTGAAGTGATGAGGAGCCAAAAATCTTTTTCATCAGACAGGTCTCCATAACCGGCGAGATAAAAAATATTGATAGGGTTGGACACTAAAAAGGATTCGGTTTTGGAAAGATTCAGCCGTTTTTTGAGTAACTTCAGTCTGTCGGTCATGATTTTCTTCTACCACACCCTGTCAAGGTTTACAATGAAAACCGGATTCTGGATTGTGGTATGATTAA
>Ga0210051_1002106_pt1 | contig 20094 bp, 15 predicted proteins | sample CryGey092014_all_FD_185464 | JGI IMG/M metagenome (GOLD analysis project Ga0210051, IMG submission 185464) | Groundwater microbial communities from aquifer - Crystal Geyser CG23_combo_of_CG06-09_8/20/14_all (SPAdes) (version 2) | ecosystem: Environmental > Aquatic > Deep subsurface > Groundwater... | reverse complement strand
CATCATTTAGCATTCAAAATTATTGATTCAACAGAGTCAATGAATGGTTTGGCTTTCATGAGTAATCCAGCTCCTCAGCCGTAAATAGTGTCGTCCACCTGCTGATGTCTGCCTGGACAGAATATTCTCGGATTGGTAAAAGTGAAACTAAGAATCTTCTTTTCCTGAGCTTTTTTGATGAGCGAAGTTTCGATGAAACTCTTGAAGATATCAGGGAATATGGAAACAATACTAATATGCATGTTTAATGAATAATGAAAAAAATGAATAGTTTATAGTTGATAGTTTATAGTTGATAGTGAATGATTTGTCTTATTATGGACTATTGTCTAATTATAATTGTGTATCACTATAGTTTATAAAAATACAATTCTTTAATTATAAACTATTAATTATAAATTATAAACTTTTTTAAGTTGTTGTTTTGTTAGAAACCCTTAGCGATATATTGCACTAATCTGATGATGACATACGATGAAACGACGATAAGCAATCCTACGAGCGAACCGATGATCCCTTTCTTTGCGTTGGCTGGATCCTTTCCTGAACTTGATGCGAAGATGAACATGATTCCCGATACGATAAGCGCTATAGTCACCAATGTTCCGATAAAGAAGGTCGCTGAAAGCACTACGTCTTGGACGAATAATCCTACAGAAGTCGCATCTCCTTTGTTTCTTACGCTTTTCCTTATTCATAAAGTATCGTAGATATTGAGTTTGCATTGCCCGTTGATGAGTTCTTCTTTGCAACATGTGATTCCCATGACTGGTGTGCAGGGTGTGGTTGTTGTCGATTTGTTCATTCTTTCTTTTAACTCTTCTTCTGTTGGTACGCTTCAGCATGATGTGGTCATTGCAGCAGGTGTTCATATAAATAATGAACATTCACAATTTTCTCAATCAGATGATCGTTGTGCTATTCATCTTGCATTAGTGCATTTTTGGGTTAATGCTATTCATCCTGCACAATTTTTAAGATTCATATTAGAAATACATGGATCAAATATTTGTTCGGCATGAATAAAATTTATTCCTAAAAAAAATATAGATAATATTCCACTGATTATTTTTTTCATTTTTTTGTATAGAAACTAAAGATGCAAAGCAAATTACCCCACTTAATCGTTTGCCCCAGGGCACCCTCTCTTGAACAAGTTCAATTCACCTTGCCCATGAAATGGAGAGGGCTTAGTTACTAGACCCCTCTCTAAAAATTGGAGAGGGGGTAAGGGGTGAAGTAACAATTAACTTTATTTATATACTAATTCCGCTTGATTTTGCAACTTGATTACTTTCCCGCCTTTGGCGAGTTCGCGAACAAAATAGAACAAAATTGATCAAAATTGACCAAAATCGTAAAAATAAAAATTGTTGAAAATGATTTGTGTAATAGTACACTTTACTTGATTTATTGCTTTTTAGTGATATGAAACAACTCAAAGATTCTCTTAGAAAAACGTTGGCTAAGAGGCATATGGGGCATCAGATGGTGTGAGCAGTAGCGTTGAATACCGTCAGAGATTTTCTTGGTATCCAAAAACATACGAAATCGATTGAATCTGTTACTTCTCTGGATGATCGTGGTGAACATGATGAATTTATAGAATGCATTGAAAATCAGTCTGGGCTGGAAGGGTATGTCAGATTTAAAGTTTTGTTTCTCAAAACCGATGATCAAGCGCTCAAGATACAGATTTTCAAACAAAAAAACCAGATATTACACGAGGTAAATCTGGCTTTGGAAAAGGTTGGTTATAAGACGAGAGTAGAGGAGATACGCCTTAAAAATTAATTTTGAATTTTGAATGCTGAATTTTGAATTTGAGAACCTGAATTTATTCTTCCTTTTTAAACTCTTTTTCGAAACTCTTGAATTCTTTGAGGTACATAGTTTCAAAATCATCGTACACTTTTTCTAGAAAGTCCTGGAAGTTCGGTATCTTGGATTTGAGATAATCAGCGACTTCTGGCGTTACTCATTTCTTTTCTAAAATATCCAAAAATCCTTGTCCGTCTTTTTCATACACGACTGCTTTCGAATTTTGTGATCACCTCACTTCATTCGTGCTTCCAGTTTCTCAAGTCGTCGGTATACCTCTCGCATCCAAAAAAACTTCGTTTCACTGCTTTTTTTGGCGGTCGAGAGTATCTATCTTGCCTACAATATGCGTCATCACTCGATCATAGAGTACTGGTTTGATGTCTTCTATCATCATATCGAGTCCGTCATCGTCGATATCAGGTACGGCCTTGATGATCATCTGTTCGATGAATGTGTCAGTATCGATCATTGTATCAGGTAGAAGGTAAAAGGTATCAAGTATCGAGTATCGAGTATCGAGTATCGAGTATCGAGTATCGAGTATCGAGTATCGAGTATCGAGTAAAGGGTATGTATTCGTGCTGAAAAAACAAGATAAACTGTTTTTTTGATATATTGTTGACTTTTTCTGTAAAATCATTATAGCAACAAGTACTAATAAAAAAACTAAAAAATACTTGTATGAAAAAATTGATTTTATTTTTGGTTTTGGTTGTCGGGACGACAGCCTCTATCTTTGCCTCCAATGACGATTCCATCAGATATGTTATTGTCTATTTGAAAGGCATTGATACACTGGTTCAAAAAGCCGGTGATAATATCGGTGGCGATATGTTGGTCTTTTATGAACAAGATGACGATTTTTTCCGTGGAGAGCCTATCAATGGCGTGATTCCATTTTCCTCGCATGGATATAAATTCTGGCTGAAAAATGTCAGGATGGAAGAAGATACCATGACTGGTTCTCTCAAGATTTTATCGGCTATCGTTACTGAAGATCCGAATACGCTTTTAGCTTCGGTGGTCGAGCATACCGGCGGCGATTCAAATTCTCCTTCGGATCCACCAATTACACTTATATATCAACTGTGGATCGGATTGATATGTTTGATAGCCATTGTTTTCTGTCTATGGTTGTGGCTCAGAAAAAAACCGATAAGAACCCATTAAGCTCGCCATTACCAACGTTTTTGTTTCATAGAGTTTCCAGCGTAACCTCCTGGAAACTTTTTTTAAATTTACACTTGACATTGTCTTACAAATCAATATAAACACATAAATAAAATAAAAATCAAAGGTTATGAAAAAGTTTTTTGCATTCGCAATGATTGTTGCTATGATAGCAACTGTTGCACAGGCCAATACAAATCTGAAGGACACCATCAAAACTGGAAACATCACTTATCAGCCGGTTGTCAATGGAAAAATCCTGAACGTTTCGAAAGGCGATACCGCAATGTTTAGCGGGCTGGACTCAGTAGTGGTTATCAAAACTGACACTGCTACAAAATCCGAATATGATGCCATCTATGTCGGCGGCGTAAAGAAGTACACTGGCTGGTTCAAAACCGATTCCAAAACCCAGACAGATCCTGCAAACAAGGGTAAATTCGTTTTCATTGCCATCGGTGGTGATGAAGACTCTCCAGCTGATCCTAAAGCCGGATTGCTTTCAATCTTTCTGATTGTTGTAGTAGGTGCTGGCAGCATGTATAGTTTAATCCGTCTGTGGAGGTAAACTGTGGAAGTAAAAAAAATGCGGCTTTTGCCGAACAGAAGTTCCTTGGTAACGCCAGGGGACTTTTTTTATCCAGCTAAAACGACGTTACCCAGAATGGTCGTGGTCTGCGTCTTATTCTATTCTTCAGAAGTTGTTTTGTCGTCCGTAATATATACGACAGATTTTCCTATAGTAATATTGTCTTTTACTATTCCGTCTTTGGCTATATTTACGCATCCGTGAGAGATGGCGTTATCGTCGATTTCTCCCGATGCTATCGCTTCCTGGTATGCCGTAGGATCAGTCGGTTGCTGATAGATAGGATGTATCTCCAGTACATATTTATTGATTTCATATTTAGTATTATCTGTTTTGTATGTTTTACTATTTATCGGTATAAGCGCCAATGCCGTCTTTGGTCCATCACTGATGTATTTATCGGTGAGCTGGTATGTTTGTTTTATGATGAATAATCATTCCGGAGTATTTGTATTGACCTCTTTATTATGATATACGACGCCTTTATTGGTTTTGTAATATTTATAAGGCACCCGTTCTCACTCTTTTCCTATATCTTCTCCTAATAATACGACTTGTCTGTTTAAAAGCTTATGATCCTTGGTAAAGAGATAAAGATGAAAATCTATCTTGGAAATAATGATGTAGTTTGCATCATTATTTTTTATTTCTCCCAGAAGGAATTTCTGATAGGCAACTTTCACGTCTTGAGGAATCTCTTTATTGTCCAGAATATCTTTTCCGTATAAATTGGAATATATATCTGAAAACCTATTTAACGTATTCTTATCCATTCTCCCTGCAGCTTTGTTGGACGTATATTGTGAATTTCTTTTCATGCCAAATATCTCCTGCGCTTCGATGACGTTTCCATTCTTGAAGCATTCAATCACTTGTTCTCTTAATTCATCGTTGTTGATATTGTTGATGATTGAAGCGATGCTGTCATAAGAAATTCATGGAGCTAACTGCTCTTGTCTAATGTGCTTTTTGAGCGTATCTGTTGTGATGATTATCCTTGTCGGAAGTGTCGGAATAGAATCTTGCGGATTTGATTTTATCGCTTCTTCGACCTTTTCATTCGCCCTTTTCTTGGCGTCATATATCGCATATTGATAGATAGCTAGAGATAATCCTCATGCAATTCCAAGAACAAGCACCGTTTTCCGTATTTTATTAAATATCTTTTTCATTCTGGGATTGTTTCTCTCTTTGTTGATGATTTTTTCTGTTTCTTTCAATGATTTATTGCCGAACTTCTTTTGGATCGTTTCTTCCTCTTTTTCCGTAAGGTCTACTATCTCGACTAATTTTTGACTGGCAATTTCGTCGATTTTTTCTGTTGTTTCCGGCTTCACCACTTGTATTACCGGTTCAATATTCATCTCTTCTGCTACTGGCTTAACTTCTTCTGTTTCAGTATCGAATTTTATTTTGCCTCCGCTTAATACTTCCATCCTTTTTTTTAATGCCAGCAGTTTGTCAGCCAATTCTTTCTCTTTCTCTTTCCCTTTTGTCAGCTCGTCAGCCAGTTCTTTTTCTTGCTGATCCAAAAATTTGTATCTACTTTTGATGTAGTCTTGGGATGATTCGATGATATCGTCGTTGTTTAATCCTGTCGTCATCTTTCGGATTGAGATAAAATATTGTTCAGTCTTATTTTGTAGTCAATTCATTTGATTTTCAGATAGTTATTGGGGCTTGTACTTCATTGACTATAAGTACATTCTCGCATGAATAAGCTTACTATGTCTTGGTAAATTCATACGGAATGCACTATATCATATTTTTTTCTAGATTTTCCTTCTGGTTCTTCGCTTTGATCCGATCTTCCTCTACATTCTTATTCTCTTCCTTGATGGTATTTAACATTGTCGTAAGCTCTTGGATTTCCGCTGCCATCTTTTTAAGTTCGTCGTCGCTTATTGTTGTGAGCTTTTTGTTCTCAGCTGTTTTTTCTATCTTCGGCTCGACGACTTTCGGTTTCTGCAATACCTTTCCTGTCTCCAATAACGTTCATATATCCAAAGCGGTTAGCGCTTTGCGGATTTCGTTTTCCAGCTTCTGATTGATTTCGGTGATATCTTCCAACGGGCTGTCGCTGTTTTTCAATAGATTTTCCGCTTCATACGCCAGATCTATAAGCTTTCATCACGGTGTAAGGTTTGACGATGACACTTCTTTCTGGATAACGATATTTGCGGATCCAATCAGGTTCCTCAATTTCCCCTTTTTGCTTTCCAGCGCTTTCTGCTCTTCAATCCTTCAAGCCGTCTTTTTCGGCTCTTCTGTCTTTTCTTGGAGCGGATAAATGGATTTCAATTGCTCAAAAGCGATTTTTAGCGTCTCTGATCTCTTGTCTATCTCTTCACCTGTAGTTCACGTTTTTTTTAAGAGATCTTTGGCTTGATTCATTATTTCCACAAAGTGTGAGGATTGCTCTACAGGCAATATCCCCAAGTTATTGGAAATGATCCCGTTTATGCGTTTCAGCTCTTTTTCCAGATTTTTCCTCTTTGCCTTGAGCTCTCTTATTTCTTTTCGTGATTCAAAAAATCATTTTTTCTTCTTCTTCGGCTCTACGATCGGCAGAAGCTGAGGGTATTTTTTTGTGAATGCATTGATTCCCTTATTAAGCTCATTGGCTACTTCGTTTATCTGCTTTTCTGTCATTTCTTCTTGCTGCAACGCCATCATTGTCTCTTCCACCGCTTGTGTAAGCGGAAATAAGTCTTGCGGATCCACTTCCGTATCAAGAGAGGCGGTATGCATTATTTTTTTCGTTGTTTTCACCGTTTCTTCCACTTCCGCTTTTTTCTGACTGATCCTTTTTCTCTCTTTTTCGCTCATGACGGGGATCTGATTTTCAAGCGTCTCTTTCACCTCTTTCTGCGTTTTTTTCTTATTCTCATCTATCTTCTTCTGTACGATCTTTTTCAGCGCTTCCAATCTCTCTTCCAAAAGCTTTTCCTGCTTTTTTCATTTTTTGAGAAAATCCAGCAATGTCTGCTCTTGCTGAGACAAGCTCTCCAGCTTTTTTATGAGATCCTCTTTTTCCTGGTTTGCTACAGGAGCTACTGCGTTTGATGTGGTCATTATTACATAGGTTATATCATATAAAGCATCTTATCTCAGTCTTTCTATTCTTTTTTTCCGTCTAATTTGTCCTCGATTCCCTTCTTTTCTTCTTGGACTCTTTTCAACTGGTCTTCAACTTTTTGGTTTGTCTCCTTCATTTCATTCAATCCATCTGTCAAAACTTTCATCTCATTCATTATTTTTTGGATATTCTCTTCGGAGATAGCCTCTCCTTCCGATTGCTGCTTCTTTAATTTTTCTTTTTCATCTTGTATCTTCTTCACTTTTGCTTTTTGTGCTTCGATTTTCTCCTCTAGCGTCCTTCATTTGATCCTTTTTAGGAAATTCTTCCGCGTAGAAACCTTTTTCTTTTTCTCCTCAATGATTTCTGGTTTAACTTCAGATATAACCGTTTCTATTTTTGGTTCTTCTTTTTCTGGAATGATTTCAGGTTCTATTAATTGATATTCCGGCTCTTTTTTCTTGATTACCGGCTTTTTTACGGGTTTTACTACCACTGGTTCCTGTGTGACTACTGGTTCTTGTACGGATTCCACTATTGGCTCTTGTATAGATTCTACTACCGGTTCCTGCTTCTTTTTTGGTACGATAAATTCACCTTTCGGACCTTCGTGTTCGTAGAGCTCTTTGACAAGACGTGGTACGATAAAATGCAGATTTTTGGCGTGTTCCATGTTTTCGTATTTGATGTTGCTCATCTTTTCCGCTATCTGCTTCCTTTCTGCTAGATCGGCGTTTCACAAAATATCAAGCATATCTTTTGCTATCTCGCTGACTTTCTTCTGTGTTTTCGAGAGCTCTTTGAGCTGATGGACTTTGTTTTCTATCGTATCCATGGTGATGATATATAACAATAAAATTAGTTGTTTGCATTAGTAAACCTTGTTTCATCTACGTCTTCTGTTCTCCTTCTTGATGGTCTGTTGGTAGAAGATTTTTTTACTTTTGGAGCAGGAGTTCTGGTTTTTCTTCCGTAATTATTTTCACCTCTTTTTTTATCCTTTTCACCGTATCTGTCAGGTTCTTTGAATGTGTTCATATATCCGGGAATAGGTATCGGTATGATGTTTTCAGGCGTTACTATCGTCTGTGAATAATTCAAAGCGCCTTGCGCTATCCTTTCTCCGGCATTGTTGTAGGTGTGTCCTACGATATCATACACTGAACCGTTATACGCTGCGTGCAAGGTGATGTTTCCTGCATTCACTCCGCTGTCGTTAAGTCCTTTAGCCGTCTGTTCAAGGATTTCCGTACATCTCATGCCTTGGAGATAATCGTTTGTGAATTCTTTCTGCGCTCGTACGTGTTCCCGAGGTCTCTGATGAAGCTGATTGATGAGATCGGTTTTTGTCGCTGTCGACAAATTGTTCATCTGAAGGATATTGCTTTGCACTTCGTTGAGCTTATTGAGATATTCCGTGTTGGTGAGATGTCCTGAAACTACCGGCGTAGCGTCAGTCCCTCATCCATAGTTGAAGGCTATTGTCTGATGCCCCGCATCAGGATTCCCGAAGAAATCTTTTGACTGAGCATATACATTATTGTCTCACGCTAACTGGTGTTTTCCCAGCATAAAATTATCTCCAACACGGCTTTGATCGCTTATGGTTTGACTAGACGCTTTGGTGCTTGCCAAGCTTGTAGCCAGATATGACAATCAGAACGCCACTGCTCATGTTTTGACCGCGCCCACCAACGCTTTTTCCGTCTGGCGGTATTTGAATCTTTTTCGTGATTTCTGGTATCCAATCTGATCCACTTCGTCACCTGTTCCATTGTTGATAAGATCAATCTCATTGTCATAATAATTGTTCTGTCTGATGCTATCCAAGTCTTTATCCAATCTCATGGATCATGTAAGCACTAATCTGTATATGTTCTGGTATTCTTTTTCTGCGACGTCCTTATCTTTTGATCCCAAGAAATTCTGTCCGGTCTTTTTGTGGTAGTCCAAACGTGCAAGTCCTGCAGATATATATTTTTCCAATTGTTCTTGTTCTGGAGGAGTAAGTTGCGGTTTATTCAATAATGACTCCATCTTTGCTGCCAGAGTGTTCGAATTTTCCAACTGATCGTGGGTCGTCATCACATAATCCCTGAATTGTCTCACATCTCTCGCTTTTTTTCCGAGTCCGAAATAATAGAGCATGGTCCTCTTGAATCCACCCATCTTGCTCATTTCGTCCAGAAGCCTTTCGCGCTCTTTGGTATTCTCCAAAAGATTGACTGCCTGATTTCTCTGGTATCCGATATGTTCTTTATTGTAATGCGCGTATTTTTTGAAGAGTGTTTTTGTAAACGCCATTCCACCTACTCCTGAAGCTATAGCAAGCGGTCCTAAAGGAGCTAGGAGAATTGCCGGAGTGATCATTGCTCCGAGCTTTGTTATTCCTCGAAGCGTTCAGAACGCTCCTTTTGCAAACGGATGTTTTTCCAACCATTTACCGAATCTACTCTTATCTGAAACCGGTTTATCCAATCGGTTACCTATCTTCGTCATTACATTTCCTTCTTGCTTGATGTCATATGCTTCTTCTCCTTTGGTAAGGATCTGCACTTTCAACTTCATGGTCTGTGTCGCTATCATGGTAAGCGCTCATTGATGTGACATCGAAACCGTTTCTTGCCTTCTGAGTTCTTGCATAGCCGTCTTATCGTCAAGTCTTATATTAAGCGTTTTGAGGAATTCCGGATTCTTTTTGTAGGTATTGAAATATTTTACGATTTTGTCTCTGGCAAATACATTAAAGCTTGCTTCTGATTCATTAGCATTGTTCGTAATACGTTCAGCGATATCCCACACCATCTTTTGATGATCCCTGAATCCGTTCAACTTCTCTGTGATGTTTGATGACATCTGTTGGATGTCGTTGTCTTTTATTATCTCTGCAAGAGGTTTTCGTGTTGGTGGTTCTATTGCTGTATCTGGTTTTCTCGTATCAAGATTTCTTCTGATGATGGCGGTAAATTGTTTCTGAAATTCTTTATCATCCAATCCTGATTTCCGTGGTGGTAAATCGTTTGCGTTACCCGTAAGCTTCTTCGCTATTTCATCTATTGCATCGTAAGTTCTCGGATAGTTCGCTTGGTCTATATTCCCTACGTTTTTTATTGCTTCATTAAATCTATTTCCTTCTTCTATTTCATGTCTGTCAGCTCACTTTACAAGATTCTCATCTCGTTGCATACCATCTTTCATCTTCATATATTTGCGGGTATAGTGATCTTTCATAAAGCCTCTTCCGAGAAACAACGTTAGCTTAGTGGGTCGTGACCGTGGCTTATATCGTGCAGTATTCTTATAGATCTTTCTTAATTTCTCTCCTGCTTGGCGTTCAGCGATAGCACGAGTGATTTGCGTCGTATCGGAAATTGTTGCGGTAAGTTCCACTTCTCAAAGTCCTTCTTCGGTTTCTTCTATCGGTTCTGGAGTGGGTTCTGGAGTTATTTCTGGTGTAGGCTCTTCATTTTCCGGAATCTGCAAGAATTTCCAGAGATTTTCGTTGCTTACATAACTGATGTAACTCTTGTTGCCGTTCTCCATCACATAATGATCCTTGTCTATGTATTCATTAAACTCTTTTACTTGATTGGTCAGACATACCCATCCTTTTTCGTCTTTTTTCTGAAGTCTGATGATCTTACCATCAGCCTGTGTCAGATCTATTGTTTTCCCTATCGGAAGATCTCTAAGCTGTATCCCAAGTTTTCTTAATTCGTTTTTCAATGCTTCGTCTGTTATCTCTTGCACTTCTTTCATCACCGGTGCTCATGCTGTTGCTGTTTTGGGAGCTGCTAGTTCTTCGGCTTCTGGGCCGTGGAGCGCTTCATATGCTCTGTCCGCTCTTTCCAACTCTTTGATCTGTGCTTCCGTCCGCTTGATGACGAAATGTGTTTCTTCTCCATCTATCTTTTTGACAAGCTCTATTTTTCTCTCATATTTCTTATCTTTTCCTAATCTTTCAAATGACGCTTTCGCTTCCTCTTCAGCTGTCTTGTCTTTGAATTTTTCTGTAGATGAAAATTCTATCATATCCCCATAATCCAAAATGATCTCTTCGGCAAGCTCTTTGTCTAGCTGTTTGAGCGTGTCTTCATTTCCTGCAGCATTCTTATATTTTTCTACTCGCAACGGATATTTCTTTTTCTTACCGATCTTTACGGTATTTCCTCAAAAATGGATCAATGTCGGAAATTCCTTGTTTTCCCTTGCTTTGAGAATCTCTTCCATAACGAAGCTTCTCTTGATCAGATTGTCGTCAAGCTTTAGGTCTTTAAGCATCTCGAGTTTGAGATTTTCAATCATCTGGTCTTTTTTGCTTTTGACCTGGTTTTGCGAAGAGAGAAGTTCCAGGTTTTTCTGTGAAGCGATAGGCATATTGGATGATAAATTGATAAAATGTTAAAATGATAAATTGCTCTATATCAATTATACTCGCGGAGGTCTTTTTTGTCAAATATTTGACCATCAAAAATCTGAGGAAAAATACCTGAAAAATCTGATAAAAACAACAAATTCTAGAAAATTCTCGAATGATGAAAAAACTGGTCGATTTGGCCAGTTTTTTCATATGTTTCTATGTTTATTTAATATAACTAGTTGAGTAACGCTCTGGTAGATGAGATGATGCCCATCCTGTTGTTCATAGTCTTGATAAGTCTTCCCATAAGGAATGGATTCTTCATCACTTCCCTAGTTTCGCTTTCGTCACACATGGTTCTGCCTGCGGGAGGATTGTTTACAATACCGTATTGTCTCTGGCTCAATCGTCCTCGGCGGATCATATTTTGCTCTTCTGATGCTTGTTCCGCGCTTAAATATCCGAGCTGACCGTCAGAATCCAAGATGTATGTCCTTCCTGTGATGTAATCTTTGACTCAAAAATTTGTTCTAGCGACTTTGGTGTTTTCCCTCATTTTTTTGACCATTTCTTCGTTTATTTTTCCGCAGATATCCCTTTCCATACCATCGAAGATACGCACTCATCATTCCCTGTGCCTGAGCAATCTGCCTAGAGTTCTAGAGGAAACCGGTTTTTTGAGTCATTCCATATTGAGGGTGAATTTATTCCTTATGAATTCTACGCTGACGCTTTTCCCGTTGGATTGCACGGTGGTGGAAAAATCGAATTTCGTCGTGGTGCGGAAGTTGAACAGCTTCTTGATCGGACTGAGGAAAATAGAGGTAGGAAGCGTCATTCTGGTCGCTCATCTCCTGAGTCCAAGCCGTCTTCTTTCTGTCGCTTGTCTATACTGATAATGTAATTCGTTCATGGCGAAGTTGAAATGTCCCATAAGTCTGTCGATGCCTATTCTGAGTCTCCTATTTTCGTCACCTCTCTTGGAATCGAATGTGTTGGTATTTTCAAAATATTTGTAATCGAAGAGGGCGGTTGTGTTTCTCCTATGCGTACCTCAGTAATTCGTTTGATTGTCTTGCTGCTCCAGTACGATATTATCGCCATCCATCTTGATAACCATCATATTACCGGTTTCCGGATCGCGGTAGGTGAGTGAGATATCTTTTTTCTTGGATGCCTGGATGAATCCTTTGATGACGTTGTATACTACGTGAGCTCTCACTTTTCCATGTTGGATATCTTCGCATTGGAGGATCCTTTTGACCATAGCTGCCGGATCTCATGCTTTGAGCTTGATCTCTTTCTGTTTGTCTATTTTCACATTGACGAGAATCTGCTGTTTTCCGGAAACTTCCATGTTCATATCGTATTTCACCGGTTCCGGATTGTTCAAATCTTCTGGTCTATTGTTCGTTGTGACATTCACTGTCTGATCTTTTACATCAACGCTTGAATCTTTTCCTGCGAAAAATCTGAGATAATTCACGTCTTTGCGTCCTATGCTATAGGTACGACCTCAGATATCTATTGCATGTCTTCTTCTGTTCTCCATCCTATCGACATCGTCGATGTCTCAAAGGATGTCCTGATGGACATCAGTATCGATTTTCTGGCGTTCTATCTCTGTCAGATAATTGGTGAGTTCTGCTTTGAGATATGTATTTCCGTCTTGGTTCTTCGAAAATACCTCATCAAACCTCCGTTCAAAATATTTTTTGATCTGATCCTCGAGATTGTTGTTTATATAATGCCTATAGGCGACACCGTTTTTGGTGAATTCGGGTTTGTTTGATTCATGTTTGTCTCCGGTGATCCGTTCCAAAAATGACAATTCTCCATCGCCGAAATTATTCATTTTCGCTAGATTTTTCGCTCGTCCGAATTGTGCTCCTGCCCTTGGTCTTCCTGCTGCTGTCCTGTACAGCTTGCGGACGTCCTGATAGAGCGTTTCTTTCTGATCCGCCGTAAGCTTATTGAATTTCGGTCCGTCAGCTTTTTCCAATCCTCTATAAAACGCTTCTCTTTCGAGTCTGGCTATCAAAACGTCATGATTTGCCGTCAATGATTGTTCGATTACACCGCCTTTTCATGAATTATTATAAGCATTCACTTCATCTTTACGTTTATCTTGTCCTAAATAATCCACGTCTATCTTGATTTTTAATATTTTCTTGTTGGTTATCGCTATATCCCTATTCGGCGTATTTTGCTGCAGACTTCCTGTAAATACCGTTTTCGCTCCGATTTCCAGCTCGAATTCTATAGGAAAATCCTCTATTTCCTTGTTGCTGGCAATATCTATCACTTTGGCTTTATCCCATACTATCTCTCCGTTATTATTTATCTTGATTCATTCTATATTCACTGCCGTTCCGTTCTTTAATTTAATGTTTTTTATTTTGTCTCCTGTCACTTTCTTATCTTCTCCGTCATATAGTTCGAATTCCAAAGGACTCGGTTTCTGATTTATATCTCTTAAGAAACTACCGATGATGCTTGCTGTCGAAGAGGTATTTGGTTTGATTTTTTGCTCTATAAGATCTTTATCGGTATCAAACAAATCAGCAAGCTTCGCTATTTCCTTGTGTGTTTGGCTTACTTTATCAATGCTATTCATGTTGTCTTTGTTCGCTTGTTGTTTTTCTTGGATATCCTTAAGTTTATTATTTAACGTTTGAATTTCTCCTTCAATCCCTCTGATCTCCCTTCCTATACTTTCGTTCTTGTTGTTCAATGTCGTTTTTTCGCTTTCTAAGCTTCTTACTTCCGATCATACACTATCTTTATCTGATTTCAAATCACCGATTTCCGTTTGTATGGCGTTTTTTTCGTCTTCTAAATAAGTGATATCTGTCGTTATACTTCATTTATCACCTTTTAGTGTGCCTATATCTGTTATCAATGTGCTTCTACTGTCCTCTAATGTTTTAATTTCTGTATCTATAGCATCTCTTTTGTCATCCAATTGTTTGATTTCTGTATCTATTTTTTCTTTTTCTTTTATATCGCTTGTTTTTGATTTTTCGTCTTTTTTGTTTTTTATCTCTTTTTTTATTCATTCAATATCTCTCTTTTTTTCTTTGATATCTCATTCTATACGAGTTTTTTCTCATTCTTTGCTTCTTATCTCTGAATCTTTTCTTCTTAATTCTGTCTGTTTTGACTTGATGCTGTTCTCTTTTGTTCTTTTTTCCGATTCTTTGGTCTTGCCTTCACTTTCTTTATTGTTTTTTTCTGTTGTTTTGGTCCTAATTTCACCTTCTATCTTGGTTATTTCTGTTTTATTCGTCGCTATCTCGCCCTCTTTGGTTGTTTTTTCCGTCGTTTTTTTGCTTATATCCTTGTTTATATCTGCTATTTCTTGTGTATATTTGTTGTCGTCTTTTTCTAATTTTTTATGTTTATCTTCCAGGCTTCTTGCAATCCTTCTTATGTCGTTCTGTATGTTTATCGTGTTTTTTTTGGAAAAAACTATCTCTTTGAGTCCAGCAAAGAGTTCGTCGCTGGAGTCTGAGATTATGTCGTTCAAATCATTCGTTTCCATATTGTTACGAATTTTTTCGTAATTCTCTCTGATTTTCGACAAGGATTGTTGTGTATCACTCATTTTTTTTAAATAAAGAATAAACTTTTATTCCGCTTCTACGATTTCATCGCTTACCATATCGACAACGATATCAGAGAGAAGATCTTTGTAATCAGGTATCTTTGACTGAAGATATTCGTCGATTGCTGTCGTGTCTTTTTCGTTATCTTCCAAAAATTTGGTGTCTTCGTCGGTCATGATGTATTCCACGGATTCCAGAACTTCGTCCATGATGGTGTCGTACACATCGTCTTTTTCGATGTCAGGATTGAGTTTCTTGAGTTGATTGTAAACGTACTCGGTTGCCTGTTGAATGCTGGTGAATTTTTCCATGGTGTGATAGTATAAGAGAATAAAAATTATGCTGCATTAGCTAATGGAACTTCTTTGCTTGTATTCATCTGGATTATTTTAGCTTCTTTCGGTGCGTTCTTTTCTGCTTCAACGAATGGTGCGACCCGAGCGTTAGCTCTTTCTCTTGCATAGGTGGCTCCATAATAATTTATCCTGTCTTTGATCGCTTGGATCACTTTCTTTTCGCCTTCTGTTTTCTCATCTCCGGTATCTGCATCGAGCAATGAAAAAATAGCGTTTCTTCCCGTGTTGAATCTTGCATGAAAATCCTGTGGATTCATTTGCATCCTCATAGCTCATCATGCTTTGTCTATCGCGCTAGAAACCTTGATGCCGGTATAGCGGAGGAATCTCGCTTTTTCAAAACCCAGAACGAATCTGACTCCTTTCTTTGGATCATCTCCCATCTTATTGAACTTCTTGATCAATGTCCTGATGGTCATATTTCTTCTGATGGTCTTCATTTTGGTTAAAACTGGCTTATTGAATAATTTTCCTTCTCTTGTCTTGAATCTGTACATTCTTGTGGAGATTTTTGCCAAATCCTCTTTGGTCATTGTTTCGAAATTGTATTTCATCGGTCCGTAAAAAGCGTTTTTTGTCGTTTCGTATTCCGCTTTTGTTTTTCTGAGATCCTCTTTAATCGTTTTCAGCTCGTTATTGAGTTTATCTTTTTCGCTTTCATTTGCACCTTTTAACTCCTTTATTTTACTGGTGAATTTTTCGACAGTTTGTAGAATCCTTCCTTTCACTTGTTCTATGATGGTTTCTGTGTTTTTTTCCGCGTTTTCCGGTTTATCCTTGAGGAGATTGGTGAGTTCCTCCATTTTCATGGTCTTTTCTTGTTTAGCTGCTTGAGTCTCCTCTGTCATCTCTTCCTTGTGTATTTCTCATTGTTCTTCAATCTTCTTGATTTGCGCTTCCAATTCTCCGATTTTTGCAGAATCATAGCTGGCTTTGGCAGTATCCAATTCGGCTAACAATTCATTTTTTGTCTTTAGGTTATTAAGATCGCTCATGGCGTTGTTTGAGTGGGTAAAAATCTTGTCTTGATACAATTATACCCCTGACTCCTTTTTTTGTCAAATTTTAAAGGACTTTTTACTATATATCCAAATTTCGATATAATATCAAAAAAAATGAGCACTCTTTTCGTGTCCATCTCTGGTATCTATAGCTGAATTTACCACATAGAATTTTTTTTATCCCGCTAAAACGGGATAGAAACGACGTAAAAAATCCCTTGCAAGAGAATTCTTTTAGGGCTTTTTTCGTCTTATTCTACTTCCGCTCTTGGCTCATCTGCTTTTTTAACAGATGATTGCAGAAGATATAACCTGATGATTACAGAAGATTATTTTTTAAACTCTTGCGACATTTGTTTCTTTCTGTAACTGTTGGCAAATCTATGCGCTTCATTTCTGGCTTTCAGCAATATTTTGTCTGCTTGATCGTAGGTCATAGCTTGACTATGGATGTTTAACTTACTATCGAAGTAATAGATCTTTTCTCATATAATCTTTGATTCCATATTTGATGCATGATGCATGATGCTAGATGCTAGATGTATTTTTTTGTCAGATTTGTCAGAGGTTTTTCAGATTTTTGATTTAGTCCTTGCCTCTCATTTTCCTAAGGAAATAATATCCTTCTGGGAGACGATCTTTTTCCGTTCAGGATCCTTGCATAGCTTCCTTATCACATTCAGCTGTCCCTTTCCGCCGTCCAATATCAGAAGATCCGGCAGTTCTCAACCGTTTTTTGCTCTACGTTCCACTACTTCCTGCAATGCTTCATAGTCATCGGATTTCTTGCTGTGGATCTTGTATCTGCGATATCATTTCTTGTAGGGGAGTCACGCCATCAGGCAGGAAAGTCATCCGCTGGTCCGTCATCCGCTGAGATGCGAGATATCGATACATTCGATCCTGTACGGGATATTCTTCAGTCCGTACCTAGCTTTTAAAGTCTTGAACATATCGTTGATGAGCGTGCTTTCTTCTTGGAGCGATTGCGAAATAATATATGATTCCAAAAAATTTTCCGCTAACTTCAAAAGAGATTTCAGAAGATTCTTTCAGAAGATTCCAGAAGATTCACTGATGATTCTAGAAGATTCACTGATGATTCCAGAAGATTTTGACTGAAGATTTCAGATGATTTGTGTGTCTGTTTTTGATATTTTTTTTACTATTCCACTTCCGAAGTTTCTCTGAATTGCTAGGTGAAGACTATCTTCTTCGATATCATTCTGTTGTTCTTTGCTCGTGATGACATCCATGAGTTTCCCTTGCGTGAAAACAAGAACCGTGTAAATAAATTGCGTTCATATATTCTTCACTAATGCGAGATAACCATCTTTTTTCTCTGGCAAGACAACATCCTGTCTTTCTACAAATCCTTGTAAGGATGTATAGATATCCCTAAGCTGAGCCGCCCATTCGAAGTTCTCATGCGTGATTACAGCTTCGATTTGTTCGTAAATTTCGTGCTCGATGGGTTTGGTATTTCATTTAAAGAACGACTTGATGACTTCGTCATAATTTTGAATGTCGGATGTTGAATGTTGAATTTTTTTTGTACACCATCACATACATAAACCAAAATAATAATCCGAGCATAATTTCCCTTGTTTGAATTGTGTGGCTTTACAACCTCTGAATTTCAGTATCTGTCTAAGATATTGGAGAAATTTTTTCAATTGTATGGTATCATTTTTCGGTCCGATATACAATGATCCGTCATTGATTTTCTTTCTTGTAAGAAATATTTGTGGAAATTGCTCTTTTGTTATTTTGATATATACGTAGCTGTTATCCGCTTTCAGAAGATTATTGTATTCTGGTTGATGTTGTTTGATCAGATTGTCTTCCAAATAGAGCGCTTCGCTTTCGTTTTTGACGATGAGGAAGTCGACCTTGGTCGACTTGTCAAGCATTTCCTGTTTTCGGAGCGAGGTGGGCGAGAAATATTGTCAGAGCCTTTTTTGGAGGTTTTTGGCTTTTCCGATATACAAAATAGCTCATTTCCTGTCTTTGAACAAGTAAACTCATGGGTTTTGTGGTATTTTAGAGATATCGCAATTAAGCAATTTTTACGAATTTTAAATTTTAAATTTTGAATGTAAAAAATGTTTTCTTGTGAACTATAGTAAGATTATAGAATATGAATTTCAAGATAGATTGGAGTTCTCTTGGCCTTGAATTTTCCTGGTAAATGACTATATAATATTCAAACAAAATCTTGACAAAATGGAAAAATTTAAGACATTTTTGGAAAACTTCATGAAATGGAATGGCAAGATCTACTCCTGGCTGTTCCCCGCAATGGCGTTCTTAATGGCTATCGGTCTGAGTTGGCGCATATTTTATGTGCCCTGGAAGGCCGGAGTAGTGCTCTTCTTCCTGGCTTTGATTTGTTTCTATGCGGGTATCTACCTGCTCATCAAAAGGAAGAGTCTTTGAAAAGAGCAGCCATCAACGCCCTTTTGTCCCGAAGAGCAATAGCTTGTACTCATATTAGCCCAGCATTTTCGCTGGGCTTTTTTTTTGTTATCACCCGGGTGTATGCTTTTGTATAAACAAAAAACCCCGCTATTGCGGAATCTTTTGTCTCTATGTAAGATGACTTAGATAGCTTATTTCTTAGATTTTTTAACAAGTTCATAAACTCCTTTTTCTACTCTTCTGAAGAGATCTTTATACTTCTGGAGATTCAACATTACTGTGTTCGGACTTACCATCTTCTCTTTCAACATCTCTTTGCAAAGCTCTTTGACATTCATAGCTCTGTCGTTTCTGTCGAAGATCCTTACGAGTATCTCTTTTACCATACCACCTTCATATCCCCGTTCCTTCAATCCGTAGATTCCAAGCCCTAGGTTTACAAATAAATCATTGTTCTTCACTAATTCGTTATGTACGGTGTTGATCTTAACATTCTTCGCTGGGAATCGTTCCATGATTTTTGATGGAAGTTCCTGGTAATGAACCGGTTTGTTGATCCTTCTCATAGTGTAGAGAATCTTCAACTTGATTGTCTTTGGATTGACGTCAGCAAATGTCGGTAATCCAATCTTTCCGTCAAATACGTTAATCTCTCTGATAGATTCAAAGAAGTTTACGTAGAAGAGATCGTTTTTCATATAATGTACATCTTTGTAGTCTTTTGCGAAATTCTCTTTCATCTGTCCGATGAATTCATACAAATCCTGGCTCTTAGCTCTTTTTTCGAAGTAAGAACTGATAGTGAGCACCATCTTGGTCAAAAGATCTTCGTACAACGGTTCGAGGTAGAACGCTTTGTTCAGATATTTATTTCTCTTGAGATATGTTACGTCAAAATCTGAAACGAGAATCAATTTAAGCTCTTGTTTGGAGAACTTAAATATATTCTTGTTTACCAGCTTGGAGATCAATATGTCTTCGCAGAGCAAACCTCCATGGACATCAAGGACTTTCTTTGCCTCTTGAAGCACTTCCATGTATGTTTCATTTCCTACGATAAGCCTTCTGAATCTCATAAGCGCTTGAGTCTCTATCTGTCTGATTCTTTCTCTCGTCAAGGAATACTCCTTTCCGATTCTCTGGAGAGGCGTTTCTTTGGATCCGTCGAGACCGAACTTTTTCATAAGCACCAATCTTTCCTTTGGTTTGCAGTATATCAAAATGTCTTTCAAGTTAGTCTTCTCGATATCCACTTTAAGTTTCTTGTCGTCCATTTTTACGTTGAAGTTCATTACATTGGGGTGTAATATAAGTAAAATAAGAGATTTTTTTTGGTAGATTTAACTGTATAAATAGTAAGAATTTGCTTGCTAATGTCAAGAGATTGTTAAGATATTTTTTTAGACCCTTCGGCCTATGGGCAACTGGTTAAACATTGAATTTGAATATGATGCAATCGCCGTCCTGTACTATATAATCTTTTCCTTCCAATTTTACAAGTCATTTTTCCCTGGCTTTTGCCCGAGAACCGTGAGCAACCAAATCATCGTACTTCACTACCTCAGTTTTGATGAACCCTTTCTCGAAATCGGTATGGATGGCTCACGCCGCTTGCGGCGCCGTGGATCCGATAGGAATGGTCCATGATTTCGTCTCTTTCTCTCCGGTGGTGAAATAATACATCAG
>Ga0210051_1002105_pt1 | contig 20104 bp, 17 predicted proteins | sample CryGey092014_all_FD_185464 | JGI IMG/M metagenome (GOLD analysis project Ga0210051, IMG submission 185464) | Groundwater microbial communities from aquifer - Crystal Geyser CG23_combo_of_CG06-09_8/20/14_all (SPAdes) (version 2) | ecosystem: Environmental > Aquatic > Deep subsurface > Groundwater... | reverse complement strand
TGACTTTAAAAATGGACAATTTTTTGACCTCTTATTTGAAAAAAACTCGTGAGATAAGACTCCACCAAAAAAAGAAAGCAAAACCCAAGACAAAGTAAAAAATCAGTCAACCCCGTTAGAAACCCAGCTTCTGCTAGATATTTTTGCATCTTACAGAGTGAAGGCATGGAACCCGACTGCAATAAACTACAGTCATGTTTCTAACGGGGTCAAAAGATGATACCTAAAGATCCAAGTTTTATTAGGAACTTTACAATAATCTCTCACATTGACCATGGTAAGTCTACGTTAGCTGACCGCTTTTTAGAATTGACAAATACAGTTCCCAAGGAAAAGTTAGTGGAGCAGTATTTGGATAAAATGGCTCTTGAGAGAGAGCGAGGAATTACAATAAAAATGCATCCCTGCCGTTTAACTTATAAACTTAATGACTTACGTACTTATCAACTTAATTTAATCGATACACCTGGCCATGTAGATTTTTCTTACGAAGTCTCACGGGCCTTAGCTGCTGTTGAAGGAGCAATTTTATTAGTAGATGTGACCAAGGGAATTCAAGCCCAGACAATTGCTAATTTAGAATTAGCAAAAAAAGAGAATCTAGTTATTATCCCTGTTGTCAATAAAATTGACCTTGCCACAAAAGAGAGAATTATAAAAGTACAAGAAGAGATAGCTAACTTACTTTCCCGAAATCCCTTAGAAGTATTAGCTATTTCGGCAAAAAAGGGGATAGGCATTAAAGAATTAACTTTAAAAATCTTAGGAAAAATTCCTCCGCCCTCAGGTAATTTCCAAGCCCCCTTTCGAGCATTAATTTTTGATTCAAAATACGATCCATTTCAGGGAATAGCAGCCTATGTAAGAGTTATTGAAGGGAATCTCCAAAAAGGAGAGGAGATATATCTTCTTAGAAAAAAAATCAAGGGTATAGCTAAAGAGATTGGCTATTTTTTACCAGAATTTGCTCCTTATCCAAGACTTTCTGCGGGAGAAATTGGTTATATTAAAACTGGCATTAGAGAACCAGCAAAAGTGAGAGTGGGAGAGACTATCATGAATACTTCAGATATTCATTCTTCCTTTAGTCTTGCAGTCAGACCAAAAGAGATTTCAAAAGTTATCGAAGTAAAACCCCTCCCAGGCTATAAAGAGCCAGAACCGGTAGTCTTTACCTCTTTATTTCCTCAAGAGCCAACTACTTTTGAAGATTTAAGGGGGGCCTTAGAAGAACTTCATCTTTCAGACCCCTCTTTTACTTTTAAAGAGATTCAAAGAATGGTTACAAAAAGCCAGGTTTATAGAGGTTTTCAAGGTGGTTTCCTTGGACTTTTACATATTGAAATAATCTTAGAAAGGTTAAAAAGAGAATTTTTACTCTCTCTTTTTATTGCTAGACCCACTGTCTCTTATCAAATCGTTGACGACAGAAATAGAGAATACGCAATTTCTTCTGCTCAGGACTGGCCAGAATCCTCTTCAATCCAAAAAATAAAAGAGCCCTGGGCAAAAGTAGAGATTCTCAGTCCCCAAAAATATTTTAATAACATCTTTAAACTTTTCCAATTATTTAAAATAAATTTCATTTCTAGTAAAAGCTTTAGTAAAGAGAAATTAAAGATAGAATGCGAGATGCCGTTCAGAAAATTAATTGAAAATTTTTATGACAAACTTAAAAGCGTCTCAGAGGGATTTGTTTCAATGAGTTTTAAAATTGAAGATTACAGACCCGCTGACCTGGTGAAAATTGACATTTTAATCGCCAAAAAGAAAGAGCCTTCTCTATCAAAAATTGTTGAGAAAAATGATGTCCAAAAAGAAGGCAGAAAGATTGTAGAGAAATTAAAAGAAATTTTCCCGAAGCAGCTTTTTCCAGTAGCTATTCAAGCGGCAGTCGGAGGAAAAATTATTGCCAGAGAAACCGTAAAAGCCTTACGAAAGGATGTAACTGCGCCTCTTTATGGCGGAGACATAACAAGGAAAATGAAATTACTTCAAAAACAAAAAAGAGGTAAAGAAAAATTGGAAGAAAAAGCAAAAATTGCCATCCCCACAGAAGTGATTATTAAATTATTGAAAGAATAATTTTTATTGACAATTCATAAATAAGCGATTAAAATATTTCTTTGTCTTATTTAGATAGAGAGATTTGCCAGCATAGCTCAATGGTAGAACCCCGAAAATATTTGAACGAAGTGAAATTATATTTTCGAGGATCCCGTTAATTCAAAATCTTTTCACTAAGACACACCCTATAAAATATTCGTTCAAATATCACGGGGTCGCGAAAAATTTACAAAATCAAAGATTTTGAATTTTTCGGGACAACGGTTTTGCCTGCACGCCATCGCCTAAGCCGAGGTAGCTCAATAGCAGAGTCCCGTAAAATCGGCTTGCCGACGTAGCTCAGTGGTAGAGCAACTGTTTTGTCCCAGAAGTAGTAGCTTCGCAGAGCGAAGCTTACAACTTCGGGATCCCGTAGTTCTAAGTTGTGCCAGGGTAGCTCAGTTGGTAGAGCAACAGTTTTGTAAACTGTGGGTCAGGAGTCCGAGTCTCCTCCCTGGCTTATGCACAACAAGATACTACTGGGATAAACAGTAGGTCGTCAGTTCAAATCTGACCGTCGGCTCCGACCCATGACAAGCACGATTTGTACTGGGATAAACCCTATGTTTGGGGTTTCCCGAAACTGTCTGCGAACGAAGTGAGTCCCGAAAAATTCAAAATCTTTGATTTTGTCAATTTTTCGAGGATCCCGTAATGTCCAGACAACCTTGGACATTTTCGGGACAGTTACAGTTTCGGGATCCCGTTATCTCCGAACTAAGGACTTTATATTGTTGTGCATTAGTTCTATTCGCAGACAGACGGGATCTCGAAAATCTAGCCTCATTATCATTCGGAGATTTTCGGGACAAGTCCCTCTGCTGGCTAAGATTAAATATAGAGAAAGGGGTCGGGGAAACATAGTTTCTCCGTATAGGAAAATAGCGAAAGATAAAAGCGTTAGAAACCGTGGGTTTCTAAGGAGCGAGCTCGAAGCTCTTAGAGAGCGCCAGCCACAGCTGGAAGAGAGCGAGCGACAAAGGGTAGGTGGCGGAGTGGACAATCGCAGCAGTCTGTAAAACTGCCGGCCTTCTGGCCTTCGGGGGTTCGAATCCCTCCCTGCCCACCACGCTAAGCGTGGTGATCGGTCCGCTTAGCGGACCCACACTTCGTTCCACTCAGTGTAAACTTCTATCCATAAGACTAAATAAGAGAGTTTACATTGAGCGAAGCGAAATGCCCGAATAGCTCAGGTAGATAGAGCAGCCCCCACCATTATGCCAGGATAGTTCAGTGGTAGAACGCTTTCTTGGTAAGAAAGAGGTCGTGGGTTCAATTCCCACTCCTGGCTACAAAATGAAGGGGAAGTCGGCAGTGTCCCGAAGCCGTTCGTGATCGGGCGGGATCCTCGAAAATCTATCCCTATTTTGGTCGGAGATTTTCGGGACAAATCTGCCTTCGGGCTCTTAAATACTCCACTACGAATTTACGAATATTTACTAATATACGAATAAAAAATTAAGGTCCGCTAATTAGTATATTCGTATTAATTTGTAAATTTGTAGTAAGCCATATGCCAAAGAAAAAACGAAAATTAATTAAATTAAAGTGCGGAGTTTGTAAAAGAATTAATTATTACAAATACAAGAATCCTACTTCGGTAGAGAGAAAATTGGAATTGCGCAAATTCTGTAAACGGTGCAAAAAACACACTTTACATAAAGAGGCTAAGAAATAATTCCTTTTAGGAAGAGGGTGACAACGAAGTGCCAGAGGGAGAAACCATATGTTTCTCCCTCTATGGGAAGCCGAGAACCGAAGATGTGAGGCGACAAGAGGGGTTCCGTTAATTGGTAAGCCCGGTAGTAAAATAAAATTTTTACTACTGGGTAAACGGTTCGCCAAATTTTGGGTCCGTAGTTAAATGGTATAACAGCGGTCTCCAAAACCGCTATTGGGGGTTCGATTCCCTCCGGACCTGCAGAATAAATTTAGGTGGGTCTGCCACCCCTGCATTTTTAAAATATTACAAAAATATGATTAAAACAGAGAAAGAAAAATTACCTAATATTCCAAAACACGTCGCTCTTATCCCAGACGGGAATCGACGCTGGGCTAAAAAGAGAGGATTTCGAACCTGGATTGGGCACCAAGCCGGAGTAAAAGCCTTAGAAGAAACTCTTCAGAGGGTCCTGGATTTGAAAATCCCTTACTTTACTTTTTGGGGCGGTTCTTTTGACAACTTGACAACGCGTCCCAAGATTGAAGTTAACTTTTTAATAAAATTGTATACTGAACAATTTAAAAGGATTGTTAAAGATAAAAGAACCCATCAAAACAAAGTAAAAATTAATGTTCTGGGGCACTGGAAAGAAGTCCTTCCTCAAGAGGTGCAAAAAGTTATTAAAAGAGCAATTGAAACAACAAAAAATTATAATCAACACTTTTTAACTTTTTTATTACTTTATGACGGTCAAGATGAAATGATAGATTGTATCTCCCATATTTTAAAGAAAGCCAAAAATAAAGCTCAAAAAGTAACTAAAGAGATAATTAAGGAAAATCTCTGGACCAAGGACCTGCCTCCCGTGGACCTTGTTATTAGGACAGGTTGCGAAAACGATCCCCATATGTCATCTGGTTTCATGATGTGGGATACTGCCTATAGTCAATATTATTTTTCCAAGACTCTCTTTCCCGATTTTAGTCCAGAAGAGTTCGAAGAGATTATTAAAGATTACTCTCAAAGAGAAAGGAGAATGGGGAAATAAACCCCGTTAAAAATCTCTTCTCTTTCTCCTCTTATAGAAAATACTGTCATGAATTTTGACAGGTCCTAACGGGGTAAATATAATTTCTCTAAAAATGACTTTTCTTCAAACAGAAATCAAAAGATACAAAGAAGAATTCGATTCTCTCTTTTTAAGTTATATCCCCAAAAAACCCCTAACTTTGTGGCAGCCAGTTATCTACCATTTTAAAACCGGGGGGAAGCGTTGGCGCCCCTTTCTCATAAGAACGGTAGGAAAAATTTATAGAATTTCTAAAAGTATTTGCGAGCCATTAGAGGTTATTGTAGAACTCACTCATAATTGGACTCTTATTCACGACGACATCGAAGACGGAGATATTCTGCGGAGGGGTAAAGAAACTCTCTGGAAAAAATTTGGAAGTGATTATGGAATAAATTGTGGGGACGCAATGTTTGCTCTTTCTTTTGGTATTCTAAAAAAAGGCGAGAGAGTTTTGGGGAAAGAAAATACCCTTTTTCTTTTAAGAAGCTTATCAGAAACCCTGCTAGGGTTAGCCGAAGGTCAAAATTTGGAATTCGATTTTAGAAAGAAAAAAAAGAATATTGAATTTGCAGATTATATGAAAATGGTTAAGAAAAAAACTGCTCTTTTACCAAAATTTGGAGTGATAGGAATAGCAAAAATAGGAAGTGTCCCAAAAAAAGAAATAGAGGCATTAGGAGATTTTTGTGATAATATTTTTCCTGCCTTCCAAATTAGGGATGATATTCTAAATTTAGTTGGTAAAAAGGAGTATGGTAAGGAGATAGGAGGCGATATCAAAGAGGGGAAAAGAACGATTCCCCTTTGGCACCTTTTGAAAAATGTTTCTCAAAAAGAAAGAAAAGAGGTTTCCAAAATTATTTTAAAAGGCAGAGAGAAAATTACCAAAGAAGAAGTAAAATATGTAATAAGATTGATGAAGGAAAATGGCTCTATAGAATTTGCTCTTTCCCTAAGTGAAAAATTGGTTAAAAAAGCTAAAAAAGCTCTTTTTTGTCTCCCAAGCCATCCCCAAAAGAAAATTTTAGAAGAGCTTTCTGATTGGCTATCAAAAGAGAGAATTTACTAATATCTAACATCTATTATCTAATATCTAACACTATGTCTTTAATTGATTCTCTTATTTTGAGAGGTTATCTTAAAACTCCTTCTGTAATCGAAGCTTTTCGGAAAATAAAGAGGGCTGATTTTTTACCCTCGCACCTGAAGTCTCTTTCGGATATAGACGAAGCCTTACCTATAGGAGAAGGGCAAACGATTTCTCAACCAGCAGTGGTAGCTTTTATGATAGAACTTTTAGAGCCCAAAAAGGGTGAAAAGATTTTAGATGTGGGTTCAGGTTCGGGATGGACAACGGCCCTCCTGGCTCAAATTGTGGGAGAGAAAGGAAAAGTTTTTGGAATTGAACTGATTCCATCTTTAGCAGAATTTGGTAAAGAGAATATTAAAAGATATAATTTTATCGAGAATGGAATTGTTAAAATTTTATGCCAAGATGGCTCAAAAGGCCTCCCAGAAGAAGCGCCTTTTGACAAAATTTTAGTTTCAGCTTCAGCAGAAGATGTTTCTCAAGCTTTTCGAGAACAATTAAAAAAAGGAGGGAAATTAGTAATCCCAATTTCTACTAGTATCTGGCTATTTAAGAAAAAAGAAAAAGATGTTTTTGAAGAAAAAGAATACCCAGGGTTTGTATTTGTCCCGTTAATAAGCTGAAATAACTAAATTATGAGAAAAGAGTCACTCATTATTTTTACCCCGTTTTTAGTTTTAATCTTTTTATACGGTTATCTTGTTGAGCCTTATAGTCCGGAATTGGTTCAAAAAACTCTGTCTTACCAAGATTTACCTTATAGTTTGGATAATTTAAAAATCATTGACCTTTCAGATTTTCATTGTCGGGGTTTTACTCTCAGAGAAAGAAAATTAGTTGAGACAATTGAAAGAGAAAAACCAGATTTCGTATTTTTTACTGGCGATTTTTTAGAGAGAGACCAATGGCTCTCTTCTTGTGAGAACCTTATCTGGCAAATTTTTCAAAAAAACCAAAATTTTTTTGGGGTTTTTGGCAATCATGACCACCAAATAAACACCCCAATCCAAAAGTTAGAAGAAGATTTTGAAGAAAGAGGGATTACCATTCTCATAAATGAGTCACAAGAATTAAAATTTAAAGGGAATAGTTTCTATTTAATTGGTGTCGATGACCCCTATCTTCATTATGATAACCTCAAACTTGCTTTAAAAGACGTCAAAGAGGATAAATTTAAAATACTTCTTTCCCATTCGCCGGCAATCTTTCTTGAAAATCAGAAATTAATTCAGGACAATACAATTAATCTTATATTATCCGGACATACTCACGGAGGACAGGTTAATATTCCCTTTTTTACTAATTTTTTTATCTCTCTTTGGCTTGGAGGAAAATATACCGCTGGCCTTTTTAAAGAAAATGGAACTTTTATTTATGTGAATAGGGGCATTGGCACTTTTAATCTTTTCCCCGTAAGATTAAACTGTCCTCCCGAAATTACTTTAATTACTCTTAAAAGAAGATGAAAAAACAAATAATCATTGCTGTCTTTTGTTTACTACTTATTATTCTTTGTTTTGCCGGAGTTTATTTTTTTATCCAAAGTGAAGTTAAAAAACCTTTCAGCCAAGATGATAAGGATGTGGTTTTTGAAGTAAGAGAAGGCGAAGGGATAAAGGAGATAGCCAAAAATCTCAAAGACTCTAGCCTTATAAAAAATGATTTTTATTTTTTAATTTGGATTTTAAAAGAAGGAAAAGCAAAAAAAATTTTAGTTGCCAATTACTGCCTTTCTCCGAAAATGAATGTTGTAGAGATTATTGAAAAATTCACAAAAGAAGGGGGAGGTATTCCTTCGATTGTAAAACTTACTTTTCCCGAAGGTTGGAGAATTTCCCAAATGGAAGAGAGGCTCCAAAATAAAGGCTTAATTGATTTTGGCGACATTTTAAAATTTAAGATAAAAGAATTCAAAAAAGAGACTGCTTTTTTAAATGATGCACCAGAAGAAGTCTCTTTTGAAGGCTATTTGTTTCCTGACACTTATTTTTTCTATTGTCCTTCACCCCAAATTGTCTGTAAAGAGGGGAGAGGCGAAATTCTAAAATGTAAAAAAGGTGACCCAAGAGCAATCATTGAGAAATTTTTAGCAAATTTTAATGAAAAATTAACCTCCGATTTAAGAAGTGAGATAAAAAAACAAAATAAGAGTATTTTTGAGATTATTACTATGGCTTCTCTAATTGAAAAAGAGGTAAGAGATTTTGATGATAAAAGATTGGTTTCGGGGATTTTATGGAAAAGACGAGAACATAATATTCCTTTACAGGTTGATGCCACCATAGCTTTTCTTACAGGTCAAAAGACAACTAAAATTTCCTTAGAGGACCTTCAAATAGATTCTCCCTATAATACTTATAAGTACCAGGGTTTACCTCTTGGCCCTATCTGCAATCCAGGCTTTCAAAGCATTTTGGCTGCCTTATATCCTAAAGAAAGTGATTATTGGTATTATTTATCAACAACCGAGGGCGACACCATCTTCAGTAAAACTTTAGAAGAACATAATCTTGCCAAGACAAAATATTTTAAATAAAATAAATTAATTTCGGTAGAGCAACGGGTGTAATAAAAAGACAACCCATTGAGAAGGAGGACGGGGAAACAGACGGGTTCCCCGAGAAGGAAAACAGCGAGCAAAGCGAGCGTTAGAAACCGTGGGTTGGGGCCCGTTCCGAGCGAAGTGAGGAATGGGAGGGTGGCGGGCGGGTCGTAGTCTAAAGAGCCTGCTTTTAGCAGGCGAAAAACTTGAACAACTACTATGGAAAAACTGGCTACTAAAGAAGAGATAAAAATTGAGAGTCCAAAAATTATAATAAAAAGGGAAGTTGTTTTTTTAATTGCTTTTAAGGATTTCAGAGACCAAGAGTATTTTGTCCCAAAAGAGATTTTAGAGAAAGGTGGAATTAAAGTTAAAACTGCCTCCACACGCAAAGGTCAAGCCATTGGGGCCGATGGAGGGGATACTAATATAGATTTAACATTAGAAGAAATTAATCTGACTGATTTTGATGGGATAGTTTTTGTAGGAGGTCCGGGGTGCTTAGAATACCTCGACAATGAAAAATCTTATAAGATTGCCAAAGAGACAGTAGTAGAAAATAAGATTTTAGCCGCTATTTGCATTTCGCCAATAATTTTAGCCAAAGCAGGAGTCCTAGACGATAGAAAAGCTACTGTTTGGACAAGTGCCCTGGAAAGGGGTCCTGTTAAAATCTTAGAAGAAAATGGAGCAGAATTTATTAATGAGAAGATAATTCAAGATGGGAATATCATAACGGCAGATGGTCCTGCAGCGGCTGAGGAATTTGGAAAGAAGATTTTAGAAAACCTAACTTAAAATGAGAAAGATCTTTTTTTTCTTATTTTTGGTTTTAATCTTCGGAGGTTTTATTACCTCCGTTTTTCTTTTACCAGGCAAAGATTTTAGATTTAAGCATAAAGGAGAACTCATCTCATTTTTTAAACCTCGCCCAACAGAAAGAGAAATAAACTTAATTGCTGTTGGCGATATTATGCTTTCTCGAAATGTTGATAAAAAGATGGAAGAACATAAAGATTATAGATACCCATTTTTTAAAACGGCTCAATTTTTAAAATTAGCTGATATTACTTTTGGAAACTTGGAATGTCCGATTATTGCCGGAAGAGATATTCAAACTGGCCAGATGATTTTCCGAGCCGACCCACAGGCTGTCGAGGGCTTAAAATATGCTGGTTTTGATGTTTTGTCTTTAGCTAATAACCATTTCCCTAATTTTGGCGAGAAAGGAATAAAGGACACTTTTTTGTATTTAAGTGAGGCTAAGATTAGTTATATCGGGGCAGGAAATAATGAGGAAGAAGCTCATCGGCCAAAAGTTTTTGAAATTAAAGGAATAAAAATCGCATTTTTAGCTTATAATGATAGTGATGTAGTGCCTCTATCTTATGAGGCCATAAAAGACCATCCCGGGACAGCATTTATGAAAAAAGGAAAAATGCAAGAAGATGTGAAGAAAACCAAAGTAATTTCTGATTACCTTATTGTTTCGATGCATTCTGGGACAGAGTATGCCAAAGCTCCAAATCAGCGCCAAATTAATTTTGCTCACGAAGCTATTGACGCTGGAGCCGATTTGGTAATTGGTCATCATCCCCATGTCATTCAGGGTACGGAAGAATATAAAGGGAAATACATTATTTATAGCCTTGGTAATTTTGTTTTTGACCAGATGTGGTCCAAGGCCACCCGAGAGGGCTTGGTTACTAAGATTAAAATAAAATTTAAAGAGGGAGAAAATCCCAAAATCGAGACAAAATTTTATAAAGTTTTAATAGAAGATTTTAGTCAGCCAAGAATTTTAGGAGAATATACTCTTTAATATAGGGGCTTGATACCGCACCAATTTTGTAAAACAACTGTTCTGCGGCACACGAGAGCCGGATAGGCTCAAGTCCTGCTTTGCAGGACTACACTTCATTAAGTGTGCCGCCAGAGTATAGCACTGCCTTACCATATTATTTTTAAAGGATAACTAATTCTCTGGTAAAATTGGTGCGGGGTTGACAAAATATTTAAAATGATTAAACTATAAAATATCTTGCCGCAGAAATTGGGTTTTTGGCAAGTCAATAATTTACCAAAGATAAATCCCAATGAGGCATACCTAAAACCTAACAAGCTAATTAGCTAAAAAGCTAATTTATGTCTGCGGCAATAACGCCGCCTATTTTGTTATTAGTAATTCGATAAAATTCGTAATTCGTAGAACATATGTTAACCAAAGAGGAAAAAAGACAATTTGTTAAAGAGCTAATAAAAAAAATTAAAAGAAATAAATTAGTAGTATTTTGCAATTTCGAAAGGATATCTTCCGGAAGACAAAGAGAACTTAAAAAAGAATTTCAGAAGATGGGAGGAGAAATTTTTGTGGCAAAGAGAAGATTATTGCAGAAAGCTCTTGAGAAAGAGAGCATTCAATTCCCAGAGATTACTGGTCCGACAATAATCGGCCTTACTCCAGAGGAGATTTTGCCCACCAAAATTTTGAAGTTTTTCCCCAAAAAGAAAGAGAAACTTGAGTTCATCGGAGGTATATTAAAAGAAGAAGGGAGATATACTGTTTTAGCTAAAGAAGAATTGAAAGAGTTAGCCATACTTCCAACAAAAGAAGAGCTTTTATCTAATATTACAAGAGTTTTACAAGCTCCGATTTATAATTTCTATTCAGTATTAAATGGGAATATTAAAAAACTAGGGTATATTCTCGCGAATATCCGCGGATAGTAAAGGTCACAAAATTAACCTACTACTAATTTACGAATATTTACTAATATACGAATGAGAAAAAGTGTTGTTGATTAGTATATTTGTATTAATTTGTAAATTCGTAGATTTGTAAATTTGTAGAAACAATATGGCCGAAGAAAAAAAATCGAAAACTGAAGAGAAGAAAATCGAAATTCCAGAGAATTTAAAAAACCTTGTAAAGGAAATAGAGGAATTAAAAGTAAAAGACTTGGCTAAGCTCGTGAAAATATTGGAAGAGAAATTTGGTGTTTTGCCTCAGGCTTCGATAGTGGCAGCTGCCGTTGCTCCTGGTGCAGCTACCCCAGAAGCTGTTGAGGAGAAAACCGAATTTAATATTGAACTAAAAAGCCCGGGTGCTTCCAAGATTCAAGTGATAAAGATAGTAAAAGAGATTACTGGCAAGGGACTGAAAGAATCAAAAGGAATAGTAGATGCCACTGAAAAATCTCCAAAAGTTCTGAAAGAAAATGTTAAAAAAGAAGAGGCAGAAGAGATAAAAAAGAAATTAGAAGGAGTGGGCGCAACTGTAGAAATTAAATAAACCCCGTTAGAAATTTTGTGGTTTCAAGATAGATATAACTCCCTTTTCTCTGAAATTTCTAACGGGATAAAGATTTTCTTCTGTTAACTTATCAGACGAGCTTTTTGAAAGCTCGTCTTGATTTTATAAAGAGATTATTTTATTCTAAAGATGGAACCTTACAACATTTAAAATAAATGGAGAGGAGGGAAGATGAGCAAGAAAATAGATGAAATTGAAGTCGATAAAAATATAGGAGATAGAGTTCTATCTTCGATGGAACAGATAGCAGATCTCGTAAAAAAATCGGTTGCAAGAGTCAGAGAAGAAAAAATACAAGAGAAAATTAGAATGATGGTACAGATGATTATTAATATCTACGGGACTGAACACAGGATTTTTACAGTAGGAGAGGGGAGATCAGGCTTTGTGGCAAAGGCATTTGCTATGAGATTAATGCATGTTGGATTTAATGCTTTTGTGATTGGAGAGACAACAACGCCAGGAGTAGAGCCAGGCGATATAGTTATAGCTATATCCGGAAGCGGTACTACCCAACCTGTCATCACTGTTTGCCAAATTATCATAGGGGAAGAAGTAAAAGCAAAATTAATAGCTATCACATCCAAGAAAGAGTCTACTTTAGCAAGGATTGCCGATCTCGTGATTGATTTACCTGGACGGAAAGGCATTATATCAGCTAGTGATTACATCGAGAGAATTCTAACAAGAAGTTTTCCGCAAGTTCCGCTGGGAACAGTTTTCGAAACAAATGCAATGACATTCTGTGACAGTGTTGTTGGCGAGCTAATGAACCTCACAAAAACCACCGAAGAGAAAATGCAAAGCCAACATGCTAAAAATCAGAAGCCAGACGAAAATCCATAAACTAAAAAGAGAAGAGTAATTGATTCTTCTCTTTTCTTTTATCTAAATAATCAAAATAGGATAGATAAATTTTTTATAAATCTATTTTAAAAACTTTATTTTCAGAGAGAAGATAAATAGTTTTATCTCCGCTAGTCACCCAGATATCTTTTAAGTCTTTGAACTCTTTGCTTTGATATTCAGCGATTATTTTGCCTTTTTTATCTAAAATGATTACTCTTTTTTCAGCAGGTTCAATCAGATAGAGGTATTGATTATCTTTTGAAGTGAATATTTTTGTTACTCCCTTTATTTTAGGATAGGTTTCTGGTGGAGAGATTTTTTCTTTTAAAGTGCCAGCAGAAAATTTTTTAATCTCTCCGCTGGGAGAGGCCAAATAAACACTTCCATCAATAGCAATCGACACCGCTCCTTTTGCGGCGCCTCTTTCTTCAAGCCACAAATTGGGTGAGGAAATTTTATCTTGACTGACACTATACTTAATAATCTCACCTTTATCTTTGTCAAAAATATAAAAATAGTTCAGAAAATTATCTAATTCCCAGACCGAAATTTCTTCGTAAGGAAAATCGATAGGAAGGATTTTTTCTTTTTCAGTTATCACCACGGAGGTAGGAGCAATGAGAAAAAATGGTTTTTTGTTTAAGACGGTTCCGCCAAGGACCTTTTCACGCTGTTCAGTAAAAAATCCTTTTTTCTCTGAAATATTCCATTGATAAACTAACAAAGAATCCGGTGAGAAAAGATAGATATTGTCTTTGGCAAATAAAATTCCTTGGGGAGAGAATTTTTCTAATCCTTCTTTGATTTCAAAAAGCGGTTGAATTCCAGAAAGGACTTTTCTTTCCAAAATTTTATTAATGTTGTCTTCGATGTCTTTTCTTAAATTGTCGATTTCTCCCTTCAATGGCCCAGGATTTTCGATAGAATTTAAAAGCTCCAAGCTTTCTACAAAATAAGATATTGCCTTTTCTTTATCCCCATAAATCAAGGAATTTTCTCCTTCCCGGGTCTTTTGCTCTATTGTTTTTATTATCTCACCCAAGACGGCATTTTCTATGTTCTTTTTATGTTGATAAAAACCGAACCCTATTAAAATTAAAATTAAAAGCAGGGCACCACCAAACAGTATCTTTCTTTTCTCCCTCTCTTTCTTGAGAGCTATAAAATCAAATTTTGGTTTTCCAGGAAGAGAAGCTTTTTCAACAGTTATCCTGGGGAAAGGAAACTCTTCTTTTTTGGGTTGAGTGGGTTTAGATAGGGACGAAATTTTTGAAGAAAAAGCACTGATTTTCTTTCGCGCTAAATTATAAATCTGATTAAGCTTTGTATAGGGTTTATTAAGGCCTTCTTTTATCTTGCCTTTGAAGGAAGGGAAGAATTTTTCTCTTTTGGAAAAAGAAAATTTTGGTAATGTTTCCAAAAAACCCTTCTTTTCTTTTTCTCTGGATATTCTTTCAATTACTCCTGCCTCTTTCCCGGTCTCTACAATTAAAGCCGTCCCGCTGTCTTCACTTTCTATTATTTTAGAGATTTTTTTCTCTTCGATTGGAAATAAATCCTTACCAAACTTCAAGAGTTTCTCTTTGGAAAAAATATTCGAGGTGGAGAAAATTAAAACATCGTCTTTTTTTATTGCGCCTTGTAGTATAGTTGAAAAAGGAAAAAGGACGTCCTTTTCTAAAATAAGATTTTTAACAATATCGATAAACTCTTCTCCCCTTACGATAAAAGCCCTCATTTTACCAAGGAGGGTGAAATAAATTCTTTTTTGGCTTACCGCTGCCACCAAAAAATCAAGATTCCCCAGCCAGTTAATTCTTTCTTCGTTTTCTTTTAATAGCTTATTCCCTTCTTTAAGAGCTGATTCTGTCGCCACCTCCATGGAGCGGTGATAGTTACTGTAGTATTCTCTTTTAATCCTTGAAGCCAAAAGATTAATTAAATAAAATGAAGTTTCGGAGACGTTCCTAATTCTCCCAATCATAAAAAGATGACCCAGCCTTTCTTCTTCCACATTAGATGGCTCGTAGACAAAGCTTTCACAATATACTGTCGGTTCTTTGACGTCAAAAATCAATTCTTTTATTCTCATAAAGTAAAAAATTTAATTCCCCCCAATTTTTTTTACTGTAGTTTATATCTTATCTCATTTTCCCATCTTTGACAATATTTCCAAAATTTTGCTAAAATGTGATATATGCCTAAAGAACTTGAAGCACTATTTAACTCTAAAGTACGCCCAAAAATTTTAAAACTTTTTTTTCAAAATGAAAAGGCACTTTTTAGTTTAAAAGAGATAGCCAAACGGTGCCAAATCCCCAAAAAAATTACCAAAAAAGAGTTAGAGCGTTTAAGGAAAATTAAACTTTTTCAAGTCAAGATTCAAAAAAGAAAAAGATTTTATAGTTTAAATCCCAAATTTCTCTTTTTAAGCGAGATTCGGGCAATGATTTTCAGGATGTTCCCTCTATACCTTGCTGATTTAAAGTCTTTTTTTAGAAAAGATAAGAAAATAAAATTGTTAGTAGCTTCAGGGATATTTTTACAGGAAAAAAAATCTCCGGCTGACCTTCTGTTTGTAGAAGACAAAATTAAAAAATCGAGAATCTCCCGCAAAATTAAAAAACTAGAGAGTGAGATTGGAAAAGATATTAAATGGACTTTACTATCCGGCGAAGAGTTTGAGTACCGCCTTAAAATGAATGATAGATTTTTGAGAGATATTTTCGACCACGCCCATAAAAAAATAATTGATAAGCTAAAAATTTAGGTATAATTTACTCGCAGTTTTAAAAGAAAGGGTGTGTAGCTCAGTTGGTAAGAGCGTTGCGTTCACATCGCAAAGGTCTGTGGTTCAAATCCACACACACCCACGTCCTCGAAAAGATGAAAATTATTCGTATATTTGTATAAAATTCGTATATTTGTAATTACGTTATGAATAATTTAGCTCTCTTTTTTGATTGGTATTTTGTAGAAGTGCCTAAAAAAATCTACCGAATTTGGGTAAATTTTCTCTGGTTTTTTAATAATTTCTTTTCTCTCCTCGACCTTCTTAGAACATTTTTCTATCCCTGGAAAGGATATTATTATTCTTATCGAGAAGGAGGATTTGACCCTGCTAGGTTTTTAGGAAATTTCATTTTTAATACATTCTCCCGATTAATAGGAATGATTTTGCGTTTGTTTGTGATTATTATTGGATTAGCAGCTGAGATTTTTGTAGTTATCTTTGGAATTCTATTTTTCTTTAGCTGGCTCATTTTTCCATTTTTATTACTTTTTTGTTTTTTTAAAACTATCCGAGTTATATAAAACTGACACCAATATACGAATTGACGCCAATGACACAAATGACAAAAAATTTAATCTATCCAGAATTATCTTATCCGCCAAAGGCGGACAAGGTTACTGGTATTTTATTTAAAGTTCTATAATATGTTTGACCCGAGGTCAGCCAGAATTTTTAAAATTGTAAATATTGAAAAATCTTTCCCTCTCTGGTTGGTATATTTATTGGAGATTCTTTCTCTCATTTTATTTTTGGTATTTCTTTCTTTATTCCTTTTTAGTTCTTTTCAAAAGAGTTTTTCGCCAGATTTTAATGGGTTTCTTTTTCAAAGAACTTGCCTCTCTCTTTTTGTTTTTGGGATATTTTTTCTTTATTCATTATTTTTTAATCTCAAGTTGAAAAAACCGGGGATAGAAGACCCCGATAACTTAGCCAATCTTTTGGATTTTAAAGCCGCCAAAATAGTCGAAAACTCTATCCATTCAGATTTTTCTTTTAATCTATCCTTACTTTTAAACCTCCTTTCTCAAAAAGAACTTCTTTTTTGTTTTCGTCGGCTTTTACTTCCAGTAAAAGAAATTAAAAGAGAAATAAAGAGGTTTCAAAGACCGAGAGAGGATGAAAAAAGAGAAATGGAAACAACGATTTCCCTGGCCAAGAAGATTGCTTTTTCCAATCAATTTCCTCGCATTTCAATTTTTCAACTCTTTGCTGCCCTTACTCATACCGAGCCCTTTTTAAAAGAGATATTAAATTCTTTTGAATTAACTCGGGAAGAGGTAGAGGAAGTAACTAGCTGGGAAGCAAGAATTAAAAAAGAGAGAGAACTTAAAAAAAAGTTCTGGGAGAGAGAGAACCTGGCTCGCCGTGGTGGTTTTTCTAAGGGTTGGTCCTATGGTTATACCATTACCTTGGACCAATTTTCTTGGGAGGTTAGCGAATTAATAAAAGTAACTCCTCCCTCAGACATAATTTTACATCAAAAAGAAATTAAAGACTTGGAGGACGCCCTAATTAAAGAAGGTTCGCGCTCGGCGTTAGTAGTTGGCGAGCCGGGGGTTGGTCGAAGGACAGTGGTTTTAAATTTTGCAGATAAAATTTTAAAAGGAAAAAGTTATAAAACTCTTAACTGGAAAAGAGTAATCGAGCTTGATATGCCGGCTTTAATTGCTGGTTCCAGAGATATCAGGGGCCTGGAAATGAATTTAAAATTAATTTTTGATGAGGTTTTAAGAGCTGGAAATATTATCCTTGTTATTCATCAAATTCACAACTATATTGGATTTAAATTTGGAGCCGAGGCGGTAGCTAAAGTCGATATTTCCGGAATCCTTTCTCAATATTTACCTTATCCCCAATTTAGGCTCATGGGTATCACTACTTATGAAGGATTTCATCGTTCCATTGGAAATGTTCCAGAGCTCGTTGCTCAATTTACAAAAATAGAACTAAAGCCATCAACTCCGACAGAGACTTTTAAAGTTTTAGAGGAAGAAATTTTAGAAAAAGAAAAGAAAACAGGTCTTTTTATTACTTTCAAATCTGTCAAGTCTATTATCGATTTGGCAAATCGTTATATCGGAGATGTACCATTTCCCAAAAAGGCAATTGACCTTTTAAACGAGATAATTATTTACGAGTTACGCTACGGTAGAAAATCTCCTGGCATCGTTTTGCCAGAGGAGGTAGCGGCTTTAGTCTCGCAAAAAGTTGAGATACCGGTAGGAAAGACAGAAGAAGAGGAAAGAAACCTCCTTTTAAACCTCGAAGAAATTATTCATAAAAGATTAATTAACCAGGAGGAAGCAGTTAGCGAAGTATCAAATGCTTTGCGGCGAGCCAGGGCTGATATTTTAAGAGAAGAAAAAACCATTGGAAGTTTTCTTTTCTTGGGTCCAACCGGAGTAGGGAAGACCGAAACTTCCAAGTGCCTAGCCGAAGCTTATTTTGGCTCAAAAAAGCGAATGATAAGATTAGATATGTCAGAGTATCAGAGAGCTGATTCAATAAAAAGATTGATTGGAGGAGAAGAGGAGCCGGGCTACTTTACCACCCAGGTAAGAGAAGACCCCTTTTCCTTAATCTTATTAGATGAAATTGAGAAAGCCCATCCCAATATCTTAAATCTCTTTTTACAGGTTTTGGACGAGGGTCGTTTGACCGATGCTTTTGGCAGGAGTGTTAATTTTAAAAATACAATTATTATCTCCACTTCTAATGCTGGTTCTGAACTTATTCGCCAAGCCATAAAAGAAGGAAAAGACCTTGTTCATTTTAGAGAAGAATTCATTGACAAAATTCTAAGAAGAGGAATTTTTCGACCAGAATTTTTAAACAGATTTGATGCCATTGTTCTTTTCCGGCCCCTGGCGCCAGAACATTTATATAAGATTGCCGAAATTATGTTAAATGACCTCAGGGAGGGATTACGAGAAAAAAATATCGAACTTCTGATTAGTCCGGAATTAATTGATAAAGTTTCCAAGCTTGGCTTTGACCCGGAATTTGGAGCCAGAGAGATGAGAAGAGTAATCCAAGATAAAGTTGAAAATAGTATTGCCAAAGCCATCTTGTCTTTAAAAATTAGATATGGAAGCAAAATAAGAATCGACCCCGAAACCTTTGAGGTTTTGACAATATAAATTTCAGGTAATCGGATTACCTGAATATGGCTATGAGGAGATTAAGGTTTGTAAATAATAATTTTTATCATATTTATAACCGGGGAGTCGAGAAACGAAAAATCTTTCTAGATAAAAAAGATTATTTTAGATTCATTCATAATCTCTATGAGTTTAATGATACCCAACTTGTAAATATTTTTCATCGACTTAAAAAGAATACTTCAGGTACTTCAGGTAATCGGATTACCTACAGTAGAGATAAACCCAGAAAACTATTAGTAGAAATTATTTGTTATTGTCTCATACCAAACCATTTTCACCTTCTTTTAAAACAAATAAAAGAAAATGGCATTTCAAGGTTTATGCAAAAATTAGGAGTGGGTTATACTCTTTATTTCAATCAAAAATATGAGAGAAGCGGCGTTCTCTTTCAGGGAAAATTCAAGGCAGTTCCGATTAATAACGACATTCAACTTACGCATACATCCTCTTATATTCATTTAAATCCCTTAGACCTCATTCAACCAAATTGGGAAGAGGAGGGGATAAAAAATCGGAAAAAAACAGAGGAATTTTTAAATAAATATCGGTTCTCAAGTTATCCTGATTATATTGGAATTAAAAATTTCCCTTCTGTAATTAATAAAAAATTTCTTATTGAGTATTTTGGAAATAAAAAGGACTACGAAAGATTCGTTAGAGAGTGGACGATAGAAGATTTAAATAAAATAAAAGACTTAACTCTTGAGAATTCAAGTAAGTGATAATTAATTACAGGTAATCCGATTACCTGTAATTACCTGTAAGTTACCTGAAAATTACTTGGAATTTAGTAGTTCTGAGATAGATTAACGGAGAACAGTTCTCCGTTAATCTATCCGTTAATCCATGTTCTTTAAAACACCGCTTCTGGCGGTGTCTTTTATTCTGGGTTAATTAAAAGTCTGCCTGGTTGACGCGTGTGAGAATAATTGATAAAATTGGTAAAATAATAAAAATATCGAGACTCGAGATTGCCGCTTATGCCCAGTAGTACAACTTCAAACTCGGTAGTACAACAGAGTTGTACTAGCCGGGCAAAAAGAAATCTTCATTGGGTTTATGTCCTGGAAAGCTTAAAAGATAAAAAACGCTACATTGGCTATACAAAGAATTTAAGAAAAAGATTAATCCAACATCAACAAGGCAAAATATTCTCAACATCTTTTAGAAGACCACTGATGTTGATATACCTTGAAGGATGTTTGGACGAAGAAGATTCCAAAAGAAGAGAAAAATATTTAAAGACTACAGGCGGTCGACGTTTTTTAGCAAAAAGACTTAAGAATTATTATGATAAAAAATAAATTTAAACTCAGTGCTACAGGAATTTGTAGGGCTGGGTAAAGTTGTACTACTGGGTATGAATGGTAAAAAAGATAAGAGATATATCTCTCTTAAAGAGACAGCCAAACTTTTGGGTTATCACCCTGACTATATTGGCTATCTCATTAGGAAAGGAAAAATTAAAGGGCGAAAAATTTATGGTAGTTCGGCTTGGTTTGAGGACAAAA
>Ga0210051_1002104_pt1 | contig 20105 bp, 18 predicted proteins | sample CryGey092014_all_FD_185464 | JGI IMG/M metagenome (GOLD analysis project Ga0210051, IMG submission 185464) | Groundwater microbial communities from aquifer - Crystal Geyser CG23_combo_of_CG06-09_8/20/14_all (SPAdes) (version 2) | ecosystem: Environmental > Aquatic > Deep subsurface > Groundwater... | reverse complement strand
AACTAATAAATGGATTAAAACGCATTAAAAATACAAAATACTAGATACTAAATACAAAATACATGAGATTCACCGTTCCTCAATTTATCGATTACGAAGCGAAAATAGTAGGCCCCTTAACTTTCAGGCAGTTTATTTACGTCGGGATAGCGGGAGCTGTCTGTTTTGTTTTTTATTTTACTTTTCCTTTTTATATTTTTATAATCTCTTGCGTCGTTTTAGGAGGGGGCGCTTTAGCCTTTGCTTTTATAAAAATAGGCGGGAGGTCTTTACCCACTATCTTGGCAAATCTTTTAAGATTCAGCCTTACTCCAAAAATGTATATTTGGCGGAAAAAAGAAGAACTCGTAACCGTGTATAAAAAAACAACGCCTGTCTCCGCCGAATCTGCGGCGGGCGAAGAAGAACTGCCTTTGAAAATTGCCGAAAAAAGCCGACTGAAAAAAATGAAGACCCAAATTGAAACAAAAACCAGGTAAATTATAGCGAAGAATTAAGAACCTGACTTCGTCAGAACCTTATTCTTCTTTATAATTTTTCACTCTGTTTAAAATTATGCCCGAAGCTCCAACACAACAATTTTTGGAAATAGACCAGATTAAAGAAGGAGTGGTTGTTTTGAGAAATAAATCTCTGAGGGGCGTTATCATGGTTTCCTCTCTTAATTTTGCTTTAAAATCAGACGATGAACAGCAGGCGATTATTTATCAATTCCAGAATTTCTTAAATTCTCTGGATTTCCCTTTGGAGGTTTCCGTCCAGTCGAGGATATTGAATATCACGGGCTACTTGGACAAATTAAAAGAATTGGAAAAGGCGCAAGAAAATGAATTGCTAAAAATCCAGACCGCCGAGTACCAAAAATTCATTAAGGATCTGATCGCCGGCGGACAAATTTTATCTAAAAACTTTTTTGTCGTGGTCCCCTTTACTTTCATTGAAATCCCCGGAATGAAGTCGGCAACCGGCCTTTTTAAAAAACCTTCGTCTGAAGCTCCAAGTGAAGACCAGTTTCAAAGAGCCAAATCCCAGCTTTGGCAAAGAATGGAGTTTGTCTCTTTGGGTTTGAGAAGATGCGGGCTGCAATGTATTCCTCTTAACACTTCCGAATTAATCGAACTTTTCTGGAGCTTGTACCATCCCGAAGAAGCGGAAGTCGGTTATTACCCGGAAATACCGTCTGAGTTAATACAATGATCAATGAATTTTTAATTTATTTCGATGATAAAAATTCCATTTTTTAAGAAAAAAACAACTGAAATATCGGAAAAAATATTTGAAGCGCCGACCATAGAAGCGAAAGACATCATTGCTCCTTCTTCCATTCTGGTGACTTCCGACCATTTGAAACTGGGAAAGAAATTTGCCAAGTCTTTTTTTATTTTTTCTTATCCAAGATATCTCAGCACCGCCTGGTTTTCCCCGATTATCAATTTAGACACTCCGATGGATATCGGTTTTCACGTTTATCCCATCGAAACGGGCCAGGTTTTAAAACAGTTAAGAAAGAGAGTGACGGAAGTTCAGGCGGAAATTATGGAGAGAGAGGAAAAAGGATTAATCAGAGACCCGGCGCTGGAAACGGCTTACAGGGATATAGAAGAATTAAGAGACAGACTGCAAACCGCCCAAGAAAGAATGTTCAAATTCGGCCTTTATCTCACCGTCTATGGAGACGACTTAAAAACGATCCGAGAAGTCGAAACAACCTTGAGGTCAATTCTGGAAGCGAGGTTAATTTACATCAAACCCGCGCTTTATCAGCAGAAAGAGGGCTTTAATTCAACCTCGCCTTATGGCTTGGACCAATTAGCAGTCCACACTCCTATGAACACTGGACCCCTTTCTTCGACTTTTCCTTTCGTTTCTTTTGATTTAAGTTCCAATGAGGGAATTTTATATGGGATAAATCGTCATAATAACTCCTTAATATTGTTTGACCGCTTCAGTTTGGAGAATGGGAACATGATTTTATTCGCGAAAAGTGGTTCTGGAAAAAGTTATGCGGTAAAATTAGAAATTCTGCGTTCTTTAATGTTAGGTGTCGACATAATTGTTCTTGACCCGGAAAATGAATACCAATTTTTGTCCGATTCGGTCGGAGGGTCTTTCTTCAATATGTCTCTTGCGTCCCCAAGCCACATTAATCCTTTTGATCTTCCCACTCCGAGAGAAGATGAAAAACCGGAGGATGTTTTGCGTTCCAATATAATTAATCTGGTGGGGCTTTTGAGAATTATGCTGGGGGGATTAACGCCGGAAGAAGACGCAATTATCGACAGGGCTTTAACCGAAACTTATGCGGCAAAAGACATTACTCCCGCAACTGATCCTTCCGCCTGGCAAGAGAGAATTCCCCTGATGTCGGATTTTGAACAGGTGCTGGACAGTATGGAAGGGGCGGAATCTTTGGTCAGAAGAGTAAGAAAATTCACCAAAGGCACTTTCTCTCAATTCTTTAACCAGCCTACCAATATATCTATGGACAAGCCCTTCGTGGTTTTCGGGATAAGGGATATGGAAGATGAATTGAGGCCCATCGCGATGTTTATTATTATGAGATATATTTGGAACGAAGTCCGCTCCGAACTCAAAAAAAGAATCCTGGTAGTCGACGAAGCCTGGTGGATAATGCGTACGGAAGACGGAGCATCATTTTTGTTCGGAATTTGCAAGAGGGCGAGAAAATACTGGCTGGGAGTTACCACTATTACCCAGGATGTCGGAGATTTTATGAAATCAAGTTACGGCCAGCCGATTATCACCAATTCTTCTTTGCAGCTTTTGATGAAACAATCCCCGGCGACGATGGACGTCGTCCAAAAGACTTTTAACTTAACCGAAGAAGAAAAATATTTGTTGATAGAGGCGGAAGTGGGAGAGGGGATATTTTTTGCCGGTCAGAAACACGTAGCGATAAAAGTAGTGGCTTCCTACGCCGAGGACCAGTTTATCACCACTTCTCCCGAAGAAGTCCTCAAAATAAAAAGAGCCAAGGACTCAACGTCTTAAAATTATGGCAGAAACAACAGCAGAATTATCCGCAGAACAATCTACAGAAAATGCCGGAGAAAAAGCAAGGGTTAGCCCCCTCGACCCGGATTTTATATGTTTTGCCCTGCCCTTTGCAATTATTGTTGACGCTATTGATATTATTCTAGAACTCACCAGTGTTTTTATTCTTCCAAAAACAGTGGGCATTATCATGGATATTATTACTTTTACAATTATCGGCGGTTGGATTTATTGGAGAATAGGAAGAATCTCAAAGAGCCGAGAAGAACAAAAAAGGGCCTTTCAAAAACAATTAGCTCAAAAATCGACCCAAATGCAACAGCAATTAGCAAAAGGAATAACAAAAGGACCCCTGCGAAAAACTTTTATAAGGGTCGGCGCGACTCTTTTGGGAGAACTTATCCCTTTCGTTGGGCTTCTGCCCTTTTGGACAATTTCAGTTATTCTTACTTTAAGAGAAAAATGATATACTAAATTAATGAAAAAAATTTTAACTTCAATTTTTTTAATATCGTTTCTGCTTTTACCAGCTGCTTCCTTGGCTTTAGAGTTGAATTACCCAACATTTGGTGGCTATACATTAACTTTAGACATGGACTTAAATAAATTAATCGCTTGGTTTTATTACTTTATCGTGGGGGTCGCCGGTTTGTCCGCTTTTGTTATACTGGTTTGGGGAGGTTTTCAGTATCTAAGTTCGGCCGGTAACCCTACGGCAATCGGCGATGCTAAAGATAAAATAAAAAGCGCCCTTTTAGGGCTTTTAATCATTTTGACTTCTTGGTTAATTCTGCAAGTTATCAATCCAGACCTGACCACGCTTAATTTACCGCAACTTCATTAAGGATGAAGCTTTATTATCACCCTTCTTTCGGGCTCTTGGCCTGTGCTTTCTGAAATAACGTCGCTCCTGTCAACGAGTTCCAAATGGATAATCCTTCTCTCGTATGCCGGCATCGGTGCCAGCATTTTTTCTTTTTTGCTGAGAGACACCTCGTCGGCGGCCAGGCGCGCCGTCTCTTTCAAATATTCCGTTTTTTTCTTTTTATAATTGTTTATATCAAGGTCGATGTAAAACATCTCCTTGGAATCTATTTTCTTTCTTAATATCGCCTTTAAGAGGTGCTGAATATCGTTTAAGGTTTGGCCTCCTTCTCCAATCAAAATTTGAGGCTCCTCGATTTTTAAATTAATTGGAACCGTTTGATTTTCTTCCGGTAAAACCTCTATCTCAGCTTCGAAAGTGGTCTTGCCGAAAAATTCTTCGGCGATTTTTTTAATTGTTTTTATGTCGTTTGAACTAATCATTTTGGGGCTGAACGGCAGGTTTTTTAAAAATTAAATATTGCTGTCCTATTGAAAACAGGCTGGTTATTATCCAATAAAGACCGATGGCGGAGGGCAGTTTCCAAAGGATAAAAACGGTAAAAACGGGGAAAAAATAAAGCATCTGTTTTTGCATTGTATTAGAAAATTGAGCCATTTGTCCTGTTTTCTTCTCGGTTTTTAAGGTCTTGGGAGCCAACATTTTCGACTGAAAAAACTGAATGGCTCCGGCCAAAAATGCCAGCCACAAACTCGGTTCGGCAAGATTGATAAAACCAAAAAAGGTAGGGTCGATCGTACCGGGATTCGGAGTAAACCCATAAAGATGCCTCATGGCTCCCGGTTGCAACCCTTTCCAAAAGACCTGGTAAAGAGCGATTAAAATCGGGAATTGGATCAGCAGGGGAAGGCATCCGCCGAAAGGATTAATTTTTTCTTTCTTGTAAAGTTCCATCGTCGCTCTCGTTTGTTTTTCCTTATCGTCTTTAAATTGCCGCTGGATTTCCTGAATTTTTGGCTGCAACTCCGACAATATTTTTTGGGATTTAATGGATTGCACCATCAAAGGATAGAGAATGATTCTGATTATAACCGTCAGAACAATCACCGCCACCCCAAAATCGTGGCCGGGCAGGTATATATAAAGCAAAATCAGGGCGTTAAACAAGGGCTGATATAATATTATTTTGAAAACGTTGATAAAAAAAGCCATTAGGGTAAGTCTACTCCTCCCTTATTGAAAGGATTGCATCTTAATATTCTATAAATTCCCTTCGCGAGCCCTTTTGGCGCGCCGTATTTATTGATTGCCAAAAGAGCATATTCTGAACAGCTTGGGTAAAAACGGCAATTTTGACCCAGATTCGGCGAAATAAATTTTTGATAAGAATGAACGATTTTCAAAATTAAATCTTTTATCATCGAAATAAATCGGAGATTTATTGAAGATTAAGATGAATCAAAGATTCATCGATTATTTAATAAGACCTGCTTTTTGAAATAATTTATTTATCGTTTCCTCAATCTCCCAAAAATCTTTTTTTTCCAATCCGGGAGCGGCAATAAACAGATTATCGGAGCGATTCGCCAAAGCTTTGGACTTTAATTTCAACCTCACCAGTTCGCTCAGCCTTCTTTTAATTTTGTTTCTTATGCTGGCTTTTTTGGAAACCTTCTGAGAAACTACAAACCCAAAACGGATTTTATTTGAATCATTCTTCAGCGTTTTGATAACCAAAAAATCTTCTTTGAATCCTCTTCCTTTTTTAAAAACCCTTTCAATATCTTTTTCTTTTTGGAGCCGGTTAATTTTGTAAAGCATATTGGTGATACCTAATCAGGTCGCGGCACGCGCGTTTATTAAATATTGCCTTTCGGCAATCGCGCTAACGCCGCTCCTTAACAACCCTCGGTTTTTAATATTTTCCTACACGGAAGAACCGAAGGGTTCTCCCGACCCCTCTCCGATGAGGGATGCTAGACTGTAAGACTCCGTCTCCTTTTTTTTCTCCTCCTAGCCAAAATTCTCCTTCCTCCTTTGGTTTTCTGTCTTCTCAAAAAACCGTGGGTTCTTTGTCTCTTTTTTTTCTTTTTATGAAAGGTGATAGACATATCTAAAATTTTAGCAGAAAGATTTAGAGAAGTCAATTTCACATCTTTTCCTCAGGTTGTTAACAACCACTACTTATTTTGCTCTATTTTTACTTCTTTTGATATTGTGGTACAATACTCAATGAATAATTAATGAAGGCGATGAGGGATAAGCCCTCATCTTTATTCGCCTTCGCCCCTTATGGGGGCTCGGCTCATGACAAAAGAGGAACTCTGGCAGGCGGTTCTCGCCCAAATTCAATTAACTATTTCTCAGGCAAACTTTGCCACGTGGTTTAAAGATACGGGAATCCTCTCTTATAAAGACGGCGAGACGATAATATCCGTCCCGAATTCTTTTGCAAAAGAATGGCTGGAAAATAAATACGGAAAAACTATTTTTAAAATTTTATTTAGTCTGGACAGGGAAATCAAAGAAATAAAATATACGGTAGGAAAAACCGAATTAAAAACCCTGAAAAGAACTCAGGTCTCCGTCCCAGACGCAGGCCAGCTCGAATTTGAAGAATTTCAAATCGATAAAGAAACAAATCTTAATCCCCGTTACACTTTTGATAATTTTGTCGTGGGCCCCTTTAATGAACTCGCTCACGCGGCGGCGGAAGCGGTCTCGAAAAAACCCGGCCTGGTTTATAATCCTCTCTTTATTTACGGAGGCGTCGGGCTTGGCAAAACTCATCTTCTGCAGGCGGTCGGAAACGCAGTGATAAAAGATTCTCCCCAGAAGAAAGTAAAATACATTCCCGCCGAGAAATTTACCGCCGGCGTGATCTCTTCGATAAACAAGCACGATATGGAGAACTTCAAGGCGAAATACCGAGCCATTGACGTTCTTATTCTGGACGATGTCCAGTTTCTGGCCGGAAAAGAAAAAACTCAGGAAGAATTCTTTCATACTTTCAACAGTTTGTATGAAAATGGCAAACAGATAATCATTTCTTCCGACCGCCCTCCGAAGGCGATACCGACCCTGACGGAAAGACTTCGTTCCCGCTTTGAAGGGGGGATGATCGGAGACATTGGTTATCCTGATTATGAAACCAGAATTGCCATTTTAAAAATAAAAAGCCAGGAGAAAGAAGTTAATTTCCCGGACGAAGTATTGGATTATATTTCTTCAAACATCCAAAGAAACATAAGGGAACTCGAGGGGGCCCTAAATAGATTATTGGCCTACCAAAGAATAAATAATAAAGTCCCGGATTTGGAGATAGCCAAATCGTTGCTCAGAACCTTGTTCCTTTCTCCTAATAAAGTGGCTAATCCTAAAAAAATAATCCAGATAGTTTCTGAATTTTACGACTTAAAGGAAAAAGAATTGCTGTCTCTATCGAGAAAAAAAGAAGTGGTCAAGCCCCGACAGATAGCCATGTTTCTATTTAGAGCAGAATTGAAAAGTTCCTATCCCTTTATCGGAAGAAGATTCGGCGGGAAAGACCACACCACGGCTATTTACGCCTGTGAAAAAATAACGAAGGAAATCGAAGTTAATGAAAATCTTAATAACGAAATCAACCTGATAAGGCAGCGTATTTTTAGTGGATAAGTCAGGGGATAAATCGGGGGAATAATAAACAGAAAAATTTTCCCCAAAATTTCACCCCCCAATCAATCGTTTCTTCGTAGGTAAAATCCAATATAAATAAAAAATTATCCACAGCAGTAATAACAATAAATAATATATTAATTACTAGCTTATTAATGAAAACAATAATTCTAAAAGAAAAACTAAAAGAAGGGATTAATGTTGTAGAAAGAGTTTCTGCAAAGTCCTTAAATCTCCCAATTTTAAACAATGTTTTGATTACAGCGGAAAAAAACTTTTTTAAATTAACAGCAACCGATCTGGAAATCGGAATAAATTGGTGGACGTTGGTAAAAACGGAAAGAGAAGGGGAAATTGCCATCCCTTCTAGAATTTTATCTGGCTTCGTCAATTTTTTACCGAATAAACCGGTAAATTTAGAGGTGAAAGACTTAAGCCTGAAAGTGGAGTGCGAAAATTATCAGACGTCAATAAAGGGCTCCAACCCGGAAGATTTTCCGATTATCCCCAAAATCACGACCGAGGAAGGCATTTCATTAAAGAGTAAGATTTTCTGCCAAAATTTAAAACAGGTGGTTGATATCGCCAGTTATTCCTCGGCTAAACCTGAAATTTCCGGTGTTTATTTTTTATTCCAAAAGAATTTGATAACCATGACCGCAACGGACAGTTTCAGATTGGGAGAAAAGAAGCTTTATTTGGAATCGCGATCGCAATCAACGAATATTTCCAAAGATTACTCGTTAATCCTGCCCCAAAGGGCGGCCAGAGAAATAATAAATATTTTTGCGGAGAAAGAGGGGGATTTAAAAATATATTTTTCGCCGAACCAGATTTTGTTTGAAACCTATCTTCCGGAAACGCCCCATCCTCAAATTCAGCTCATCTCCCGTTTAATCGAAGGAGAATACCCGAATTATCAGGAGATCATTCCTAAAAAATTCGAGACGAGAATCACAATTCAAAATAATGAATTTATCAACCAAATCAAATTAGCTTCCCTTTTCAGCGGGAAGATAAACGAAATCAAATTGAAAATCGACCCTAAAAAAAACCAAATAGACATTTTCAGCCAGAGTCCGGATATAGGAGAACACCACAGTTATTTGTCGGGTGAGGTTCAGGGCAAGCCTTGTGAAATTTCTTTCAATCACCGGTTTTTGCTTGACGGCCTTTTGAATATAAGCGCCAATCAAGAAAAAAATCAAAAAATAGTTTTAGAACTGATAAATTCAGAAAAACCCGGCATCATAAAACCGAAAGATGACGACACTTATCTTTATTTGGTGATGCCGATAAAAACTAATTAGGCAGGCCCCGTTAAAAATTTAACATTAAACTCTGTGATAGAAAGCACTAAGCCGTTAGACGGCTTCGCCTTAGGATTCTTCAATAAAAAATAGGCCCCCCGAATTTCTAACGGGGCAGGTTGGGCAGAACTTTTTCTAAAAAACTATGGAAAATCGGACCGGCCACAGTTGCAGCCGGTTGTTTTCTTATCATGGGTTCGTTGTTGCTGTTGCCGATCCAGACACCGACTGTGATAGAGGGGGTGTATCCGACGGCCCAGCAGTCGCGGAAATCATCTGTCGTTCCTGTTTTTGCCGCCACCTTGTAATTTTCAAAATACAAATGGGACCTTGGCCCGAACATGGGAGTCCTGGCCTCATTGTCTGAAAGGATATCATTTATCATCCTGGCCGTTTCGCTTGATAAAACCCTTTGCTGGGTTTTTTTATTTTCTTCAATAATATTTCCCTGGTAATCTTCAATTTTTAAAATAGAAACAGGCGGCACCTTTAATCCTTCAGCGGCAAAAACCCCGTAAGCCGAAGTTATGTCTAACAACTTTACTTCTCCTCCGCCCAGAACAATTGCAGGACCATAAGATGAGAGGGGTTTGTCTAAAGTAGTGATGCCCATTTCTCTTGCGATCCCAATGCTGTTTTTTAAACCCTCAACAAAAACTTTTTCCTGTCCGATAAAATTGTTGGTTGTTAAAGGAGTTTCAATTATGTTTTCGGTTCCGGCCAAAAAAAGAACCTTTATCGAAGGGATATTTAAAGACTGAGCTAGCCCCTGTTTCAAGGTAACCTGACCGCGGAATTTTCCATCGTAATTTTGGGGCGTATATTCTTTATCCCCCCAAATTCCAAAATTGGTTTCGGCGTCAAGCACGGTAGTTGAGGCATTATACCCCTTGTTGAAAGCGGCGGCATAAATAAAGGGCTTAAAGGCGGATCCTGGTTGTCTGCCGGGGTTTTCTTTCGTGCCGATTGTCACATTGAATTTTGGGTCAAACAGGCAATCCACTCCGGCCGTACAATTTTCAGGGTAAGAAGGGGCATAGTAATCTCCCGTTCCGACGGTCATAGCCAGAATTTCTCCATTTTTCGGATTGATCGCCACCAGCCCTCCGTTATAAGCATTATAATTTTTATTTCTTTCTATTCCTTCTCTCAGCGCTTCTTCCGCCGTTTTTTGGATTTCCCAGTCTAAAGAAGTGTATATTTTAAGGCCGTTTTTTCTTAAAAAATCTTCGCCATATTTTTCTTCAATTTGTTGCTTAACCCATAAAGTGAAATAAGGAGCTTTTATTTCGGTCGGTTCTTCGGTAAATTTTAATTCCTCTTTTTCGGCATTTTCTGACTGTTCTTCGGTCAAAAATCCTTCGGAAGCCATCCTTTCTAAAACGTAATTTTTTCTTGTCAGCAATTCATTTTTATGTTCGCCATAAGGGGAAAGGCGGCTGGGAGCTTGTATTAAAGCTGATAGGGTGGCGGCTTCCGGGAGAGAAAGATCCTGAACCGATTTTCCGAAATAAGTTTGGCTTGCCGCTTCCACTCCGTAGGAATTCTGGCCGAAAGGAATTTGGTTCAAGTACCATTCCAAAATTTGTTCTTTTGAATAACGTCTGTCTAATTCCAGAGCCAAAACAATTTCCCTGATTTTTCTTTGCGCCGTTTTTTCGGTTGAAAAAAAGGTTGATCTTATTAATTGTTGGGGGATGGTAGAGCCGCCGTATATCGGCTCTTTCAATTTAAAGTTAATCAGAATTGACCGCATTATTCCCTTAAAATCAATTCCGAAGTGGCGGTAAAAGTTGGCGTCTTCGGTCGCGATCACCGCTTGTTTTAAATATTCCGGGACGACGCTCAGAGAAACCAGCGTTCTTTTTTCTTCTCCGTAAATTTCATACAATAAAACTTGGCCTTGGCGGTCATAAATTTTTGTGGACTGGACAAATTGCTTTTCGGTGAATTTTTCCGGCCTCGGCAGGTCTTTGGCGTAAAAAATGAACAAAAACAAAGCAGAAATAACAAATAATAAAAAACAATAAACAAAAAACTTGAAAAGAGAAAGCGTTTTTTTTATCTTCTTATTTTGCCGATAAACTTTTCGATAAAATTTTCTTTCCGGCATGTTATTAATTTTACTAAAAAAGAGCCCCCTTTTCAATCTGATAAGAAGTGGTAATTTAAAAGTGATTTTGCTAAAATAAAAACATATGAAGATAAATACCAATCCTAAAAAAATTGAAGAAATACTGGCCAGAGGGGTAGAGGAAGTAATTGAAAATGATCATCTCAAGAAAAAATTAAAAAGCGGAAAACAACTGCGTATCAAACTTGGTATAGATCCTACTAGCCCCAATATTCATATCGGTAGAGCTATCCCTCTGCTTAAATTAAGAGATTTCCAGGAGCTTGGCCATAAAATTGTCCTTATAATCGGGGACTTTACCGGTGTAATCGGCGATACTTCCGACAAAGACAGTGAGAGGCCGATGCTAACCGAAAAGCAAATTAAACAAAATATGAAGGACTATGTTGGACAGGCAAAAAAGATAATCGACATTGAAAAGTGCGAAGTTCGTTATAATAGCGAGTGGCTCAATAAATTAGATTACCGTCAAATAGGCAGGCAGGCCGACGTTTTTTCTCTAAATGAATTTATTTCCAGAGAGAACATAAAAAAAAGGATAGATGCAGGGAAACGCGTCTCTCTTAGAGAATTATTATACCCTCTCATGCAGGGTTATGATTCAGTAGCGGTAAAAGCTGACGTAGAAATTGGCGGAACCGATCAAAGGTTTAATTTGTTAGCAGGCAGAAAACTCCAACGTTTTTATGGTCAAGAACCGCAAGATATTATGACTAATCCGTTAATCGAAGGATTAGATGGCAGAAAAATGAGTTCAAGTTGGGGCAACACTATTAACTTGTTTGATCCAGTCAATGAAATGTACGGCAAGATAATGTCGCTCAAAGATAATTTAATTATCAAATATCTTATTTTGGCAACCAGATTAGATATAACTGAAATTGAAAAGTATATTAAAGAGATGGAGGCGGGTAATAACCCGAAGGATTACAAAATGAAATTAGCTTTTGAAATTGTTAGATTTTTTTATTCTTTCGCAGGAGCTAAAAAAGCGCAAGAAGAATTTAATAAAGTTTTTAAGCAGAAAGAACAGCCCTCAATTATTCCGGTAATAAGGTTGGAAGAGGGGAAAATTAATATTTTAGATTTTTTAGTAAGAACAAAATTGGTATCTTCCAAATCCGAAGCCAAAAGATTGATTTTACAGAAGGGAGTAAAAATTAATGGTAAAATTCAAGATAATTGGCGGGAGATTATCCAAACAAAAAAAGACATGGTTGTCCAGATAGGGAAAAGAAAATTTGTTAAAATAATATAAGCCAAAGCCCCCTTATCGGGGGCTGGATTTTTATTCAACTGCTTTTGTTTCTTCCGTCTCTTCTGTTTCTTCTTCTTTAGTTTCTTCTCCTTCTTCCTGATTAGTAATCGGAGTTAATTCTTTTTCTTCGTAAATCATTTTTTTGTTTTTATATATTAATTATTTTCCCTTTACGACCTTTTTCCCGCCGAAACAGATTTTGGCGGGATCGGGTTTCACATATCCAGTATTATATTAATTTTAAAGAGCCCGTCAAGGGCCCATTCCTTATATTAGCTCTCTTTCAAATGTTATACTGCGTTCGTTCCACGCCCAAATTTCAACCTCCGTATTATATGCGATTTTAGGATTTATTTTATTTTTCTTAAAAAAATATTGTATTTTTTTCCTCCGGGTTGACAAATTGGATACGGTAGTCAGCTGAATAAATTTAAGGTTCCCCGTTATTTTTCTCCAGCAAATTATATCAAAAATCCCAAAAATATCGCTTTGTTTGAATTTTATTTTAGACGGCCACCAGACAACCCATTTTTCTCTTTCTAATATTTGAATTGCTCTTTTTCTGATTTCAGATTCTTTTGGCATGGAGATAAATATTTAATATTTATCGAAGATCGAAATGAAGCCTTAACTTCATTGAGTATCGAATTTTATTTATTAAAGACGAAGAGGATAAATCCTCTTCTTGACCTTCGCCTGCTTCGCAGGCTCGGTAAATGAAGATAGAAAAGAGCGCGAAGCGCTCTTTGAATTATAATTTCAAATTACTATATACTTCCTGGACCGAATCGTTTTCGTCCAAAGAGTCAAAAAGTTTCTGGCAGGCGTCTTTATCTTCTTGATTCAGTTCGATTTCTTCTTTTGCCACCCAATCCAAAGAAGCAGAATCAATTTTAATTCCTTTTTCTTCCAAAATTTTCTTCACTTTTTCCAATTCGTCCGGCTTTGTGTAAACATCCAAGACTTCGTCATGTCGATAAATATCGTCCGCCCCCGCTTCGATCGCAATTAATTCTATTTTTTCTTTGTTTTGCAAATCTGCATTTTGCATTTTCCAATCAACCATTATCGTTCCTTTCCTCTCAAAAAGCCATTTTACCGAGCCTTCTCCCGCCAATTTTCCTCCATTTTGATTTAAAATCTGTTTGATTTCCCCGAGGGTCCGGTTTCTGTTATCGGTAATCCCTTCGACCAAAACGGCGACTCCGCCGGGGCCAAAAGTTTCAAAAAGGACCTCTTCCAATTGTTCTTCTCCCCCCTCTCCAGCCGCTCTTTTAATGGCTCTTTCGACATTTTCCTTCGGCATATTAAAATATTTGGCCTGCTCAATCGCCATTCTTAATTTAGAATTGGTTTCGGTATTGCTCCCGCCGGCTTTAACCGCAACCGAAATTAATCTCGTAACTTTCGAGAACATTTGGCTTCTTTTCTTATCGGTTTGCTCTTTCAGGTGTTTTATAGTTTTAGCGTGGCTGTGTCCGCTCATACTTTTATTCCTTCTTCTAAATATAATTTATAATATCTTCTATCTTGTTGATTATTATATTGTTTGTTTCGCCAAAGAATATTATTTTTTACAATTTCCATATTTTTTCTTTTCTTAGCATGTTTTAAATATGGAATAATTAAATCAATTAATTTAAGGATAGAATCTTTACGGTGTATAAAAATTCCCCAAATATCTCCATTACTTATTATTCCCCTTTTATCTTTTGTTCCTTTTTTACGAACTATTTGAGAAGGTCGTAGAAGAATTCCTAATTCAATTAATTTTATACGAATTTGATGAAGAATATTTTTATCTTGAGACCTGACACTGAAAACAGCATCGTTCTTACACAAACAAAAAGTTCCTTCAGCATCGATATACCCCGCCAAAAAGGCTGCAAAAATTTTTCTATTTTCCAAAATCCACGGTTCAATTAAATCTTTTTTGTCGATTATAAATTTAAAGGTATTATCAAGATAACAACACATTGTGAGTTCCCACGTTTCATCCGGCGCCTTTGTCTTGCCGCTCCATATATGACCATATTTAGAAAACAAATTTTTAAAAAGTTTAAGTTGGCTATCTTTACTAGAACTCATAAAAACTAGAATAGTTCTTGATCTAGCTTGATGAGCATGTAAATCTCCTCGCCGGAAACCTATTAAATATGCTTTTTCTTTTAAATCTCCATTAAAATTATATCGTGGATACTTCGGAGTATTAGATAAAAGAAGAGCTTCTTTAAGGGATCGGATGGGAATACCATATTCTCTTAATTTATTTCTGACAAAGGTTGGGCTACAATTCAATCTTTCAGCAATTTTAGGGGAGGATAATTTCTTTTTAAGATATAATTCTTTCAATTCCTTTATTTCCATATCATATTGATTTTAATCTAATTCTTTGAAGAAATCAATCTTTTTAGTGAAAAAATTACTGCTCCGGAAAAAACAGCGAGAGAAGCCGCAATTAAATAAGGAGGAAAAGAATTGGGAATTTTCTGTCGTTGGGATTTTTCAAAAGACTGGCTCACCGCCGCCAGCCCTTCTTTAACTTGAAATTCTGGATTGGTTTCGTCCGTTTTGATTGTTCCAACTCCCGGTTCTGTTTCAGAATCTTCATTTAATGAGCCGGGCGTAAGGATATCGCTCCAAACCCAGCCCTCGGCAGTTCGGTTAAAGGATTGCCCTTTTGGGGCCTTAACATATTCTACGGAATCTACCGTCTTTCCGTCGGGCCGGATAAGTTTCAGGCCGTCGCCTTCGTTGTTTAAAGTAATCTTTGAGACGGGTCGGGTAAGCACTAAAAATTCTTTGGCTGGTATTTTTGTTTCTTCGGGGAAAGTGTAAGTTTTGACGACGCCCGTGATGTCGCTGATTTTCCAGTCGGCAAGGCTGGTTTCCAAATCGTTTTGATTAAAAATTTCCAGCCATTCTTCTTCCGAATCCTTGCCCTCCGGCGAGGGAAGGATTTCATTGATAACAATGCCGGAAGGGTATGCCAAAGATTTTGATTTTTCCTGAGTTGGTGTGGAAGACGATTGGGAGCCAGATTCAGCCGTGTTTATGATGCCGTTTTTTGCCTTCGGCGTCCCGCCGGCATTTTTACTATTCTGCCAGTTTTTTGAGTCGATCCTTTCCATTGTCTGTTTGGTTATATTGTCGCCGGCAGACCATTTAGAACTGCAGTCGAGAAAATCCACCAAGTTTCCTTTATCGTCATAAAGTTCCAAATTTTCACCGTTGTTTTCCAGAGCTCCTTTATAAATCTGGTCGGCCGGGATTCCAGGGACGCTGTCATCGTCGGTTCTTTCCAATAAATAAAATCCATTGGCGGATATCTCTCCCGAAAGTTTGATCTCCGGCGTCCCGTCGGCGGCTTTTAAAGACCAGCCGTCAAGACTTATCGGCAAATTGGTGCTATTATATAATTCTAACCATTCATCATTGCCGTTTTTCTCTTCTCCCATCCAGGAAATTTCATTAATCATTATATCAAGGGGACTGGCCGCCTGAATTGGTAGAACGGGGAGAAACAAAAAAAGCAAAACTACTGCCCTTGACAAATTTGTCATAATATATTACAATAGTAAATCAGCCTTAAAGCTGGGGGCCCCAGAGTTTCTCTTAGCCGGATAGCTTGGTTCCCACTGAGCTACTCCTCGGAAAAATTCTAAACTTTGCGCTCCTAATGCCTTAGTTCGCCCCCAGTTTTGGGGCTGTTTTTTTACCCCGTATATCATCTTCCAGCACCTTCGGTGTTTTTGTTCGGAGAACACTGGAAGTTGTATTACGGGGTTTACCCCGTATATCATCTTCCAGCACCTTCGGTGTTTTTGTTCGGAGAACACTGGAAGTTGTATTACGGGGTTTACCCCCCTGTTATTCTCTCCAATTCTTCGATGGTGGTGATGCCCTGCAAAACCTTTATTAAGCCGTCTTGGTACATGGTTACCATTCCTTTTTTCATCGCCAGTTCCTGAAAATCAGCGACAGAAGGATTTTTTAAAATAAATTTTTCCATTTCGTCATCTATCAGAATTGCTTCAAATATTCCCACCCTGCCTCTGAACCCGGTAAAATTACAATATTTGCAACCCTTTACTTCGGGAATTTTCAATCCGGGATTTAACTTCGGGATTTTTACTTCTTTGGAAATTCCTTTTAAATTTTTTTCCAATTTTTCGAGAATTGAAGAAGAAACGGGCATAAATTGGAAGCATTTGTCGCAAAGTTTTCTGACCAACCTTTGGGCGACGATCATATTGACGGCCGGTCCTATATTCGCCAAATTTCCCTCCAAACTTATCAATCTGACAACAGTGCCGGCGGCATCATTGGTATGCAAGGTTGTCAAAACCAAGTGTCCCGTTAGGGCGGCCTGGAGAGCAATTTGGCAAGTTTTTGAATCTCTGATTTCACCCACCAGAATCACGTCCGGATCTTGCCGCATGATTGATTGAAGACCGGAAGAAAAGTCATAACCTCTGGCAGGGTTGACCTGAGTCTGAGAAATTCCTTTTAAATGGTACTCAATCGGATCTTCTATGGTGATGACTTTTATTTCCGGTTTTTGGATCTTTTTTAAAAAAGCATAAAGAGTGGTGGTTTTTCCTGAGCCGGTGGGACCGGTAACGATAATCATTCCGTTCGGTTTTTTGATTTCTTTATTAAAAAGATTTAATAAATCTTCTCTCAGCCCCAGAGCCTCCAAATCGATTAAAGATTTTGGGTTTAAAATTCTTAAAACAATCGATTCTCCGTATTCCGACGGCAAGGTGGAGACCCTGATTTCGATGGAAACGTGCTCCGATTTTCCTCCCGTTAAAACAGAAAATCGGCCATCTTGCGGTCGGTCGGTAATGTTCAATTTGATTCCGGATAAAAGTTTTATTCTTGAGAGAAGATTTCCGTATATTTCTCGATCAATTATGGCGGCATCCTGTAAAACTCCGTCGATTCTCGCCCGGATTTTAGCCTGGGTTTCCGTCGGCTCAACGTGGAGATCGGAAGCTGACAGATGAATTCCTCCCCCCAAAAAAATTTCTAAAAGTTCAGATGTATCTTTTTTAAGAGATCCCCCGATTTTTTCTTTAAAATCAAGAATGCTTTTTATTTTCTTTTGAATTTCGGCATTAATTCGTGAAGAAATCGTTATTCCTTCCTGGCTGCTTTGTTTTGAATATTCTTCCATAAGGATCTACAATGAAGTTGATTATCGAAGATGAAGAAGAGGATTAATCCTCTTCGCCTAGTTTAAATTAACTTAAAATCCCTTAAAAGTCAATGAAAATTGAATATTTAACCGAAAACCCTACCCAAACTAAAAAAATAGGAGAAATTTTGGCGAAAAAAATTCTTAAAACCCGCATTGGGACAAGAGCTCTTGTTTTGGGGCTGGAAGGGGATTTGGGGGGCGGGAAAACAACCTTCTTACAAGGTTTCGCCAAGGGCTTGGGTGTCAAAGAAAAAATTACCAGTCCGACATTCGTTATTATAAAAAGGTTCCATATCCCAAGTTCTATATTCCATGATTTTTACCACATCGATTGTTATCGGATTCGGAAAGCAAAAGAAATTTTCGACTTAGGGTTTAAAGAAATGATTTCCAATCCACGGCATATTGTCGCCATTGAATGGGCAGACCGAATAAAAAAAATATTGCCGAAGAATGTTCTGTCGTTGAAGTTTGGATTTGTCGGCAAAACGTCAAGAAAAATTACAATACAATCCCAAAAATAATAATGGCGGTCGATGAAGCGTTGCTTCATCTTCCTTTATAATTTTTCATTCTATTCAAAATTATGCCAGAGGAAACAAAACGTTTGGTCATTATCGATTCCAATTCCGTGATACACCGGGCTTATCATGCTCTTCCTCCCTTAACTACAAAAAAGGGAGAACTGGTGAATGCCATTTACGGATTTTTGCTGGTTTTTCTGAAAATAATCAAGGAATTTCAGCCGGATTTTATTGCGGCCGCTTTTGATTTCCCGGCTCCAACTTTCCGTCATAAAAAATACAAAGATTACAAGGCGAAAAGGCCGCCTGCTCCCGCTGAACTTTATTTGCAGATCCCAAAAGTCAAAGAAGTTTTAAAAGCTTTCGGAGTGTCTATTTTTGAAAAAGAAGGCTTTGAAGCGGACGATATTATCGGGACAATCGCCACCCTGGCTCCTAAAAAACAGGTTTTGCCGAAAATTGAAACTATTATTTTGAGCGGAGATTTGGACGCTCTCCAATTGATTAATCCCCAGACAAAAGTTTATGCCTTGAGAAAGGGGGTTAAGGACGTTGTCTTATATGACGAAAAGCGAGTACAGGAGAAATTTCAGGGATTGATTCCGCAGCAAATTCTCGATTTCAAAGCACTAAGGGGAGATCCTTCCGATAATATTCCGGGCATCACGGGCATAGGGGAGAAAACCGCGATCCAGCTTCTTTTGAAGTTCGGTACCTTGGAAAATCTCTACAAAGAAATCGAAGAGAATTCGCAGAATGCCAAGGATTTAAGGCCCAAATTGAGAGAGACCATTTTGGAATACAAAGAACAGGCCCTTTTTTCCAAAACTTTGGCCCAGATTGAGAAAAATACGCCGATAGAATTCAATTTGGAGAAATGCCGTTTTGGGGAATACGATAAAAACAAAGTAGTCGGGCTTTTGGAGGATTTCGAATTTCACAGCTTGATAAAAAGATTGTCGTCTGAAGGAAAAGAAAGGGCGATGAAGACTGCTTTATCTTCCCCCTCAGCAAATGCTTCAGGGAAAAAAGAATCCATTGGGGAAAACCTAAAGTTGTGGTAAAATTAAAAAACAATGCGTATTTTAATCGCTTATTATTCGAAATGGGGGGGAACGGAAAAGCTGGCGGAAGCCATTAAAAAAGAATTTGAAGACAGGGGTCATTCCGTTGATACGGAAATAATCAAACCAAAAAAAGAGCACAGTTTTTTCGGCTGGTGGCACATCCGAATGTTTAAGGGAGACTGTGATATCCAAAATCCCAAAATCCAGGATGCTTCAAGCTACGATGTTGTTTGCTTCGGCAGTCCCAACTGGACCAGGGTTTCCCTGCCCTTGGCAAGATATATTAAGGAAATCAAAGGATTGAAATACAAAAACATCGGTTTTTTTTCAACCACCGCCTTTTCGCCTCAAATCGAATGGTATATTTTTTCCGTTTATTTGCTCGACCTTACTTTTTCAAGCGTCATAAACAAAAAAGGAGGAAGGATAATCGGCAACATATTGCTTTCCAGTATATTTAAAAATTGGAGCTTTAAATCTAAGTACGGAGAGAATGCGATTAAAAAATTCTGCGATAAGCTTGAAACGCCCATATATTCATTAAAAAGTTATTTTTTGGAACAAAAAGAAATAGAAACTACGCGGCTTTCCGTGGTTTTTTTCTCGATTTTTCTTATTTCCTCTTTTATTTTTCAAATTGTTTCTTCATCAATTTTAGAGTCTCAAATTTTAACCTGGAAAGAATTTTTTTCCCTGTTTTCGATCGTTTTTTTCGCGTATTTTGCGATGTTAACGATTTTGGCGGGGAAAATAATGGTTTTCTGGGGCAAATATTTAGCCAGCATATCCTTGATTTCCAGCATGGCTATTCTTATTTTGTTTTTAACGCCTTCTTTGGGAAGGCCCATTATTTTAGGCTACGTTTTAATTTTTATATTATTCAGTTTCTTTCGCGATATTAAAACGGTTTTTTTTGCTGCGGGATTTTCCATTTTAAGTTATTTTTATTTGTTCATTAATTACCCTTTAAAAGGAGTTCTCTTGCCCGATTTGGACCTCTCTTTTATTTTATTGGCCGCAGGCATCATCGGTTTCATCGCTAAAAATTTACAAAACCACTATATCGGTTCGCTTGAGGCCCAGGAAGAAATAGAAACGGCAAAAGCGG
>Ga0210051_1002099_pt1 | contig 20128 bp, 20 predicted proteins | sample CryGey092014_all_FD_185464 | JGI IMG/M metagenome (GOLD analysis project Ga0210051, IMG submission 185464) | Groundwater microbial communities from aquifer - Crystal Geyser CG23_combo_of_CG06-09_8/20/14_all (SPAdes) (version 2) | ecosystem: Environmental > Aquatic > Deep subsurface > Groundwater... | reverse complement strand
GCTGCGCGATAACGCCAGCCTGACCCGCCAGGCGTTCCTGGAATTTGATCTGGAGTCCATGTTCGAGGGCGAGGTCTACGCCGACTTCGCCGTGCTGTGGCTGGTTTGCCATCAATCGAGAGTAGAGAGTAGAGAGCAGAGAGTAGAGAACTGCTGGTTGGAAGCCTGGTCGAAAGCCGCCCAGGAGCAGGGCGCGCGCGCCCTCGATTCGCTCCGGCAAGGGGTGGAAGGGGCGATTTCCGCCCTCGGCAGCGGATTTTTGCGAGTCCCGGCGAACCAGAAGTTGCGCGCCGACCTGCGCTCGGGGGCGCTTGGCACCCATGCGTATTACCGCCAGTTGCTGCGCCTGGTCTACCGGCTGATCTTTTTGTTTGTGGCCGAGGACCGCGACCTGCTCTTTGACCCGGCCTCCAGCTCACAGGCACGCCGGCGTTACCTGCGGCATTATTCGCTGGCGAGGATGCGGCATATGGCGGAACGTTCGCGCGGCGGGCGCCACCCGGATTTGTATACCGCGCTGCGGCTGGTGATGAATATTCTCGGTGGGAAAATATTGAACCGCGAAGACGCGAAGACCGCGAAGGGGGCTTTGAGTCAAGAAGAAAACCAAAAAAACTTGGCGTCCTTTGTGCCTTTGCGGTTAGGTTTGGGGTTGCCCGTGCTCGGCGGGTTCCTGTTTTCAAGTGAGGCGCTCCGGGACCTGGAATCCGCCGAACTGGAGAATGAGTCCCTTTTATCCGCCATTCGCCATTTGACTTTTATGGAGCAGGGGCGCACACGCCGCGCGGTGGATTACAAGAATCTCGGCGCGCGGGAATTGGGGAGCGTGTATGAATCCCTGCTGGAATTGCACCCGCTGGTCAATACGGACGCGGCGACGTTTGAGCTGACTTCAGTGAGCGGGAGCGAGCGCAAGACCACGGGCAGTTATTACACGCCTTCGAGCCTGATCCAGGTCTTGCTCGATTCGGCGCTCGAGCCGGTTATCCAGCAAGCTGTCGCCAATGCCGGTTCTTCAATCGAAAATCAACAATCCTCAATCCTCAATCTGAAGATTTGCGACCCCGCTTGCGGTTCGGGACATTTTCTCGTGGCGGCGGCGCACCGCTTGGCGCGTCGGCTGGCAACCGTGCGCACGGGCGAGGGCGAGCCTGCCCCCGAGGCGACGCGCTCCGCTCTGCGGTCGGTCATCTCGAACTGTATCTATGGCGTGGATATCAACCCGATGTCTGTGGAACTGTGCAAGGTGAGCCTGTGGATGGAAGCCCTTGAGCCAGGCAAGCCGCTCTCGTTTTTAGATGCGCACATCCAGTGCGGCGACAGTCTCGTGGGCGTTTCGCCGAACCTCGATATTTCCGAAATCCCCGACGAAGCCTTCAACCCCGCCTTTGGCGACGATAAAGCCACGTCCTCTGCCCTGAAGAAACGCAACAAGCGCGAACGCGGCGGAAGCCACGCCGATAAAGCGGGTCAATTGGGATTCCGTTTTGAAGTGACGCATATGACCAGCATGGATGACCTTGCGCGCTGGCTGGCAGAACGAGCCGAGCAGGTGGATGCCATGCCAGAGGATGACTCGACTCAGGTGCAAGCCAAAGCGAAAGCATTCGACGACTACCACGCCACGAGTGAATATCTGAAGAACCGTTTCGAACTTGACCTGTGGACTGCTTCGTTTTTCTGGAACATCCCCAAGGCTGACGGTGAGACCATGCTCGCGCCGACCCAGCAGGAACTCATCCAACTGCGCAACGGCGGCGAGTTGGACTCGCGGCTGGTGGAACGCGTGAAGGAAATTTCAGAACGCCTGAACTTCCTCCACTGGGAACTGGCTTTCCCGAAAGTCTTCTCTGGCGAGAACCCAGGTTTTGATTGTGTATTGGGCAATCCGCCGTGGGAACGAATTAAATTGCAAGAAGAAGAATTTTTTGCTCAACGAGACCCCGAAATTGCGAAGGCATTAAATAAGTCTGTTCGCAAAAAGATGATTGACGCACTACAAAATAATAATCCTGTGCTAGCAAATGCTTTTGAAGTAGCCAAGCATGATTCTGAATCAGTCAGTAAATTTATTCGTAACAGCGGAAAATTCCCATTAACAGGAGTTGGGGATGTAAACACTTATGCATTGTTTTCTGAACTTTCTCGTAATGCAATTTCGCCTGTTGGTAAATTAGGAATTATTGTTCCGATTGGAATTGTTACAGATGAAACAACCAAATTCTTTTTTGATGCTGTAATTCAATCCCAAACCCTTGAAAAAGTAGTGGGTTTTGAGAATGAATCATTTATCTTTAGGGAAATTCATCATTCAACTAAGTTTTGCTGTTTGACTATTACAGGGTCGGATTTACGTTCAGTAAATGCTGATTTTGTGTTTTTCTGCCGATCCATTAATCAAATCAATGATAAATTACGCCACTTCCAATTTTCTCAGAAAGATATTTCCCTTATCAATCCAAATTCAAAAACCTGTCCTATTTTTAGAACTGTGTACGACGCGAACCTAACAAAGCAAATTTACCAAAAATCTTCTGTATTGGTTAATGATGCCGCTGATGTTAATCCGTGGTCTTTAAAGTTTTTACGTATGATTGACATGGCTAATGATAGTGGCGACTTTTTGACTCAATCAAAAGATAAATCTGTGCCTTTATACGAAGCAAAAATGATGGATCATTTCGATCATAGATATGGCACATATGAAGGTGCAACACAAGCACATTTGAATTTAGGAAATTTACCCCAAACGACTAATGAACAAAAGCAAAATCCAGCATTTGGTATTTTGCCGCGTTACTGGATTGATTTTGAAATTGTAAGAGAGAGATTACATGAATGGGAGAAAAATTGGTTGTTGGCTTTTAGAGATGTCACAAGTAGTATTTCTGAAAGAACATCAATTTTTTCTATATTGCCAATCGCAGGTGTCGGGCACACTGCGCCTTTGGTTATTTTTCAAGGAAAAAATACTACAAGAGAAATTTCTTGCTTCCTTGGAAATGTTAATAGTCTTATTTTTGATTATATTGCTCGACAAAAAGTACCTGGTTTACATTTGACATTCACTATTTTGAAACAACTCCCCGTCCTGCCACCAAGCGCATACGCCCCCGCCGATATTGACTTCATCGCCCCGCGTGTGCTCGAGTTAGTCTACACCGCACACGACCTGCGTCCCTTCGCCGAAGACATGGGCTACCACGGCGAACCCTTCCGCTGGGATGACCCGCCAGGGCGCCGCGCCCAAATCCGCGCCGAATTGGATGCCTACTACGCCCGTCTCTACGGTCTCACCCGCGACGAACTGCGCTACATCCTCGACCCCAAAGAAGTCCACGGCGAAGATTTCCCCGGCGAGACGTTTCGCGTGCTGAAGGAGAAGGAGATTCGGCTGTATGGCGAGTTCCGCACGAGGCGGTTGGTGCTGGCGATGTGGGACCGGCTCACCCGCAAGTAGGGACAATCTTTTGACATTCTTGTCGTCCTGTGCTACATTATAGATTGTGTAATCGGTTTCTCAAATACCTGCAAAGGCACAGGTACATATCGGATGAATTTGCAATGGATGGCGTGAAAATAAATCCTCTGCTCTTACAATGGGCTAGACAGCGCGCCGGATTGAGCAATGAGCAATTGGCAAAAAAAGTCGGGCTTGCTCAAAAACCGGAAGTTGTGCGCGCCTGGGAAGCAGGCAGCGCGCATCCTACATTTCGACAAACGCAGGCGCTGGCGCGCGCGTTGCATATTCCGCTGGGATACCTTTTCCTCTCTGCGCCGCCAACGACCGCTTTACCGGTGACAGACTTCCGCACCCTGCCCGAGGCCGAGCGCGGCAAATTCAGCCCAGAACTCGAAGATGTGCTCAACGATGCGCTACGTAAACATGACTGGCTGCGCGAATGGCGGACTCAAGAAGGCGCCACCCCGCTTCCGTTTGTCGGCCGTTTTGTCGCCGGTGACACTCCCGAAAAGATTGCGCAGGATATTCGACAGGTGCTCGATTTGCCCATTCCACCGGCGCGGGACGCTAAATCCTGGAATGAGCATTTACGCTTGCTCGTCCGCCACGCCGAGGAAGCGGGCATCATTGTTTTACAAAGCGGTTTTGCGTTGAGCGATACCCACCGGACGCTCTCTGTAAAAGAGTTTCGCGGCTTTGCTCTGACGGATGAATACGCCCCGCTGGTTTTCATCAACGCGCGTGACTCTGTCGCTGGGCGCATCTTCACGCTGGCTCATGAACTGGGGCATCTCTGGACGGGAACGAGCGGCATCTCCAATCCCACGCTCGAGCCGACGATGCCTCCTGGAACCGGGAGCATCGAACGGTTATGCAATCAGGTGGCTGCCGAATTGCTCGTGCCCGGCGAACTCCTTACGCAACGATGGGGGAGACAACCGAACACCCTGGAAATAGCGCAGGAACTGGCAAAGCAGTTCCGCGTGAGCGTGTTTGTCATTCTCATTCGAGCCTATGAAATTAACCTGCTCCCTTGGGAGGGTTTACAAAGTGCGTATGCTCAAGCACAGCAGGAGGCCAGGGAGTTTGCTCCCGAATCTGAAAGAGGCGGCGGGGATTTTTATCGCACCCTGCGCAACCGTAACGGACGCCTTTTGATGCAAGAGATTATTACTGCCTTGCGGCAAGGTTCTCTTCTATACCAGGGGGCCGCTCGTTTGCTGAACATCCATCCTCAGACTCTGGAAACTGTCCTCCAGCAGCGATTGACTGGATAACCTGGAAGCGGGAAATGACTTACTGCTTGGATGCGAATGTATACATCGAGGCCCATCGGCGCTACTATGCCTTCGATATTGCGCCCGGTTTCTGGGATGCGTTTTCCGATTGGGCGGCGCAGGGAATTATCCTTAGCCCCCTGCCAATTTACGATGAAATCGCCCATACAAAGGACCAACTGGCTGAATGGGCAAAAGCCCATAAAGAGTCTCTGTTCGTTACCCCAGACGAGAGCACTGTTACAGCGTATAGCGAGATTGCCGATTTGGCGGTTCGCCATTACGAACCCCAACACGTTCAGGTCTTTCTGAAAGGCGCAGACCCCTGGGTGATTGCCTACGCAAAGGCACATGACTTCGTTGTGGTGACAATGGAAAGTCTCAAAGCGGAGCAGCCCAGTAAGAAATCAAGCCTGATAGCGGGTGAAATCAAGATACCGAATATCTGCCAACGGATAGAAGTCAAGTTCATCAACACCTTCGATTTACTGCGGGTGCTGAGACTCACTTTACGTTAGGGGTTTGTCCTCTTGCTTCCTATTACCGCCTTCGGGCTTGGTGGATTGGCATTTTTGGTCAGACGGCTATATCTGCGACGCACTGCGCTACATCCTTGACCCGAAGGAAGTCCATGGCGAGGATTTCCCTGCCGAAACCTTCCGCGTGCTGAAGGACAAAGAAATTCGGCGGTATGGCGAGTACAGGACGCGACGTCTCGTTTTGGAGGCGTGGGATGGGATGGAAGGATAATCTATGGCAACCTACAAACAAATCCAAGCCTGGATCAAGCAGCAGTATGGCTTTGTCCCTGCAACGTGCTGGATAGCGCACGTCAAGCACATGTCCGGCCTGCCCATGCGCAAGGCACCCAACCGGCAGGGCGCGGAGCGGGTCGAGCCATGTCCGCCGGGGAAGGTGGAGCCGATCCGGTCCGCGCTGAGGCATTTTGGGATGATTGGCAGGGACTAATTCAAAGGACAAGCCATGTTTTCTCTCCGTTTTGACCTGAAAGAAGTCCATCATTGGGCAAGTCTCTATCCGGCGGCAGATGATTATCAGGTAGAAATGGTCATCGCGCCGCAAGTCCGCGCCCGGGGGTATTTCACCAAATCGGATTTTGTGGATGTATGCCGCTGGAAGACTCCGCGCAGCCAGCCGAGGGTAGCGAGCAACCCGGATGGGTTCATCCAGGCGGTCACGCAAACGGCGCTGTCCACGCCGGATGAGCGTCTGCGCATCGAAGTGCTAACCCTGCTGGCTGGTGTCAATTGGCCAACAGCTTCGGTGCTGCTCCATTTTGGGCATGCAGACACTTACCCGATTCTCGATTTCCGTGCTCTGTGGTCGCTGGGGGTGGAGACGCCGCCTGTCTACCAGTTCGATTTTTGGTGGGAGTACACACTGACTTGTCGGCAACTGGCCACAGAAGCAGGTGTTTCCATGCGTACACTCGACCGGGCATTGTGGCAGTATTCAAAGGAAAATTCACGGAGTGATTCATGACACAATTTCGCTCGTCTGCCTCTTTTGGGAAACGACAGGAATATATCGCTGTCGCTGAACTTCTACGCCGCAATTTCGATGTTTATATGACTCTTGTGGATGACCAACAGATTGACTGTGTCATCCGTCTCGATAAAGGGAATGGCAACCTGCGGTATCTCGATATACAAATCAAAGCCCGCTCCAAAGATTGTGAACCAACGAATGCTGGGCGTTTTGCCGCAATGGAAATTCGCCAGCCGCGCGAGAACTTTTATTTCATTTTTTACTCGGAGCAGGCCAACACCTATTGGGTCGTTCCTTCGCTGGAATTGATCCAGGAAGCTAACCAAAACAAAGAAGGCGTGAATAAGGGGAAATATTCGATCAATTTCTGTAACGTTACCAGCAAAGGCATTACCCCGCGTCCGCGTTTTCGGAAGTACGAGAATGCGTTCCATTTGCTAGAGTGGCTTTAACGGATTCCGAGCGTAAGGGGATGAGTATGAATTCCTTGCCTCAATGGACTGCTGAACTCACCGACACCTTCGTCACCGGCGAAGACCAACTTGGCGTGGAAGGTGCAGCCCAGGGCTATCAGCAATGGCTGATCCCCGGAATTATCACCACCACCGACCGGGCGCGCTATTATAGTTTTTATGCCTGGGTTCTGCATCGCTTTATCAACTTGCCAGATTCCAGCCGGCTGCTCAAGGATTTTCGTGGTTCGTTCTATAAACGTCACGAGGTGGCGCTGATCTTGGGGGCATTCAGCCATCACAAAGATCGTGAGATCATCGGCGGGCTGGTCGGCAGTGGTATCAACAATTTCAAAGTGCGCCGCTGGTGGGAAGCGGACGGCCCTGTTTCTCTGGATATGGACTACTTTATCAACAAGCTGGGTGGTTTTGGCCAGTATTACCTGACCGTCATGCAGACAATGGGTATTGTCGGAACAAGCGAACATCCCACCTGGGTTTATCCCCTTACTCCGCGCGGCGAAGCGCTGGCTAAAGCTTACCAGCAATCCATCAGTCAATCCACCTATGCACAGAAATTGGCCCAGCAAGGGCAGCTTACAGCCCTCAGTCACGCCGATGCGCAGGATTTTGGCGCGCTGGGCTGCCTTTGCCCCGAGGCGTTAGCCCAGGGCAAGGATCTGCCCCTGCTACGCCAGGCATTCTTTCGCCTGGATCAACACGGCGCAGATAATCCCCATGTCCGCCGACGTTTAGCGTTGGCGGTCGTTCTGGACCTGGTGCGCGGCGCGGGCGGTCAGTTCCGGCGCGAGATGCTCCGCCCGGCGCTGTATCTCGGTGAGTACGCGCCCGGCCTGGCTTATCAACCCTCCCCCGCCTTACAGGATTGGGCGCTGCGCTGGAGGCTGGTCGAAATCCGCCACCTGTACACTTTCGGGCTGCAATGCCTGTGGGCGGCATTCTTGTTACAACTCCGTCAGCAGCCCGGCGGAATCGCCCTGCCAGAATTTATGGACCGGGTGAAGGAGAAACTGGATGCCGTAGTCTTCGACCTGAATTTGGGGGAATATCTGGATCAACTTTGCGCCGGAGTGAGTCTGCCTCCCAATTGGGAAACCGCTCACACCGGATTTGACCAGGCCTGCCGTCAAGGGAGCGGGCTGGACGAATACACCTGCTACCTCAAGGCGGCCAGGTCCCCCACCGACGCTGAAAACCTGCTCGGCTTTGGAGTGCGGATTCTGGCTCAAAGTTTCCTGCGCTTCCAGCATTGGCATTTGCAGAACGCTCCCATCTGGCAAGAAATGGCAATCCGCGAACGGCTATCGCTGGCTTCGTTCTACCGGTTTACGCAGGGATTTCTCTCCAGTCCGGGAGGCACGCTGGGGGCGTGGCTGGAGCGGCTGTATCGCGAATTCATCCTGGGCCAGCACGAATTCATCGCCCTGGAAAAGCTGCGCTATCAGGGCTACGACACCTTCAAGTTTGCTTATCGCGAAGGACAGTTCTACTGGCCGTTCGCCAGCCCCGATGCCTACCAGGAACCCATCCGCCTGGCTGCCAACCGTCTGTTCAACGCGCTGACCATCCTCACCGACCTGGGGCTGGTGGTCAAAAACGACCAGGGCGAGTTCTCGCTGAACGCCGACGGTGAAAGCATATTGGCGCAGAGCGTGGAGGCCATTCGCCATGACAGTTGACCTGCGCAAAATTATCAGCGAAGGCAGCGCACTCCGGTCGGGCGGTTTTACCGGAGCGGTGTTTCTCACCTACACCCTCAATCTGGTCTTCTATGAACAAATGATTGCGCCGGTTCTGGATCAGGCCGGCTGCGCCAATGTGTTGATCCTGGCAGATCCCGATGGCTACAACGGTGCATTGGAAATGGGTATCAAAAACATAGCCGATGCTGGACGGCGTTACGTATGTGCATCAGTTGAGAGAGCCGGTCGAGGAGTACAGCACGTCAAATTGCTGCTCATGGCCAGCCCTGGGCGCGGCCGCATGTTGATTGGCAGTGGCAATCTGACCTTGCACGGCTATGGCCGCAATCTGGAGCTCTTTTCACAGTTCGAATACAACCCGGCCGACGACCCCGATGAAGCCCGCTACCCATTCACGCAAGCCTGGCAGTTAGTCCACAGGCTGGCAAGCGCCCATGAGCTTCCCCAATCCGCCCGCAGCCAAATCAAGGCACTGCAAGAGAACGTTTCTTGGTTGGATGGTCCACCGCCCGAACCGACCGATTTCCGCGTCTGGCACAACTTTGACCGTTCGCTCTGGAGGCTGCTTTCTGACTGGCGCAGTCAACGCGGTTTTGCGGGATTGCCGGTGAATTCTTTGCAGGTGATTTCACCTTACTTCGACCGGGATACCACCGCCCTGAAGCGATTCGCGGACAATTTCCTGCTCGATCAGATCCAGCTCTACCTCGACCCGGCCCTGACCAACCTGGACGGCAGTCGCACCGCCCACGGCTGGGGCAGCCGGGAAACAAAGCTGACGATTTCTGGGATTGGCCCGGGAGAAGAAACGCGCGCCACCCGGCATATCCACGCCAAGGCCATCATTGGCCGAGAAAAGAATGGGGCCTGGTGTATTGCTGGCAGCGCCAACTTATCGGTTCCCGCCTTACTAAAAAGCTGGCAGGATGGAGGCAATTTGGAGTTGGTCACATTCCGGTGGTCGCCGGATCCCCAGACCTTCGACTACCTGTTCGATGACTCAGCCGTGAACGTCTGGCCGCTCAACCTGGCCGATGTAGTGATCACAGAGCCAGAATCGTCCGATAGAGCCACACACCTGGTAGCGCCATTAATTCTGAGCGATTTGAGCGCCCGCGGGGACATGCTGGAAGGCCGCCTTTCCGCCTCGTTCGACACTCCTATCGAAGATATCAGCCTTCATTTTCTGCGCCTGAATTTGAGTCTTCCTGTGCGTTTGCAAGATGGGATATCTTTTCAATGCCGGCTACCTGCTCCTTTAGAATCCGCCGATGCTGCCCGGCTTGTGGCGGGTGATTGGGCGACCCCCTATCGCTGGATTGACCAGCCAGATGTTTTGGCTCGGCATAGTGCACGCACGTATCAGGTGCGCATCAAAGGCAAACTGGAAACCATCCTGGGAGCCGAGCAGTTATTTCAGGAACTGATGAACTTCTTGTGGGAACGTGTAGAGCCTGGCAGCGAAGATGAAGAATGGGATCCGAAAGTTTTGCGCCAGCAGAAGCGCGGTACGCATCCCAGTGGAACGCCGGATGCCCCCGACGGTCCTCCGCCGCCCGGGCCGGAAGGATTCATCACGGACGAAACGTTGGTGCGCACCGTCCATTGGGGCTTGGAATATCACCAACCCTTTGACCGCAGCCTGCTCAGCCTGAGAGACCTGCTCTCGCTTGTGCTGCTGCGCCTGACCACTCCTACTCAGACGATCGCGACCATTGGGGAAGACGGCACCCGCGACGAGGATGCTGATCAGCAGCGCCAGGCTCAACAAGAAGCGCAGCAAATCAATGTCTTGGAGCGCCTGCGTAACTTTTTGCTCGGGTACTGTAAACACTATGGGCGCCGGTTGGCAGACCCGGCTTTTATGGTATCAAAAGCGCCGGGAGTCATCTTCCAAAACCATTTCACAATCAGCCGGGTGCTGCGTGAATTCGCCGGTAAAGCTGAAGCGGCGTTTACGCAGGATGACTTGGTGCTATGCTTTTGGTGGATCTGGGCGCCGTTGGTTTGGCCCACAATCGTTGGACTTGAGGACCCCTCGGCCTTGAAATCTCTTAGCGAGAAATTCCACCCAGAACGCATCCAACAGGCCTGGTGCGCATCTAAAATGTCCATCATGACCGTGATCATGTTCTCTGAGGTATTCGGCCAGCCTCCCCACTGGAGATCTGGCTTATGGGATAAAAATCGCGTTGGCGTTTTTATGGTTGCTCGGGAATTGGCAAACCGGATAAGGGCTTCGCTCGGCAACAATGTGTTTGATTTCCAGGCTGAAGACATGCTAGAAGCCTGGGGATTGGACTCAGTCGAAGATGTGACCAGCCTAACCGTTGATCACGCCAGAATGGAACGACTCCAATCCATTTTTTCAAAGATAACACAATACTGTCCGCCAATGGATGAGAAGTACGCTGCCTTGATCCATTTACAAACGCTCGAAAAAGCTGGTAAAGGCGATTCGCCCGAAGCCCAAGAGCTGATTGAACAAATTCATCAGCAAGGCTTGACGAAAGAATACGAGGAATACCAACGAAAACCAGCGCTGATTCTGGCTACTAATGAAGACGAACCATATTGCCCAAGATGTGGTGCTCAATTGACTCTCATAGCTGAGAACAGTTTAAAGCAAGGCGAACTTGTACTGTGTACATCATCAAAAGACGCCTGGATATATCAGCGGCCAAAACTACCTGAATTGATCATCTAATTTCTCGAACTTTGGAAACTAAAGTAACAACATCGGTCACCCGGTCACAACTGAATACCCCCATTCGTTAGCCAGACGCCACGTTCGTTTACAGCATTCCCTGCCGGACCTCTAAAAGTGCCCCCTCCCTCACTCGACCACCGGCAACCTCCCAAACGCTTTCCACTCCTCTATCACCACAGCCACCGTTCGCGGCAGGCTCACGAACACTTCCATAGCGGCGCGGTTCGTCCAAGGCGTCCCCAGAAGAGCAAATACCAAGTGAGCAGTTACGTTTGATGTATCCCCAAACATCTATGGAGACCTAAGGGTTCGTAAATTAATAACTTCCCTCACATAGGTTATACTTGGTGAACAGGAGAAAAAGCGTGAGCCCAGAGCCAATCGTACACCAATGCGAGTGTGAGACTTGTAAAGCAGGATTTAGCGCGGGAATCATACAAAGCCACCAAAGAATGAACCTGTTTTTGAGTCGCCTGAATGAACCGCAGAGACGCTGGTATGTTGCAACCTTATCAGAGGAGGCGAATGGTCCAAGTGACCGCCAACTGGCGCTCATCACAGACTTGGATGAAAAGACGATTCGACACGGTAAGGCAGAATTGCAGGATCAACTCTCTGCCTTGCCATTAGATCGGCAACGACGAGAAGGTGGTGGGCGGTTGCGAGCCAAAAAAAAGACTCGCAATTAGAGCCGAAGCTATTGGAACTGGCTGCGCCCAATACAGCAGGCGATCCGATGAGCAGTCGCAAGTGGCTGAATTGTCGCTTGAGCGATATTCAAGAGCGCTTGGGAAAACATCGGGTCAGCAAGCCAGTGATCAGCCGTTTGTTGAAAGCGCATGATTATCGGTTGAGAACTAACAGCAAGCAAATCTGCTCCAAGCAAGATCCTGAACGCAACCTTCAATTTGGACACATTCCGCACTCCCCAACCGGGTAAGCATAGACAAACGATCCGAGATCGTGAACAGCCGCCAGCGTTTGGGTGACTGGGAAATGGACACCGTCATTGGAAAAGGGCAACAGCGGGCGATTGTCACTCTCACCGAGCGCAAGTCTCGTCTGGCGCTCATCCGCAAAGTGGATCAACGGACGGCGCAAGCAGTGAAAGATGCCATCCTCGTTTTGCTACAGCCATTGATGGCTCAGACCCATACGCTCACTTCAGACAATGGCAAGGAATTTGCTCTACACCAGCAAATCGCTGAACAACTGAAAGCCACATTTTTCTTTTCCCATCCTTACTCAGCCTGGGAGCGCGGTACAAACGAGAATACGAACGGATTGTTGCGCCAACACCAGTCACTTTTTGGTTGACGAAGGGAGTCAATTCCTGCTATAATAAAACCAATGCTCCATAACAACCTCACTGACGCACAACGATCACTTCAAGCTGCCTAAATATCCAGGAGACGAGCGATGGAAATTCATATCTCCTATGGCAGCCAGATGATCGGGTTTCAAGTGCCCGGGGCCAACCTGACTGGTATCTACCAGCCGTTCGAAACGCCGGGGTGTGATGACCCGGAAGTTGAGATTCGCCGCGCCTTGGCCTACCCGCTCGACCTTCCCCCACTGAACCTGATCGCCAAAGCCAACGAAAAAGTGGTCATCCTGGTGGACGACCACACCCGCACCACGCCCACCGACCTGGCGCTGCCTGCGCTGTTAGAGCAACTCGAACAGGCTGGCGTGCGCAACGAGGATGTGACCATCCTGGTCACCCACGGCACGCACCGCTTGAGCACCGAAGCTGAATTACAGCGCAAGGTGGGCGAGGCGATCTACGCCAGCTACCGCATTGAGCAGCACCGCTGCGACGACCAGGCCAACCAGGTGTATATGGGCATCACCCGGCGCGGCACACCGGTATGGGTCAACCGGCTGGCGGTGGAGGCGGACCGCTTAATTGGCATCGGTCACGTCGGCCCCAGCCCCTACGCCGGCTATTCGGGCGGGCGCAAGCTGATCGTGCCGGGCGTGGCCGCGCTGGATACCATCAACGCCAGCCACACCCACGTGGTGTTGGGCTTCCGCCAGTTTGGGCGGGTGGACGTGCCCTGCCGGCAGGATCTCGAAGAGGCGGGTGCGCTGGTGAAGATGGACCTGGTGCTGGACGTGGTGCTCTCCCAGAACGAGCGCATCGTGCGTGCCTTTGCCGGGACACCGGAACGGGTGTTTCGCGAGGCCGTCGTGCTGGCGAAGCAAGTATATGAAGTGACCTGCCCGGCGCAGGTGGATTTCGCCGTGACATCCGCCGCGCCCTACGATATCGACCTGTACCAGGCGGTGCGGGCGGTCGAATACGCCGACGCCCTGGTGCGCGAGGGGGGCAGTATCCTGTTGGTAGCCGCTTGCCCTGACGGGGTGGGGGGAGAGGAATTCTACCGCCTGATGGCCGACCGTTCCAAGCGGCCGGAAGATTACCTGCGCGACGTGACACGGCGCAGCGGCAAAGTGACTTTCAGTGTGCTGGGATACACCCTGGCGCGCATCAAAGCGGAGAAGCGCCTGTATATGTTGACAGATGGCATCCCACCGGCCGAGTTTGAGGCGATGGGCTTCAGCCAACCAGCCTCGCTGCAAGCCGGCGTGGATGAGTTGCTGCGCCAGTATGGACCCCAGGCGCAGGCGGCGGTTTTTCCGCAGGGGTCGGCGACGATTCCTGTGCTCCAGGAAGAGTCCACCTAAAGGATTACCGGGCCTCGGGAAGGGGGCTCGTTTCATCCAAGCAGCCCAGGGCCTTTCACCCGGACGGAAGCAATGTCCCAAGAAGGCCTGGCTGCGTAATCTAACCGAAGGAGGTTTGATTCCTATGTCTCAACAGACTGAGAAAGTTAGTTCCAGGAAGACGACCGGCCGGATTGGCGGAGCATCCATCGCCTGGGTCACGCTGTTTGGGGCGTTGATCGGCGTGACTGCGCTGATCCCTATCTTCCCCTATGTCGGTGGTGGGGGCTACGTGCCGTTGGCGACTCCGTTTGCGGCGATCGCCCCCCTGCTGCTAGGGCCGATCGGTGGGATTGTCGCTGCAATTATCGGGGGGGTCATCGGCATGTTTATCGCTCCCGCCGCTTACCCACTGCAATTAGTGGACGTGATCATCGGCGCGGCCTCGCCCGCCATCCTGGTTGCCTTGATGATCAAAAATAAAAGCCTGTGGATGATCAACGCGCCGTTGTTCATTGTCATTGGCATCCTCGGCTGGTTGGTGCCCTTCTACTTCCCGGGCGCAAGAGGTGGTTTTGGCAAAGTGCCTGAACCGCTCTATTTCATCCTGGCTGCGCTGTACTGGATTCCTTCGACAATCATCGCCGTCACTCCACTCGGTACCCGGTTGATGCCTGAATGGATCGTTTCCAAAAAGCGCACCCAACGCTATGCGGGCATTTTCCTGGTGATCCTGGCCGCCATGCTGGTTTGGTGGATCCCCTGGACACGCCCCTACTGGTACCTGTATAACTTCTCCTCCGAACTGGGCGTAGCCACCCACCTGGCCTACTCCTGGTGGGTTGTGGCGCTGTCGGCCATCACCGCGGTGATCACCATCCCGATCATCGAGGCGCTGGAGCGCAGCGGTCTGCCCAAGATCGAAGGCTCCATCTGGTAATCTGATTGTCCGAGCCCCCTTCCCCATACCGGCGGCGAAATGCATTCATGGTTGCCGCAAATTGAAGCAGAGAATTAATCTATGGATGAAAACAAAATCCTCTCCCTGCAGGACGTGATCTTCACCTACGAAGGCGAGGTGGTTGCGCTGCAGAACCTCAGCCTGACCGCCCGGCGGGGGGAGTTCGTGGTCGTGCTGGGCGCCAATGGGGCGGGCAAGTCGACGCTGTGCTACCTGCTGAGCGGCATCGCACCGCACATCTACGGCGGGCGGCGGCGGGGGATCGTCTCGGTGGCCGGCATCGACCCGTGGGACGAACCGCTGTATGTCACCTCGCAGGTCTGCGGCACACTGATGCAGGACCCCGAAGTGCAGTTGTTCATGCCCACCATTCGCACCGAGCTGGCCTTCGGGCCCTCCAACCTGGGCGTACCCCGCGAGGAGATTCTGCGCCGCTCGAAGGCCGCCCTATCCCTGGTGCGGATGGATGGACTGGAAGAGCGCAACCCACGCGATCTTTCGGGCGGGCAGAAGCAGCGTGCCGCCCTGGCCAGCGTGCTCACCATGCAGCCGCGCGTGCTGGTGCTGGACGAACCGACTTCGCAGCTTGACCCGGCCGGGCGCTGGGAGGTGGGCGAAGCGATTGAGCGGCTGAAGCGCAGCGGTGATCTGACCATCGTAATGACCACCCATGAGACCGAAGAGATCCTCCACTTGGCTGACCAGGTGATTGTGCTGGAGCGGGGCGAGACGGCGCTGATGGGCACCCCGGCAGAAGTTTTTTCGCAAACCGCCCGCCTGGAGCAAGCCGGCGTCAAGACCCCGGCGCTGATCCTGTTCCAATCCAGGGTGTTTAGCGGCAGAACGACCGGTAAAAATGCGGGCGAGCGCAAAATCACCCTGACTGTGGATGAAGTGGCCCAGCGGGTGGAATCAGCGGTGCAGGCAGGAGAACTAAAGGTACGGCAAACCATCCCTGCATCCCCAATCCCCCACCCTGCGGAGGGGAATAGCGGAACAGAGAAAAATGGGCACACGATCCTGCTCGAAGCGCGTGGGATCAGCGTGCAGTACCCTGGCCCACCGGCCGTAACCGCCCTGAAAGACGTGTCAATGCAGGTAAGCCAGGGCGAGATCGTCGGCATCGTGGGACAGAACGGCTCAGGCAAGAGCACGCTGGTCAAGTGCTTTGTCGGCCTGCTGCGCCCGTCGAAAGGCGAGGTATTCTTCAACGGGGAAAGCATCCGTAAAATTCCGGTGGGCGAGATGTCCCGGCGGGTGGGTCTGGTGCTGCAAAACCCCGATTACCAGCTTTTCACCGCCTCGTGCCTGGACGAGGTGCGCTTCGGGCTGCGCAACGTGGGCGTGGCCGAAGAGGAGATCCAGCCGCGGGCCGAGCAGGCGCTGCGCCGGGTGGGGTTGAGCGAGGTGGCTGACCTGTTCCCCTTCCGCCTGTCCTTCGGCGACCGGCGCAAGCTGGCGGTGGCTGCCACCCTGGCGCTCGAACCCCAGGTGTTGATCCTGGACGAGCCGACCACGGCGCAGGATCATCGCGGGCGCTACCAGCTCGCCGACCTGGCCAAACGCTTCCATGACGAGCAGGGCGGCACGGTGCTTATGATCACTCACGACGTGGACCTGATCGCCCACTACGCCAACCGCTTGATCGTGCTGTACAATGGCCAGGTGCTGCTGGATGGCCCCACCGCTGAGGTATTCACGCAGGTGGAGAAGCTGCGGCGCAGCTTTGTCGTGCCGCCCGTGGCCACGCAGTTGGCGATAAAGCTGGCTCCGCTGGGCGTACCGCCGGATATCATGACCCTGGATCAGTTATATGCTGTACTGGGTTCATAACCAACTTGGGATAGGAATTTGTCCGCGAATTGCTTTCTAATCTACGCGAAAATGGATCAATAAAAAGAAACCCCCATGCGCGCACCCGTCTTCCGCTATACCCACCTTGGCACACCCATCCACCGCCTGCACCCGCTGGTAAAGTTTTTATACGTGATGCTGACCCTGGTGCTGGTGATGTACCCGATCCGAATCACCGATATCCCCATCCTGCTGATCTGGCTGGGATTTTCAGCTGTGCTATGGCTCATCGCCCGCATCGAGCTGCGGCGCTTTACCACCCTGATGAAAATCCTGGTCGGCACCTTCATCTTCCTGCTGCTGATCCAGGGCTTCACCTACCGCGGCGGCCACACCCCGCTGATCACCTTCGGCCACCTGCGCCTGTGGGAGGCCGACCTGGGGGTGATCACCCGCGAAGGGGTGGTTTTCGGGCTGGTGCTGTGCGTGCGCATCCTGGTGGCCACTTCATCGCTGCCGCTGTTCGTGATGACCACCCCGACCTCGGGCATCATGACCGCCATGGGCAAGCTGCGCATCCCGCAGACCGCCACGTTCATGTTCGTCAGCGCATTATCGTTCACCACCCTGCTGTTCGAAATGTGGGGCTCGATCGTCGACGCGCAAAAACTGCGCGCCTTCGACATCGACTCGATGAACGTGATCAAACGCGCCTTCAAGGCCTACATCCCGATTCTGACGCCGTTAATCCTGCTGCTGTTCCGCAAGGCGAATGACTTCCAGATCGCCATGGAGACCAAGGGCTTCGGCGCCCCGATTAAGCCCACCGAGATCGAAGTGCTCACTGCTCGCCCGGCTGACTATGCCTGGCTGGCGTTCATCATCGCTGTGTTCGTGACCTGCACGGTATTAAAATTTGGAGGATAAACTTTTGAAACCCGACCAACCCACTTTCGAATATTTAATCACTCATCGTGAAGACCTGCTGGCGCCGCCGCTGGCGCAAGACTGGCCCAACCTGCCCATCGAGCGGGCGGAGGGTGCCTACCTGTACGACTGCTACGGCAAACGCTTCCTGGACTGGCTTTCCGGCTTCGGCGCCTGCAACCTTGGACATAACCACCCGCGGGTGGTGGCTGCGGCCCAGGCGCAAATGGAGCGCATGGTGCACGCGCCAGTGGGCGTTTCGACCCCCGAATCGACGCTGCGCCTGGCCTGGGAGCTGGGCAAGGTGATGCCCGGTGGGGCGGATATGTTCTTCTTCGGCAACAGCGGCAGCGAGGCTGTGGATGCCGCCATCAAGTTGGCGCGCTATGTGACCAAGCGACCAGGGATCATCGCCTTCATCGGCAGCTTTCACGGGCGCACGATGGGGGCGATCAGCGCCACCACTTCTAAGGCGCGCTATCGCAGCGGGATGAGTCCCTACTTGCCTGGCTTCTACTTCGCCCGTTTTCCCTACCCCTTCCGCTCGAAAGCGCCCAGCCCGGAAGAGTGCGCCCAGGAAGCGCTCGACGACATCGACCGGCTGTTCGAGCATGTCATCGCCCCGCAAGAAGTGGCAGCCTTCCTGGTCGAGCCGGTGCAGGGCGAGGGTGGCTACGTCATCCCGCCGCCGGGCTGGCTGAACGAGCTGCGCCGCCTGGCCGACCAGCACGGTATCATGCTGATCCTGGACGAGGTGCAGACCGGTTTTGGGCGCACGGGCGAGTTGTTCGCCGCCCAGACCTTTGGGGTCGAACCAGACATCGTCTGCCTGGCCAAGGGCATCGCCAATGGTTTCCCCCTGGGAGCCACCGCAGCGCGGGCCGATATCATGAAGGCCTGGGGCCCGGCCTCGCACGGTACCACCTTCGGCGGCAGCCCGGTGTCGTGCGCCGCGGCCCTGGAGACGCTACACGTGATCCAGGAAGAAAACCTGCTGGCTAACGCCCGTGCCCGGGGCGGCTATTTGCTGGAAGGGCTGAGATCTTTACAGGGAAAGTCACCCATCGTGGGTGACGTGCGCGGGGTGGGGTTGATGCTGGCGGTCGAATTCGTGCAGCCGGGCGGCAAACAGCCCAACCCTACGGCGGTGGGCAATATCCTTAACCGCATGCTGGCCAACGGTTTGCTGTGCTACCCCTGCGGTCACTGGGCGCAGACCATCCGCCTGATCCCAGCAATTAACGCGGATCAGGCGCAGGTCGAGGCGGGGTTGGAGATCTTCACCCAGGCGGTGTTGGCCGAGGGCGGGTGAGGGGCAGGCTACTAAGCCAGGCCTTTTTCACCCCATTAAGCCGTCACCTTCACCGGCTCAACCAGCCGGAAGCCGAGTTGCTGCATCTGGTTCAGGCCGTCTTCGACTCCCCACATCTGGACGATCTTCCCGTCCCGGAAGCGGGCAAAAACCGATTTGGCCCAAACCGCTGCATGGCCGTACTCGACACTGGTGCCGGTGGTGGTTGCATAGTAGGCTACTAAATCACCTTCTTTGGTCAGCAGGTTGATCTCGGTGTGCATATCCGGCATTTCGTTGAGCAGATAGTGGCGCCAGCCATCCAGGAAAACCGAGAGAGGCGAAGTTATTGGAAGAATTTGGCACGAACCTCGGAATGCCGCATGCTCGCCGGATCGAAGGCCGGCTTTGGGAACTGCGTCTGGGAGATAATCGCCTGTTTTATTTCCTGTACCGGGATCGCAAATTTGTCATCCTGCACGGCTTCCGCAAGCAGAGTATGAAGACACCCAAGAAGGAAATTGCTACGGCGCTGCGCCGGATGAATGAACTGCTGGAGGAATAAAATGTCCCCTGTATCCAAGGCTACTTTCAAAGATTGGCAGGCGGAACAACTCAAAGACCCTGCGTTTGTTGCCGCTGACCGTGAACTCGAACCCGGCTATCAGATTACCCGCCTGCGCATTCTGCGCGGCATGACTCAGGCGCAACTGGCCGAGATGTTTGGGACATGCCAACCATCCATAGCTCGCCTGGAGAATGGCAGCAGCGCGCCAAGTATCTCTTTTCTGCGCCGCATCGCAGATGCGCTGGACGCAAAGATTGAAATTCGGATTGCCCAAGGACATATCTCCCGGTGAAAGCCGGGACTTTTTTTGTTTAATGGCCAGGTAATGGCCAGGCCGCAGACCGTTGAAAATACGTCTTTTTGTATTGCGTACTATACGCAATACAACAATCATTGTGTGGTATAACAGGGGCAGTTTCGCAAGAAAACCACCCCTTTTCGGGCTGTTATCCCTCGTAATTTACGCAATACAATTCAAGTCACGCCGCATAGGAGTCCGCTAATGTTTGATGCTTTCAGCGAATATCTGCAATCCCAAGGCCGTGCGCCGGCCACCATCAAAGGCTATCGCGCTGACCTCGCAGCCTTCTCCCGCTGGTTCGAGCAGTCCGGCGGCGAGGCTCTCGAGCCGCAGAGCGAAGCATTCGTTGGCGCGGTCACCCCAACCGATATTCGGGAATACAAGCAATTCCTGATGACCAATAAAAAGGCCAGCCCCGCAACCGTCAACCGCCACTTGGCCGCCATCCGCGCCTGGATCGCCTGGGCACGCGCAAACGGCC
>Ga0210051_1002093_pt1 | contig 20164 bp, 18 predicted proteins | sample CryGey092014_all_FD_185464 | JGI IMG/M metagenome (GOLD analysis project Ga0210051, IMG submission 185464) | Groundwater microbial communities from aquifer - Crystal Geyser CG23_combo_of_CG06-09_8/20/14_all (SPAdes) (version 2) | ecosystem: Environmental > Aquatic > Deep subsurface > Groundwater... | reverse complement strand
TCCCAACTCCGACCCTCCCCCGTGATGGGTGAGGGGAAATTACTGGGTGTTTCTCACCTGGGGTGAGGGAAATTTTCACGCGCGCAGGCGGCGTTTATTCAGCCATTAGTTGTCTGGTTCATAATTTTAAGAAGTAAGGGGGTTAGAGAATGTCACGAATCTTTACTGGTATTTCGATTGCCTTATTCTTCCTCATGGTATCATGCGCTTCGGTGCCGGAACTGAACACCCATTATCAAATGCCTTTTCCGAGCGACCAGCTCAAGGGAAAGCGGGTCGTTCTCGTCATCGAAGACGACAGAAAGACCTCTGATCTGCTTGGAAGCGGGGCAGGAGCCGAGTTCAGGCGCTTTACCAATAAAGTAACCTTCAGCATTGCCAGACCTGGGGAGGCCGGGTTCAGACTGGGCTCCTATGACGTGCCCGGTATGCTGAAGGAGGCATTTAAGAGGCGTCTTGAGTCTGAAGGGGTTCTTGTAGGCTTTAATAATGAGTCGCCTGATAAGCTTCTGATTATTTCTATAAATGAATTGCTCCTCGACCTTGAGGGACGCATGTGGAAGGGCAGGATGGCCTATGAGGCTAAAATAGTTGATGACGGGAGGGTAAGTTCCAGAGAAAACATCAGTGGCCGGTCGGAAAAGGCAAGGCTGGTAGGGCGTCAGGGGGCCGACGAGGTAATGGGGGAAATGGTCTCGGATATGGTTAACCGTCTGGATCTTGTAAGACTTTTCAAGGAGGCGGGCATCTGATATGCCTCCTCTTACAAGAGGCAATGTCTTTGTTGTAAGCCTCGGATGTGCCAAGAATCTGGTTGACAGCGAACACATGCTCGGAATGATTTCCAGCGCCGGCTTCAACCTTTGCGGGGATATTGATGAGGCTGAAGTCGCAGTAATAAATACATGCGGATTCATTGCGCCTGCCGCCCGGGAGGCTATTGATACCATCCTCGAAGTAGCGGGTAAAAAGAAAGAGGGTAAGCTGAGAAGACTTGTCGTAACCGGCTGCCTTTTTCAGCGTTACGGCTATAAGATAAAAAGGGAAATGCCTGAGGTTGATGCATGGCTTGGGACCTCGGAGCTTCACCGAATTGTAGAGGCCATAGAGAACCCTGACGGACCGGCTGCCCGTATCTCAAGGCCCTGCGGACCTCCCTTTAGCGATCAGCCAAGATTAAGAACCACTCCGTTTTATTCCGCCTATATGAAGATCGCAGAAGGTTGCTCCAATCGTTGCACCTACTGCACCATTCCTGCTATCAGAGGCCCTCTTAGAAGCAGAAGCATCGAGGACCTCGTTTCAGACGCTAAGCTCATGCGGGACGAAGGAGTAAAAGAGATAAACCTTATTGCCCAGGATACCACCGGGTACGGAAGGGACATATACGGAAGGGCTTCGCTTGAAGACCTTCTGGAGGCGTTGCTGAAGGTGGATGCCATTCCGTGGATAAGGGTGCTCTACAGTAATCCGGCAGGGGTGACCGATAGGCTCCTTAATCTTCTGGAAGGTGAAGAGAGGCTCTGCCCCTATCTTGACATACCTGTTCAACATGTAAACACCTTGATCCTGAGGCTTATGGGAAGGCCTTACGACAGGGCCTTTTTGGAGGATATTATCTCCAATATACGGTCGAGAAAGAGAAGAATATCTGTCAGGACTACGGTGATGGTCGGGTTTCCCGGTGAAACTCAGACGGCATTTAACGAGCTTGAGGCGTTTATGGCGGAAAACCGCTTTGACTATCTCGGTTCCTTTGTGTACAGCCCCGAGAAGGGAACGTCTGCTGAAAGGCTTCCTGAAAGGGTACCCAGAGGTGTTGCCCGAAGAAGAATGAAAAAGATCATGTCCAGGCAGGCCGAAATATCCCTTGCTCTCAACCGGGGGCTTATCGGTTCCTGCTTGGAGGTTCTTGTTGAAGGGCCAAGCGAGGAAACCGATCTTCTCTTAAAAGGAAGGACCGCCGTGATGGCCCCTGATGTGGACGTACAGGTTCTTATCAACAAGGGCACTGCTGTGGTGGGGGAGTTTTACCCGGTATTGATTACGGATGCCCACCCCTATGATTTGATAGGCGAAGTGAAGGATGTTTTTTAAGTGCATGGGCAACAATTGCTTTGACAAGAGGTCGCAGGGTGTTTTTATAGTGTAAACACACGCTGAGGTAGATTGGACTCGTAACTCTATATGGCAAGCGGGCGAAACATCCTGGAAGAATACAGGGAAGACCTGGATAAGATAAATGCGGAACTGGGGGGCTTTTTCGATTCCAGAGTGGCCCTGGCCGAGGATATGGGGGCCCATGCCCTTCTAGGAGGGGGAAAACGCCTTCGACCCCTTCTGTTCCTTTTGTGCTGCAGGCTTCTTTCATTCTGGAGGGATGACCTCTACAGGCTTTCAACCATCTTTGAGTGTATCCACGCTGCATCTCTTTTGCATGACGACGTTATAGACAACTCCCAGATGAGGCGTAGAAGGCCTTCCGCAAATAGCCTCTGGGGAAATCATGCAGCGGTCCTTGAAGGTGACTATCTCTACTCCAAGGCCATGACGCTGGCCGTGGAGTCAGGCAGTCTTGAATTCCTGGGAGTCCTGACCAAGGCTACGGTGGACATGTCTGAGGGCCAGATTCTTGAATCGGCACATCAGTTTGATTGGGACCTCTCGGCGGAGATGTATATGGAGATAATCAGGGGAAAGACTGCCGCCCTGATATCGGCTGCAAGTTCATCGGCAGGCATTGTCGCCGGGGGGAAACAAAGGGAGATTGACTCCCTTGCGATATTTGGACTGAATGTTGGCATGGCATTTCAGCTTATTGATGATCTCCTCGATTATGTCTCAACAGAGAAGGTTTTTGGAAAGCCTGTCGGGAAAGATATCAAGGAAGGTAAGATCACCCTGCCTTTGATCTATACACTGCAGGGGTTGAGCGACGACCCGAAAAAAGAGATAAGGGAAGCCTTTAAAACGGATAAGAGGCCTGAGGCGGCCGTAAATGCCGTAATAGAACTTGTGAGGGAAGGGGATGCCCTGGCAAAGATACACAGGGAGGCCCAGGGCTATCTTGATAAGGCCTCATCGGCCCTGGGAGGTTTTCCCCCGGGACGGGCAAGGGATCAGCTTATGGAACTGAATAATTATCTAATAGAAAGAGATTTCTAATAGTTGCCGCTTTCCTTTATCTGCGTGGGATGGGTTATCCCCTGGGGTCTGGGGGGAGTCTGCCCTCTGCCGTTCAATCTTCATCGCTCTCTAACCTTGAACCTTGAACCCTTGGACTTTGATCCTGAGTAGTTACGCTTTAGAAACAGACAAGAGATTGAAAGAGGATTTTCGTCCTTTCGGGCGACATAAATCGCGCCATGACGGTTCAGCTTTAAAGCCAATCACTTCCCGAAGGGGCACACTGGGTATCGGCACTCATTGCAGCCGAGACAAAAACCCCCGTGGGCCATCTCCGCAAGTTCCCTTCTGGTTATCCTTTCCCCGGCCAGCACCCTTGGAAGCAACAGATCAAGTATGGTCGTCCTGTAATATAGAACACAGGCAGGGATACCTACTACAGGAACTTCTCCTATCCTCCCGCACAGAAACATGGCCCCGGGCAGCACCGGAGTGCCATAGACCAGGCCGACGGCTCCGGCATCCGCTATGGCGAGCCTGCTGACATCATCCGGATCAACGCTCATTCCACCCGCTACCATGATGAAGCGGGCCCCCATTTCCAATTGCCTTTTGATGATTGCCGCTATTACATCTCGTTTGTCCGGGGCGAAGGAGATGTCTAGTATTGGACAGCCGAACGCCTCCAGTTTTCTTCTGAGGATCGGAGCGAATTTATCCTCAATGATTCCGTTAAAGACCTCATTTCCGGTTATGACTATGCCCGTCGCTGGATTTGATAGAGGCAGGACTGAGAAGATACCGGCCGAGGACCTGCCAATGGCTACGGCCTTATCTAAAATTTCCTCATCAATTACCAGAGGTATGGCGCGTGTTGCGGCTATGACATCCCCTTGTTCCACAACGGAATTGTTATGGCGCGATGAACAACAGATATCCGGGACCATATTCAGATCCGTCAAGGCGTCCACCTTTACCTTTAGAAGTCCTCTAAATGCCGCCTTGAGGGATATCTTTCCCTCCGATGGCGGAAGCGACCATGTCACTCCTTGGCCGGCAAGGGCCTCTGCGAGTCTTAATGCGGCATCGTCTTCATGCACCTCTCCAGGGCCTAGATTGAGCACGTAGAGATGCTCCTTGCCTAGCCGTCTCAGATGCTCAATGTCTTCTACAGCTACTATATGCCCCTTCTTGAAGGCCGGGCCCTTAAACTGTGCCGGCCGAATTTCCGTTATGTCGTGGGCCAGTAACTTGCCTACAGCCTCCTCGAGGCCGACAGCATAGGAGGAGGATTTGTACTTGCTTGCCATAAGGTTTTCTCCCTTCAGATTTAAGCCTGATATCCTTGCACGGTGCATGACCGTTTTCTCCTTCACGAACTGAGCAATGTATAAGCTATAAAGCGATTTTTTCCAAGCTGGAAAATATCCTGACAGGAGGTTTTGATGGTGACCAGGAGAAGTCTTCTGAAAATTGGATAACAATATAAAAAAACGTTACTTATTGACCGGGGTTGAATGGTGGAGCAACGGAACGGATGCTGCATAAAGTTTTTCTTGACACCCTTTGAAAATCCGATATAAATACGCTTGTTAAAAAATGCACAAAGTGCCGGGCGGGCTTCAATCTTTAGTCAAGAACGTTGGACAGGCATCAACCGGCATATCGGCCGTAAAGCGGAGGTTTTTTTGAGGACGGATATTGCTGACATCCTGTGTTATTGGGCAACATGGCTCCGTCTTACGTCCCGCCGAAGGGGGCTTGAAGCCGGTTTTTAGATAAAGGGCCGCTTTCCTTTAAGGAAGACGACCCTTTTTGTTTTCTGATGTTAAGCCTATGGCATCATTCAGACCATACCCAAAAGAAAGGGGGTGCAGCAAAGTCAATTTCATTGTAGTTGTTGAACTTGAACGTGAATCATTTAATCATTACATCTAGGAGGTAAAACAATGCCAAGTTTCGTTATGGTTGAGAAGTGTGATGGTTGCAAAGGGCAGGATAAGACAGCATGTATGTATATCTGCCCCAACGACCTGATGGTGCTGGATAAGGAACGGATGAAGGCATACAACCGTGATCCTTCCATGTGCTGGGAATGTCAGTGCTGCGTAAAGATTTGCCCGCAGCAGGCAATGGATGTGCGCGGCTATTCCGATTTTATTCCTCTGGGAGCAAGCGTTGTACCGCTCCGTGGATCACAGGACATTATGTGGACGGTTAAATTCCGTGACGGCAGCATGAAAAGGTTTAAGTTCCCCATCAGGACGACAGAAGAGGGGACAGCAAAGCCGACTGCCGGTTACCCTACCCACGATGATCTGAAGAGTGAAGCACTGGCAACCGAACCCGCATCCCTGGGACTCCAGGCAGTTCCCACTAGAAAGTAAAGAGGAGGTATAAAGATGACAAATTTTCAAACAGTGGAAGTTAAAACCGACCTCCTGATCGTAGGTGGGGGATTTTCAGCATGCGGCGCGGCCACGGAAGCTGCTTACTGGGCCAAGAAGCATAACCTAAAGGTAACTCTTGTTGACAAGGCTGCCCTTGACAGAAGCGGCGCTGTTGCCATGGGCCTTTCGGCTATCAACCAGTACATCGGAATCAGGGACGGCGCAAACACATGTGAGGACTATGTCCGCTATGTGCGCCAGGACCTTATGGGCGTATCAAGGGAAGACCTTGTTTACAACATCGCCCGTCACGTTGATTCAACGGTTCACCTTTTTGAGAAGTGGGGCCTCAAGATCTGGCTGGATGAAAAGGGAAAGTATGTCCATGAAGGTCGTTGGCAGCTCATGATCAATGGCGAGTCATACAAGATACTTATCGCAGAGGCAGCCAAGAACGCCCTTAAAGAGGCGGGCGGCGAGGTCTTTGAGAGGATATTCATCGTAGAGCCCCTTGTTGAAAACAACAAGATTGTTGGCGCTGTAGGCTTCAGCACCCGTGAAGAGAAATTTTATGTATTCAAGGCCAAGGCCGTTATGTGCACAATGGGTGGCGCCGTGCACGTATTCCGTCCAAGGTCGGTAGGCGAAGGCTTCGGCCGTTCCTGGTATCCGCCGTTTAATACCGGCTCCAGTGCATATTTCACCATCAAAGCCGGCGCTGAGATGACCTGCCAGGAAGTCCGTTTTATCCCTGTGCGGTTCAAGGATGCCTATGGCCCGGTCGGCGCCTGGTTCCTGCTCTTTAAGTCCAGGGCCGTCAGTTCGGTGGGCGGCGAGTATATGGCAGTCAGGAAGGCCGAGCTTGAAAATTGGAAGCCTTATGGCCTTGCCAAACCGATTCCTGCCAACCTGAGAAACTATCTCGGCATGCTGGACGTGGAGGCCGGCCTTGGTCCTCTGTATATGGAGACATCCGAGGCCATCGGGAAAATAGCGGATCAGTTCAAGGATGATCCCAAGGCCTTCAAGAAGAAGATGAAGGAACTTGAGTCAGAGGCATGGGAAGACTTCCTCGATATGACCATCTCCCAGGCACACCTCTGGGCCGCTCAGAACGTAAAGCCCGAGGAGAAGCACTCAGAGATCGCAGCGTGCGAGCCTTACTTTATCGGCTCACACTCAGGCGCCTCCGGAGCATGGGTAAGCGGTCCCGAGGACCTGGCCACCCCGTATAAATGGGGTTATTGCAACATGACCACGGTTGAAGGCCTCTTTGCAGCCGGTGATGCGTCTGGCGCTTCCAGCCACAAGTTCTCCTCCGGTTCACATGCCGAAGGTAGAATCGCAGGCAAGGCCGCCATCAAGTACATCGTCGAAAAGGGCCAGGAGCCCAAGATTGACGATGCAAAGATCGAGGCCCTCAAGGCAAAGATTCTTGCTCCTCTTGCAAGGTATGATCAGTACAAGGGACTTACCACCGATCCGGCCATCAATCCCAATTATCTGCTCTGGAGACAGTTTATGGACAGGCTCCAGAAGATAATGGATGAGTATGCCGGCGGTGTTACCGCTGCCTTCAAGACCAGCAAGCCCAATCTGGAAAGAGCCCTTGAGCTGTTTGTGTACCTGAAGGAAGACTCTGAGAAACTTGGTGCCTCAGACATCTACTCCCTTGAGAGGTGCTGGGAAAATATCCACAGGATGTGGCAGGGCGAAGCCCATATCCGTACCATCCTCTTCCGCGATGAGACCAGGTGGCCCGGATATTATTTCAGGGCTGACACACCCAAGATGGATGATAAGAACTGGCTCTGCTTCGTAAATTGCAAGTGGGATCCGGCCACTGACAAGTGGAATCTCATGAAGAAAGACATCTGGACAATGCCTGGTGTATAAAGCCATGCTGAAGTGACAGAGATGCTCCAGACGCCCTTCCGGGTGTCTGGAGCATTTGTTTACAAAGGGGCGTGGTTGGTCAATACCCATTTTTTTATTACCCGCTTAAGGACGGGAAAAAGTGGCTATTGACGAAGTACGCTTTTAACGACTATTAATTGCCTGACAATTATAAATTTGGAGGAAACTGATGGCGGATGAACATACTACAAACCAGACGATTTTAGTGGTTGGCGGGGGCATGAGCGGTATAACGGCCGCTCTTGAGGCCTCAGAGGCAGGCTACGACGTTGTTCTGCTTGAGAAAAATGCCTATCTGGGCGGGCGGGTGACGCAGCTTCACCAGTATTTCCCAAAGCTTTGCCCTCCTAACTGCGGACTTGAGATAAACTTCAAACGTATGAGGGTGAACCCGAGGATACGGTTTTTCACCATGGCCGAGGTACTGAAGATTTCGGGCAGACCCGGGGATTATGATATAGAGGTGAAGCTTTCTCCGCGCTATGTAAATGAAAAATGCACATGTTGCGGCAAGTGTGGAGAGGTCTGTGAGACCGAAATTTCCAATGCGTTCAATTATGGGATGGGCAAGGTCAAGGCTGCGTATCTGCCGCATGAATTCGCCTTTCCGATGAGATACGTTCTTGACCCTTCCATAGTGGGAGAGGACCAGGGAAAAAAATGCCTTGAAGCATGCCAGTACGGAGCTATAGAGCTGGACATGAAAGAAACCACCTTTGATCTCAAGGTCGGCTCTATTGTCTGGGCAGCGGGCTGGGAACCCTATGATGCTTCGAAGATAGAGTATTACGGATTCGGCCAATACAAAAATATTATAACAAATGTGATGATGGAACGGCTTGCCGCCCACGACGGGCCGACCGGGGGGAAGATATTAAGGCCCTCCGATGGGAAGGAACCCAAGAAGATCGCATTTATTCAGTGCGCGGGGAGCCGTGACGAGAATCACCTGGCCTATTGTTCGGGGATATGCTGTCTGGCCTCACTTAAGCAGACTACCTATATCCGGGAGATCCTTCCGGAATGTGATGTCACAATATTCTTTATAGACATAAGGGCGCTTGACAGGCTGGAGGACTTCTACACCAAAGTTCAGCAGGATAAAAAGGTCTCCTTTGTTAAGAGCAAGATCGCCTTGATGACCGAGGATGAGACGTCAAAGGACCTTTTGCTTGAGGGAGAAAATACCCGTACAGGCGAACAGATAAGAGATAAATTCGATTTGGTGGTTCTTGCAACAGGTATGGTACCCAACAGGATAGGCATTGAAAATCCGCCGGATGTCATATACGACGACTATGGCTTTATGACCTTTGATCCGGCTAAACCGGGTATCTACGGCGCCGGCTGCGTGAGGCGGCCGACCGACGTTGCCTCAAGCGTCCAGGACGCAACATCGGCAGCCCTCAAAGCCATCCAAACAATCTCCAGGAGGTAGTTCAATGGACAAGAATGCAGTGGTTTATATATGCACGGGATGCGGGATCGGTGATGCCCTGGACATAGATCAGCTTTCAGGGATTGTCTCAGATGAAGGCAAGATCCCTGAAGTAAAGACACATCCTTTTCTCTGTGGGAAGGAGGGGGTTGACCTCATCAAGGGGGATATTGATGGTGGTGTCAATACCGTTATTATTGGGGCGTGTTCGCAAAGGGTGAACTACGACGTCTTTAATTTTGGGTCTGACAAGATAGTTGACAGGGTAAATCTGAGAGAACATGTAGCGTGGAGCCATGAACCCAGGGCGGAAGCTACCCAGATGCTTGCTGAGGATTATATGCGCATGGCGTGCGCCAAACTTGAAAAGACTGAGGTGCCTATTCCCTTTAAGTCCGAAGAGGAGTATTCGAAGGACGTCCTGGTTGTTGGAGGCGGGGTGGCCGGTATGACCGCTGCTCTGGAGGCCGCGAAGGCCGGATATAAGGCATTCATTGTTGAGAAGGAAGAAAAACTCGGCGGTTTCCTCTCAAAGATGAAAAAGCTTGCCACTTTCCCCTACAAGGAGCTTGCTGATACGGGAGCGGATGAACTCATTAAGTCAGTCTCCGAAAATTCCAATATCAAGGTGTTTACCGGCGCTAGCGTTGAGAAGATAGCCGGGGGGCCGGGATTGTTTTCTGTGGATATAAAGGCAAATGGAAACAGCACCAGCGTAAGGGCTGGCGCTATCGTTCAGGCTACGGGATGGGTTCCCTATGACGCCAATAAGCTCGGACATCTGGGGTATGGTAAATTCAAGGACGTCATTACCAACGTAGAGATGGAGCAGATGGCCGCTGCCGGAAAAATCAAGAGGCCATCAGACGGGGCCGACGTAAAGAACGTATTGTTCATCCAGTGCGCAGGCTCGCGTGATCCTGAGCACCTTCCCTATTGTTCTTCCGTGTGCTGCCTTACATCGCTGAAACAGGCAACCTATGTAAAAGAGCAGGATCCCGAGGCCGTCAATTATATCCTTTACAAGGATGTGCGTACCGTAGGCCAGGCTGAAGACTTCTATCGCAAGGCCCAGAGGGACGGGAATATCTTTATCAGGGGCGCGGTCAAAAATATCGGCCAGGCAGGAGACAAACTCTTTGTCGAGGCCGATGATGAACTCTTGGGCGAGCCGATAAGGATCGAGGAGCTTGATCTGGTGGTTCTGGCCGTGGGCATGGTCCCGGCTAGTAAACCGGAGGTGGCGCCGAGAATCAAGGCCCCCTCGGACTCAAAGGATGCCGATGCCGAGGGTATGATTCAGGTAAAGGACGACAGCGGCTTCTTTTCCAACAGCGCACTCAAACTTCAATACAGGCAGGGGCCTGAGCTTCCTACTCTGAAGTATGGTTTCCCTGACTCTCATTTTATATGTTTTCCTTATGAAACAAGAAGGACAGGAATTTATACCGCCGGGTGCATCAGGAAACCCATGGAGGTGGCTAGAACCAAGGACGATGCTACCGGAGCCGCCATGAAGGCGATCCAGTGCGCCGAGGCGTCTGCCGTAGGCATGGCGGTGCATCCAAGGGCAGGAGATATGAGTTATCCCGAATTCAACATGAGCCGCTGTACCCAGTGCAAGCGCTGCACTGAGGAGTGTCCCTTCGGCGCCATCAATGAAGATGAGAAGGGTAACCCCCTTCCGAATCCCACCAGATGCCGCAGGTGCGGTGTGTGCATGGGCGCGTGTCCCGAGCGAATCATTTCCTTCCGCAACTATTCGGTCGGAATGATCGGTAACATGATAAAGGCGGTTCAGGTTCCCGAAGAAGGGGAAGAACATCCAAGGGTTATAGCGCTTGTATGCGAGAATGACGCGTATCCGGCCCTGGATATGGCGGCCATTAAGAGGATGCAGTGGAGCCCTCATATAAGGTTTATCCCGGTCAGGTGCCTCGGCTCCATCAACCTGGTGTGGGTGGCCGATGCACTCTCCAGAGGTATTGACGGATTGCTTCTGATGGGCTGCAGGCACGGAGATGATTATCAGTGCCACTTCATCAAGGGAAGTGAACTGGCGAGTACGAGGCTGAGCAAGGTCTCCGAGACCCTCGACAGACTTGCCCTGGAATCTGACAGGGTACGCTTTATCGAGGTAGGAATAGCCGATTATGAGAAGCTTCCGGGCATAATAGGAGAGTTTATGGAAAAGATTGTTGAGGTGGGTCCCAACCCCTATAAGGGATGGTAATATGGCAAGAGGCCTCTTCCTATCGGAGAGGCCTTTAAACCGTCATAGTCTGCTCAGCACAGAGAGGTCTTTATGGATAAAAAGGTTAATTACGATCCTTCCTTTGCAACGGAGGTTTACAATAACGTTGATTACGGTGAAGAGATCAAGATGTGCATGCAGTGCGGGGTCTGCGCTGCATCGTGTCCTTTGAGCTTGGAGATGGATTATCCGCCAAGACAGATCTTTGCTCTGATACGTGCGGGGAAAAGAGAAGAGGTGCTGGGAAGCCGTTCCATAATGCTTTGCACCTCCTGCTATTCCTGTAAAGTACGTTGTCCGAGAAAAGTGCCTGTTGTGGACGTGATGCACGGACTGGCTAATTACGCCCTCAAGAAGGGCTTTGTCCCGAGAAAAAACACCGCCAATTTCGGCAGGGAGTTCTGGGCACAGATATACAGGCTCGGCCGTATTGATGAGAAGGATCTGCCAAGACGTTATTTCTTCGCTGACGGACTCCTGGAAGGCGTAAAGAATACTATCGGGTTCATGGATATAGGAATGAAGATGCTTTTTCATAAGAGGATGAAACTTCTCCCTGAGGGAAAGATCAAGGGCATATCGGCCTTAAGAAAGATGCTGGATAAGGCCTCGCAGATGGGAAAAGGAGGGGCCAAGGAATGAAATACTTTCTTTATTGGGGGTGCAGTCTTGAGGCAAGCGGGGCTAATTACCTGGCCTCGCTTGAGCCCGTCTGCAAGGCCCTGGGGATGGAGTTTGAGGAGATTGAGGACTGGAATTGCTGCGGTGCCAGTATTTCCTATGTGGGGGCAAACGACCTCGCAATCAAGGTGCTGAACGCCCGTAATCTGGCCATAGCCGAGAAAAAGGGGCGATATGACATCATAGCTCCTTGCAGTTCCTGTTATATACAGATGAACAAGGTCAACCACGAGATACAGACCGATCCGGACCTGGCCAGGAAGGTAAACGCGGCCCTCGCTGAAGGCGGGATGGGCTATAAGGGCGGTATCAAGGTTCGCCATATCCAGGATGTTCTTTTTAATGACGTTGGCATCGAGAAGATAAAAGCCAAGGTGAAAAGACCTTTGAATGGGCTTAAGGTTGCAGGCTATGTCGGATGCCAATCGGTTCGGCCTTTTGGTGAATATGACAGCGTGGAAAAACCGTCTGTTCAGGACAAGATATTAAGTGCGTTGGGCGCAGAGGCCGTCGAATTTCCCAAGAAGATGCGGTGCTGCGGATCAGGGATATTCCTGAGTGAGATGGATCTTTGTCTCGGTCTTGTAAGGAATATTTTAGAGGATGCCGTCAATCATGGCGCCGAGATCATATCTACGGTATGCCCCATGTGTTCAATGAACCTGGAACTATACCAGGAAAGGATTAACAAGAAATTCGGAACGGACTTTGATATCCCGATAGTCTATCTTACACAGCTCATGGCAGTTTCCTTCGGTATGGACATGAAGTCCGGGGCGGCCCTTGATTACAATACAATCCCGCCGGAATACGCTATCAGGGCAGCGTTAGGTCACTAGGCATTTTTGCCATCTGAAACCAAATCGGGCGAGGGCTGTCCGGCGTGGTTTCTTCTTTTGGAGGGTTCTTGATGGGTAAAGAAGTAAAGGTTTGCCCCCACTGCGGTTCCCGGCTCAAGTTATGGGAGCCTCCTGATAATTCAACCTGGTCAAGCAATCAGCTCGTATGCTTCAATGACGAGTGCCCCTATTTTGTGAGGGGATGGGACCACATGATGAAGACCATGGAGGTAAAGGCATCATACCGCTACAGGTATGATCCTGCCAATGGAGCGGATGGGCCTCTGCCATGCTGGTCATACGAGGCGCATAAAGACCACATAGTCGAGGATTAATTGTAAATACAACTAACCGCCATGCCCTGAAAGGGGCACAGCGAAGCATGAAAATCACCCCTATCCTTCCCTCCCCCGTCGAGGGGGAGGAATAATGGGAAGGGGCATTTTCATATAAACTACCAGTTGCATTATGGTCACCGGGTGTAATGGCTATTAAGACAGGAAGAAACGACCTTTGCCCTTGCGGGAGCGGCAAGAAGTTTAAGAAGTGCCATCTCGGCAGGGAAGATGAACTTGCCCCGGCCAAATCAGAGGGCCTTGATCCGGATTCGGCAAAAAAGATCATTGAACTCCCGGAGGTCTGGTACGGCCGATCAAAAGAGATGATCGAAGGACTTGACTTGCAGTCCTTGACGGGAAAAGACAAACGCATAAGATTCGTTGATCTGAAGGCTTACGAGGCCCTTGGTGTTTCGGGTAGAGAGCGTGACGAAGGCCCTCCAAGGGAGGGCAGTGTTATGATCAATCTCAACAAGACAAAGGAACTGGCCCCTGACACCATTTTTGTGGCTATATCGCCTAAAGTGGGTGATTCAGTTCTCGTGCACCAGCTCGCGCATGTGTTGGCCTATCTAGGAGGGGCCGATATTCCTTACGACCTTGCAAATCCCTTGAGCCTTGAGCTTGAGATACCGGTTGAGCATCTTGAACACCCGATGGAATTCGGCCAATGGCTGAATTACCTGGCCGACCGGTTCAACGTGGCGCTTGATGCCGAAGACACCATTGTGGCCTATCTTTTCCGTAACGAAATGCTTCTTGACTCCACTGAGATAATGAGGATGGATCCCAAGATCCTCAAACCGAAATCAGACAAGATGCTGCGCTTTTTGAGCGAGAGAGGAAAAGATATTGATTCCTTGATATGCGAGAGGGAAGGCTACATCGGCTCACAAGTCAATAAAGACTGATGGAGCAGCTCCGAGTTTGACTCAATTAAAGGACATGATCATGACCGGGCGAATGGATTGAGATTGACGGTTTCTTTTTTCCGAAGAGGCTGAAATCAAGCCAGTCAAAGGCAAATTCAAGAAGCGCCTCATCGTCCTTCTTCATTTTCTCCTGCAAGGAATCATCCACCTCGAAGCGTTCGAAAAATCTTGATGAAAAAAGAAACGACCGGAACTTGTCAATATTATAGCTGGCCATGAAAAACATCCGATACTTTTTCGCCGCCTGATCCTTCGCGCCAATAGAATCCCTGGAAGTTATGATCGAGAGCCACCTGTCGTTGTATCGCTGATAATCCTTCAGACCCTCGTGCGCGGTCCAGTCATCCATCTTCCATTTCTTATCCTCATTGAATCCGAGGCAGTGAGGCTCCCGCACAAGAAAGAACTTCTCCCTGACCCCTGTCTTGTCTCTCAGAAGTGATGACGCTCGTCCGACAGGATACAGCCGGCAAGCGCCGGGTCTGTCTTCGTAAACGGAGCATCCCTCCGTGGTGAGAAACGGGCATTTGCCTGTTTCATCATCCAGCATCCTGAGTCTCACAAGGGGAAATCTTTTTCCCTCATCGAAGAGAGTCTCAGTGTGAAGGTCAAGAAAAACATCGGATGGAACGCTTAGTCTGTTCTTTAACCTCAGTATGTCATAGGGCGTTAGAATAAGGCGGAGCTTGGCGCAGCAGGCAGTGAAACAGGCTAGTTTCTTGTGGCAGGAAAAGGTAAAAGAATCCTCCTCAAGAGGCACAAAAAGGCTCTCTCCTACGACATTGGTTTTCATGCTTCCACCTTTCTCCACACCTTTCAGGGACGTAACCTTCTCCACCTTGCTCCTCGCGAAGTTTTACGAAAACCCTTTCCGGAAGTCTCTTATAGAAGACATTTCCCTCCCCCCGCGCGGGGGGGTCGGGGTGGGGGGTGTATTTTCACGGTAAATTATCGCCCGCCTTGAACTCGACGAAATTATCTCATTCACGGATGGACATTATTCTAAGAAAGGCCTCAATATCAGCTCTTCTTGACAGCGAAAAGCTTTTGACCGAACAAGCCAAATTTAATCCAGTCAAACGCAAATTTGAGGAGTTCGGTGTCAGAGCGCTTGATCTTTTCAATGGTCAAAGGCTCCACCACGAATTTGTCCATAAAGGAACTCTTGAAGATGAATTCCCTGAAGGCGTCAATGTTATATAGGGCCATGAAGGTCATCTTCTTGACCTGAGGATTGTCAATATCAAGATTCTGCGCCTTGAGCGGCGAAGTAATCTGTGTAAAGAGATCGTTCATCTCTTCATAAACCGGAACTCCTTGGCCTATCAGCCATTCCGATATTCTTGAGGGAACCTTTTGCGAAAGCCCCATGCATCTTGCGGGATCTGCTATAGTGCTGAAGGTGCCGTCTTCATTCACACTGAGAGGATACATCCTGCAGGCCCATGGACGGTCGGAATAGACGGTGCAACCATCCTTTGTAACAAGCTGGCAGTTCTTGTTGTCTTCCCTCATCTTCAAGACGGCCATCGGGATCAGAAGATTCCCCTTGGGGATTATGAGAGTGTATTTGTCAAGAAACTCTCCGGAGGTAATTCCAAGAGCGTTTTTGAGCCTTAAGACGTCATAAGGCGTAAGCACTATGGTGACATCTCTACAGCATTGGGTGAAACAGGATATGCCGGGGGCGCACTCAAATAAAAAGACATGGTCAGCGTCGAGTCTTTCGCCCATGCTGGGTTTGCTGGACTTTTGCGGTTGAGTCATCAATTTTTCCTTTCCACAATTTCCTTGACTAAATGGTATTTTTTGAATTTTACTATATAATTCTATATCAAAATTATGACCATAGGTCAACATGTTAACTTTACAGGAGGGACGATCAAACGATGGAGAGAACTCTGGCGATAATTAAACCCGACGGGGTTTCAAGAAACCTCATCGGAGAGGTGGTAAGACGCTTGGAAGCGGAAGGGTTCAGGATAGCGGCAATGAAGCTTATCCGCATGAGTCTTGATCAGGCAAAGGGATTCTACAAGGTGCATCAGGAGCGCAAGTTTTTTGAGAGCCTTACAAATTTTATGTCTTCAGCTCCGTGCGTGGTAATGGTACTTGAAGGAGATAATGTTATATGGCGCTACCGTAAACTCATGGGAGCAACAAATTACCTTGAGGCGGAAGAAGGAACTATAAGAAAGGCCTTTGCCACCGATATTGAGAAGAACGTCGTACACGGTTCTGACTCCCCCGAGACCGCAAAGACCGAAATATCATATTTCTTTAACGCCCTGGAGATAGTTTAGATAGTGCCCATCCGGAAATGAGTTAGTTTCGTCGAGTTCAAGACGGGCGATAATTTTAACCACAGGAATACATTGACGTATTTCGAGGATTAAAATTTGAGCCCAACGCCGAAATCGGTGAAAATAGCCATTTCCGGATGGACACTGGATAAGTAGGCTCAAGCCTGCACTCGACATGTATATAGGTGGATTCCTCCTGAGTGCTGATTGCAGTAAGGCAGGAATGGATTGATTGCACAGCCACTTTGCCGCTGAGGAAGAGCAATGGACTTTGAAATGAGGGAGATTCAAGGCCCGGAGGAAATCGATGAGCTGATCGCTTTGCAGGCAGCGGTTTACGGTCTGCCTCCGGGGGATACCATGTCACCCATCACGCTTAGCGCTCTTACTCAGAAATATTTTAGAACCGGATGGGTGCTGGGGGCCTTCCGGAACCGGAAAATGGTGGGCTTCTGCATTGGCCTGGCAACTGCCGAGAACGGCCTGGTCTATGGCCACATGCTGGGTGTTCTTGCAGAACATCGGGACAGCGGGCTGGGCAATAGGCTCTTGAAGGCATCCTTCGGCCTGTACCGCGAAAATGGCATGGGGCGGGTCTGCTGGACATATGAACCCCTGGAGGCCCGCAACTCCCATCTCTACCTGAATCGCCTGGGCGGGCGCTGTATCCGCTACCTTGAGTCCCATTACCATGTGGACTCCGGCCCGTACCACGGGATGCCCCTGGACCGCTTTCTCGTCATGCTGGAACTGTCCAAGATGCGTGACTGCGGCAGTGAGCTGTCTTCCCTTGAGGAGGCCCTCACCCGATATCCAGTGGCCACATTTGATAAGAGACCCGATGCAGGCGCGGTGCTGCTGCAGATTCCGGGGGACTTCTACGCACTGAAAGCCGAAGACGTTTCATCCGCTCGGGCCTGGCGCATGAACACCCGGACCGTGCTGATGGACTATGTTAATCAGAGGGGCATGGCCGCCGAGGCCCTCTTCTCCGATGTCCAGGGAGGGGAGCGACGCTGTTACTACCTCTTAACTGGGCCGGGGCAATAAGGAATAATCCCGGCCCTCATCGATAAAACTCATGCGGGACCTTGACGAACTGGAAAAGCTCGAGCTGATCCTATGGTCCTGTCTTATGGCTCCCGGGACGCTTCTGACTCTGACATAGATAGCTCAGACGGAGAAGCTGAAGCTCTTCGTAAGGGATTGTCCCGTTAAACTCTTCAAAAACAGGTCGCAGTCGTTCCGTTCCCAGACGGGCAAAGGAGGAAAGTACCGATTCCCGCTGATCTTCCGTCAAGCTCGAGTTCGTCATTAAATCGTTTCGCATGATGGGATGGTTTTCACACAGGCACTTATAGAGATGGTTAATAACCGTGGCACGAAGGATGTTGAAATCCCGTGCCAATTCTTCAATGGAGTAACCCTGGTTGAAACGTTCGCCTATGACAAGATGGCGGCGCGTGCTGCGGTCAGCCGGAGGTGCAGTATCAGTATCTGCTACCGAGGCCGGCTTTTGCCGTTCAGCGATCTGCTTTATCCTGCAATGTTCTAAGATGATATCAAGGAATGAGTCTGCGTATTTTTCAAGCTTCGTCGTTCCGATTCCATAGACTGACAACAGGCTCTCCCGTGTCTGGGGGTAGTAATGGGCCATCTCCCGCAAGGTCCGGTCATGAAAGATCGTATAGGGAGGAAGGTTAGCCTGGTCGGCGAGTTCCTTCCGCTTTCTCCGGAGGGCTTCAAACAGCTCGGGATCAAAGGAATCCGCTTCGTCCACACGTTGCTTCTGCCCCAGGTCCCCTTCCGCCTCCTTCTCCTTTCGGGCCACTTCCAGCCTTCCTAGAAAGGTCTCCCTCCCGCGCAGGACCTCCCATGCCTTCGAAGTCAGTTTCAGCGATCCGTGTTCATAGTCATAAAGCAATAGCCCCTTCTGGATCAATTGACGGGCGATTTGACGCCATTGTTCTGCGGAATAGGCGGTGCCGATCCCATAGGTAGAGAGTTTTTCGTGCTCGAATTTTAATACCTTCTGGGAAGTTGAACCTCGCAGGACATCTATGATATGCCCCGCTCCGAATATCTCGCCTGTCCGCTTGACGCAGGAGAGAAACTTCTGAGCTGGGATGGTAAGATCTTCACGGGCCCTTTCGTCTTCTCCCCGGAGACAGTTGTCGCACATCCCACAACGGTCGGGAACATTGGTTTCGCCGAAATAATTCAACAAAGGAACTCTGCGGCAGAGGTTTGTTTCGGCAAATCCCAGGAGTTGACTCAATAGGATGCCTGCTACCCGCTGTTCCTGCTCCGATTTTTGCCCGATGAAGTACCGAACCTTTTGAATATCCCCATAACCCAGAAGCAGGAGGCAATGGGCGGGCAGCCCGTCCCGTCCCGCCCGTCCGATCTCCTGGTAATAGTTGTCTATGCTCCTGGGCAGATCATAATGGACGACAAATCGGATATTGGACTTGTTGATCCCCATGCCGAAGGCGATCGTAGCTACGATGATACGGATATCGTCGCGGCTGAAACGCTCCTGGTTCTCGGTGCGCTCCTGTTCGGAAAGACCTGCATGGTAGGGTCGGATGGAGTACCCCTTCTGCCGGAGGATGGCGTACAGCTCATCCGTCTGGCGGCGGGTGGCGCAGTAGATGATCCCCGATTCGTTGGGATATCGTTCGATCAATGTCAGCACCTGGTCGAGCGGCTTGTTCTTGGCTACCACTTCCAGAAAGAGATTCGGCCGGTTGAAAGAACCGATGTATTCGCTCCGGTCTTCGATACTCAGGGAGTTTCGGATATCCTCACGGACGCGCGGTGTTGCCGTGGCCGTCAGGGCCACGCAGCACGCATTGGGAAAAGCGGCGCGGACCTTGGCCAGTTGCCGGTATTCCGGGCGGAAATCATGGCCCCACTCTGAGATGCAATGCGCCTCGTCAATGGCGATGCAATCCACCTTCAGCTCGGAGAGAAGGGTAATGGTGCCCGGCGTAAGCAAGGCCTCTGGGGCCAGATATAGGAGTTTCACCAGGTTTTCCCTTAGCTTCGTAACGTTTGTCCGGTAATCTTCCATGCTCAGGGTGCTGTTGAGGAAAAGGGCGGGAACTCCGTATTCCCGCACCTGGTCAACCTGATCCTTCATAAGGGAGATCAGCGGGGATACCACGACAGTCAATCCGTCAAAGATCATTGCGGGAATCTGATAGCAGAGGGACTTGCCTCCGCCCGTAGGCATCACAACCAGGGCGTCCTTTTTCTCAAGGACATGGGCGATCACCTTCTCCTGGAGGGGCCAGAAGGTTTCAAAGCCGAAGACTTCCTTTAGAATGGATTGCGCGCGATTCATGGTTCTCTTTTATTATCGTATATCCCCAAATGAGCGCTCATTTCGCTCATTTTGTCAGGAATCCGCCAAGACGGGGTCCGGGCAGATAACGAGTAGCCCACCCTTCGTTCAGGAATGAGGATGACGTTTTGGAAAGCCTCATCCGGATAGGAATGACTTGTCTCATCGAAGAGGATGTTCATATTTCAAAACCTCATCTCCTAACAGCCCAGAACTTTGTCGAAACAAAATTTCCATTTGAAATCAACCTCTCACTATGGAATCGAAAGGCGATTAACAACATCTCTTCGCGCGAGCACCCTCGAACACAGCTCCCATCTGTCCTTGTCCGGATCAATTGTCTTCTGATACCGCATCTCAAAGACGTCGCGCGCCTGCTTCCGGAGGTGAATGTACTGGTCCATCATCTCATCGAGCTTCTCAACTGTCTCTATCCAATCGTCTTCGATGGTGTCGGGAAGGCCCCCGAAAATGTCGTAGCGATCCTTCATCCGACGTGACAGGACCTGGTAGACCTTTTCGTCCTGGGTTTCATGATAGACAAGGTTGAGCATGTCCACCGTCCGTCTTGCCTGGCCGAAACGCTTGATCCGCCCC
>Ga0210051_1002090_pt1 | contig 20177 bp, 17 predicted proteins | sample CryGey092014_all_FD_185464 | JGI IMG/M metagenome (GOLD analysis project Ga0210051, IMG submission 185464) | Groundwater microbial communities from aquifer - Crystal Geyser CG23_combo_of_CG06-09_8/20/14_all (SPAdes) (version 2) | ecosystem: Environmental > Aquatic > Deep subsurface > Groundwater... | reverse complement strand
GCCGGGATCGCCCTGCCGCTTGGTTTTCTCCTCCTGCCCGTTCTGCCCGCGAACGCCGAAGTGCGCGCTCGAATCGGTTCCGAGAAGAAGCTGATCGAATGGGGGTGGGACGAGCCGACTCCGGCCTGCCGTCCGGCACCACCGTCCGCATCCGCGTGACGGCGGTGGATGACGCGGGGGAGAGCGGGGCGGGGGAGGTGGTGGAGGGAGTGGTGGGGTGACAGGCCCTGTGCCACGTGAGACGGCTGGGCCACTCGTCGACTGGGGGCGCGACCGGGCACCGTCCTCGTGCACGCGCCCTGGCAGAACGCCGGGGACGGCCCTCCGGGCATTGCCGAATTCGTTGGGCCGCTTCAGGAGTAAGCACAGATGAACCACCACGAACTACACTCAGCTCTGAAGACCACCGTCGTCGCACAGGTGGCGGATGGTGGCATTGAGTACAAGCACGTTCGTCTTCAGCATGGCAAGGACAGCTTTCTCGACACCCTTCACGCCCATCCCTCATCGTTCACGTCGTCTGGGCCGCAGACCACCGATCTCCTTCCGCTGTTGGGGTTCCAGAAGTCGCCATGCGCGTTCCATGTAGCCAGGGAGTGCTACTGCCGCGCCATCCCCGAGAACGGCGACGCGGCGCAGATCGCAGCGGCTGTCGCCGCTGCGTTCTGCAGCTTCGACACGGGCGTGCGTGAACTGGAGAACTGCGGGGTACACCCACGCGCAGTGGCGATCGGTCGGCGCGTGTCGGGTCTGGTCCGCACCCGCGGCGATGGGCACGTGGCCCCGAAGTCGGAACGGATGAAGGAGTCAGAGGACGAGTTCTTCAGGTTTGTGTTCACCTTCATCGATGGAGCCGGAGACAAGGGATGGACAACTCACTACCGTGCCAAGCACATGCCCTTGGCGCCAGAATTCCAGGCGGCCCTCGATTTCCTGGGCGGCTTCTCCCGGTTTGCCGAGTGCCCTGAGTTCGACTTCGACGGGTGTTGGTGGCGGTTCACGCCTTTCGAGTCGGGTGGACATGAGGCTTTCAGGGGCAACGTCGACTACGCGCATCGGTGCTTCGACGCTCACGCCGCCCACTTCTCTCGTGGTCTACAAGCGCTGCTGACGGCACATGCTGCGCTTGCGCCCCAAGGTCTGTCCTTCCTTGAGGTAGCGCCGCAGCAGATCCTCGAATCAGAAGGATCGGAGCCTGAGGAACATCGGGAGGTCCCACCGCGTGGCGAGGGAGTGCGGCGATACGATGTCGCGATCTCGTTCGCTGGTCCCGAACGAGAACACGCCGAAGAACTCGCGACGAGGGTCCGCGCGGCGGGGTTCGAGGTCTTCTACGATGGCTTCTATCCAGAGCAGCTCTGGGGAAGGGACCTCGTCTCATTGTTCGACAGAGTCTACCGGAAGGAAGCGAGGCACTGCGTGATGTTCATATCGCGCGAGTATGCCAAACGCATGTGGACCAACCACGAGCGGCGTAGTGCGCAGGCGAGGGCCTTAGAGGACAAAGGGAGCGACTACATCCTGCCAATCCGCACGGATGACACCGATCTTGATGGGCTCCCTCCCACCGTCGGGTACTTGTCGCTCAGTGAGTTCTCAGTTGGGCAGATAGCCGAGCTTCTCGTCGAGAAGCTACGGGGGAGCGCGACGTCCCCGAGGGTCGCGCCCCCCGGGCCGACCTGAACCCATGGCGCAAGCTGCCTGCGGCGCTCACAGGATGGGACACTTGGCGGATCCTCATACCCACCGCGGCCGATACCGCCATCGCCGACACAGACGAGGCGCCGTACCACTGCTTGGTTGGCGGTGTCGCCACCGTAGGGTTCGGCGAGGCCGGAGGTGGGAGCGATGGTCGAGGGTTGGAGTGGCCCAGCCGTGGAGGCGAGTAGTGGTAACGGAAGAGGCGGCCCCGGTGTCCCGATTGCCCTGTCTGCCCGACCGTCCTCTCCTCACGCACTCGCCAGCTTCTGCGCCACGGCATCGCGCCTGACGTGACCAAGTGCCGGTTGCCGCAACCCGATGAAATGGCTTGTGTCCACATGCTGCGGCAGGTGCCCTTTCTCTACGCGGTGCAGGAACAGTTGACATGTGCGCATACCAGGTTCAAGAGCAACCGGCACTTCACCAACGTTGCTCAGCTCCAAGGTAAGACAACCCTTGAAACCAGGATGGACCCCCGCTGCCGTAGCGATAACGAGGCCGCGTCGGCCCCAACTGGACTTGCCGACGATGTACCCCGCCAGACTGGAGGGCACCCGAATCCACTCCAGTGTTGCCCCAAGCACGAAGTTGCCGGGGTGGAGGAGGTACCTGCTGCCATAACGCACGTAATGCAACTTGGTGAGCTCGACCTCGTGCGTCTTCTCATCCTGCTCCGGTTCCGGCTTTGCAGGCTCCAGGTGGGTTATCCGAGCGTGACGCATCTCCGCCAGCCACGTCCCGAGCCTCAGGTCAACTGACGCTGAGCCGCTCCGCTCTATTTCCTGTATGCTGGCGGTGGGCGTGATCACCAGTGGGTCGGGTGTGTCGGAGTCCTGGCCCTCACGAAGCATATCAGCGATACGGGCGGCGTTGAGAATCAAGTTGCACCCTCAGTGAGAATGTGCTCGATTTCGAAGACTTCCATGTTCTTCAGCACGAGGTTTTTCAGAACCTTCTCCCTGGAATCCTGGACCTCAGGCAGGTCAGACCATAAGTCCGGGTCCAAAAAGGCGTGCCAGGCAGCGTTGAATATGTCTGTCAGGCACTTGACATTCTCGGCCGGAACAACCAAGTCGTATCGGGCACGGATGCGCTCAACTTCCCCTGCACTGCGACCCGCCATATTGGCGGACGTGATGTCTCCCTTGGCCATTTCAGTCAGCTTTGGGAGGATCTGGGCGAGCGAATGGTCAGCGACATCGAGCAGGAACTGGTCTGACTCCGCAAGGTGCGGCGCGTCGAGGTCCTCAAACTGCTGGTCGAAATCCTGTGGAGGCAGAACGCCGAACTCGCCAGCGGCCTTCAGGAGGTTACCGACACGCTCGCGCAGGTTCGGGTATCGAGCAGCCCGGTGGACTGATAGTCGGGGCGACAACAGGTACGCGAAGGCATACAGAAAAGACTCGCCAAAGAGCTGTAACCCGATAAGATCACTGAAGGTCTCCTCAGCTTGACTCATAGCCCACCAGACGGCCTGTACGCGTGGCTCGAGCCAAAATAGGTCGGTCGACAGCCTCTGCCTGAGTTCGTCCGTGGCATCGGCCGACACATCCTCCCACTCCCGCCACCGGAACGCTTCCCTGCATTCGGCCCACTTCTGAACCATTTCATCCAGCACCAGGTTCTCGCTCACCCGTTGGATCTTCGCGGCATGGCGCGCTCTGTTCCACAGTTCGTGTCCCAGTTCGTGACCAGCGAGGGGAAAGAGCAGCGGGTTGGATGACTCGGGGGCCGGCAGCCCGATCAGGATGAAGCCCGGCAGCTTCGGAATGTCGTGGTAGATGTAGGGAACGAAGTCCCATTCGGAGGACATCACGAGGCACGTATCAACGTGGCCGCCGTCTGCGTGTGGTCTGAGTACATCCTGGGCGAGCCGCAGGAATGGCCGATGGAACTCAAACGCGTTCCGCGCGTTGGTGGAGCGGAGGATGAAACCCAACAGTGGCAGGTAAACATGGATATCGCGAGTGGCGATGGCGCACTGCTGCTGGACAACTTCGGTACTGCTGTTGTCTCCCAGGCTCTCCATCGTCTCCGCCAGGAGACGGAAGTGTGCCAACACGCGCTCCAGAGCTTGTTGCGAGTGATCGTACGGGAACTCGCTGCACTGAAGCGCCTTTGCCTGCGCGATAACCGCCCTCAGGCGCTGTAGCGTGTAGTCGGCTGGTACCATCGGCTATGTCCGATACGGATGTGGTGGACGGAACTCATCACTTGAACGCTGGTAGGCTGACGCCTGCCTGGATAGCATCACACAGAAGCTCCGCATGGTCTGCAACCATTCGCGGTGCTGCTTCTGCGCTTCCACGTCTGCCAAGCCTTTGCCCACCTTGAATACTTGCTGTGCCAGGTCGCGAACGGTTCGAGGCGCTTCGTCCCCCAGATTCGCGCCTTCCATGGCCTTGCTCATCACGGCCACGGTCGTCGGGTTTGGCAGACTGCCTGGAAGCCCCGCGCCTGCCGTGTCGCCTACGGACTCGGATATCACCTTTGCGAGCTGCCCGATAGCGTCAGTCTGGTGACCTCTGCCCAGAAGCATGTTGTCGAACTCGATGGCTGCCATGCATGCCAGAGAAGGCAAGTCTGAATCCGCACTTCTCAGTGCCGCTGCGTTGGATGTTGCGAAGCCTGTTGCGTTCATCTGTTTGAGCTCCTCCGAGTTGGTCAGGCGGTGCAGCTTGGTGGTACCACGTTGTCAGGGGCGTACCGCCGGTATGCCTGGCTCAGCGGACTCTGCGGCAACCGTCCGCCTACCTCTGGCACCGGAACGGCGCACTCCAGAACCGGCACATGCAACTGCCCTGAGATGGTCGCGGTAATAGTACCCTGTGATGCAGAGCCGTGTCAACCTGGTAGCGGGAACGCCAGCACGGCCTGGCACCCGGTCCCTTCCGCGTCACGCCTTGCTTTCCATCGCTCGCCCGGTTAGCTGGGCGACAACGGGAAGTGTCTCGCCTTCCGTGCCGAGGACACCTCCGGTTCGGAACTCAAGCAACTCGAGCACGGCTGTTGTCGCGCACCCGCCGGTCAGACTGACTGCCGGGGAGAGAGGTCACGCACCAGGCACGACGAGCACCTCGCGTCCCCTGAAGACCCCGGCTGCCTTGTGGATCATGTCGTCGGGAACGCCCGCTTCCAGTAGCTGCGCTTCGTAGCCTCGCGCGTCGAGCTGACCGAGGGCGTCAGCGGCGGCGGCGTCCATGGTTTCGTCGGTCGCCACGCTTTCCGCCGGTCACTTCAGTCACAAGGCCGCGGGTGCGCCTACGAGGCAGTCTCACCGGCCCGAAGGAGGACAGCTTCCCGCGTCGCGGAGTCGAGGTGGAATCGCAGCTTCCGAAGCTCGTCCAGGAGCGGGGCGCCAGCGGGCACCATGCTTGCGCGCTTGGCGTCCAGCAGGAGCCCAAGGGTGCCGGTGAAAGGAATGCCGAGGGACTCCGCCACCTCCCGGGCGAGACGATCATCCAGAACGGCCACTGAACCGGGCTGCTCCAGGGCCAACGCGAGGACCTCCGTCTCACCCCGGCCCAGATCGCCTACCAAAGGCAGCGTGGCGGCGCTCGCCGGCACGCGTACGCTGGCCCAGTCTTGCTGCTCGATCACCGGCAGGTCCACGCCGCGATCTCTGCCTGTCTGGAGTTCCCGCACAACGGCTGGCGGAACGATCACCTGGCTCGCAAGCCGTGGAAGGAGGTGGAGCAGGCCGAGCTGATGCAGATACTGGACGGGCGAAGTGTTGACGATGACATCAGGCAAGCCGAGTCTCCCTGTCCAGTTGCGCTCCGGTCAGACCGAAGGTGGCGACCCCGTAATCCGCCAGCCGACCCAGGAAGACGGGCTTGGGCACCCCCGCCATCTCCGCGGCAGCTCCCGAGGAGAGCCTTCCCATCTCGTAGAGCTTCACGGCGACCACCATCGGAATGTCGTGGTAGATGTAGGGAACGAAGTCCCATTCGGAGGACATCACGAGGCACGTATCAACGTGGCCGCCGTCTGCGTGTGGTCTGAGTACATCCTGGGCGAGCCGCAGGAATGGCCGATGGAACTCAAACGCGTTCCGCGCGTTGGTGGAGCGGAGGATGAAACCCAACAGTGGCAGGTAAACATGGATATCGCGAGTGGCGATGGCGCACTGCTGCTGGACAACTTCGGTACTGCTGTTGTCTCCCAGGCTCTCCATCGTCTCCGCCAGGAGACGGAAGTGTGCCAACACGCGCTCCAGAGCTTGTTGCGAGTGATCGTACGGGAACTCGCTGCACTGAAGCGCCTTTGCCTGCGCGATAACCGCCCTCAGGCGCTGTAGCGTGTAGTCGGCTGGTACCATCGGCTATGTCCGATACGGATGTGGTGGACGGAACTCATCACTTGAACGCTGGTAGGCTGACGCCTGCCTGGATAGCATCACACAGAAGCTCCGCATGGTCTGCAACCATTCGCGGTGCTGCTTCTGCGCTTCCACGTCTGCCAAGCCTTTGCCCACCTTGAATACTTGCTGTGCCAGGTCGCGAACGGTTCGAGGCGCTTCGTCCCCCAGATTCGCGCCTTCCATGGCCTTGCTCATCACGGCCACGGTCGTCGGGTTTGGCAGACTGCCTGGAAGCCCCGCGCCTGCCGTGTCGCCTACGGACTCGGATATCACCTTTGCGAGCTGCCCGATAGCGTCAGTCTGGTGACCTCTGCCCAGAAGCATGTTGTCGAACTCGATGGCTGCCATGCATGCCAGAGAAGGCAAGTCTGAATCCGCACTTCTCAGTGCCGCTGCGTTGGATGTTGCGAAGCCTGTTGCGTTCATCTGTTTGAGCTCCTCCGAGTTGGTCAGGCGGTGCAGCTTGGTGGTACCACGTTGTCAGGGGCGTACCGCCGGTATGCCTGGCTCAGCGGACTCTGCGGCAACCGTCCGCCTACCTCTGGCACCGGAACGGCGCACTCCAGAACCGGCACATGCAACTGCCCTGAGATGGTCGCGGTAATAGTACCCTGTGATGCAGAGCCGTGTCAACCTGGTAGCGGGAACGCCAGCACGGCCTGGCACCCGGTCCCTTCCGCGTCACGCCTTGCTTTCCATCGCTCGCCCGGTTAGCTGGGCGACAACGGGAAGTGTCTCGCCTTCCGTGCCGAGGACACCTCCGGTTCGGAACTCAAGCAACTCGAGCACGGCTGTTGTCGCGCACCCGCCGGTCAGACTGACTGCCGGGGAGAGAGGTCACGCACCAGGCACGACGAGCACCTCGCGTCCCCTGAAGACCCCGGCTGCCTTGTGGATCATGTCGTCGGGAACGCCCGCTTCCAGTAGCTGCGCTTCGTAGCCTCGCGCGTCGAGCTGACCGAGGGCGTCAGCGGCGGCGGCGTCCATGGTTTCGTCGGTCGCCACGCTTTCCGCCGGTCACTTCAGTCACAAGGCCGCGGGTGCGCCTACGAGGCAGTCTCACCGGCCCGAAGGAGGACAGCTTCCCGCGTCGCGGAGTCGAGGTGGAATCGCAGCTTCCGAAGCTCGTCCAGGAGCGGGGCGCCAGCGGGCACCATGCTTGCGCGCTTGGCGTCCAGCAGGAGCCCAAGGGTGCCGGTGAAAGGAATGCCGAGGGACTCCGCCACCTCCCGGGCGAGACGATCATCCAGAACGGCCACTGAACCGGGCTGCTCCAGGGCCAACGCGAGGACCTCCGTCTCACCCCGGCCCAGATCGCCTACCAAAGGCAGCGTGGCGGCGCTCGCCGGCACGCGTACGCTGGCCCAGTCTTGCTGCTCGATCACCGGCAGGTCCACGCCGCGATCTCTGCCTGTCTGGAGTTCCCGCACAACGGCTGGCGGAACGATCACCTGGCTCGCAAGCCGTGGAAGGAGGTGGAGCAGGCCGAGCTGATGCAGATACTGGACGGGCGAAGTGTTGACGATGACATCAGGCAAGCCGAGTCTCCCTGTCCAGTTGCGCTCCGGTCAGACCGAAGGTGGCGACCCCGTAATCCGCCAGCCGACCCAGGAAGACGGGCTTGGGCACCCCCGCCATCTCCGCGGCAGCTCCCGAGGAGAGCCTTCCCATCTCGTAGAGCTTCACGGCGACCACCATGCGAAGCTCTTCCGCGAGCCTTTCCACGGGGATCTTCAGGGCGACCCGGGTTCTCTCGGGCACCTCCATCGTGATGTGACTCATCGTGCGGAATCCCCCGATTCTCAGTGTTGCGGTCGGTCCCATTGTAGCAGAGAACACGCCCGTCCCCAACCTCCGGTGGGCGCGGCGCACTCGCCACCGACTCGCCGGAAGGAGACCCATGGTTCTCTGGCGAACTGGCGCCCTGCCGAACGCCGACTCCCTCCGAGGAGTGAGAAGTGAAGACAACGATGTTCACCTTGCGCAACGCCCCAGAAAGACGGACCTTGGCCGGGATCGCCCTGCCGCTTGGTTTTCTCCTCCTGCCCGTTCTGCCCGCGAACGCCGAAGTGCGCGCTCGAATCGGTTCCGAGAAGAAGCTGATCGAATGGGGGTGGGACGAGCCGACTCCGGCCTACCTGCGCGCCAATGCGCAGCGGATGGACGGCTATGGGTTCGACGGCGTGATCTTCCATGCCGACCCCGTCCATGAGGGGAAGGCAGCCAACTTCGCCTGGGAGTGCTGGAGCGCCAAGCGGTTTGCGTATGCCGACTTTGCTCAGAACCTGGCTGACCTGAGGGCGGCGCAGGCCACGTTCACGCGGATGACCGACAACTTCCTGCGGTTCAACGTCTGCCCGGGCGACGTGGACTGGTTCGACGACGCAGCGTTTGCCGGCGTCGTGAACAATGCCCGACTCGCCGGCCGGGTGGCGCACGAAGGTGGCTGCAAGGGGCTGATGTTCGACATCGAGATGTACGGCAAACCGCTGTTCACCTACGACAAGCAGGCGCACAAAGAGGCGAAATCTTTCGCGGAGTATGAGGCGCAGGTCCGCCGCCGCGGGCGGGAGCTGATGCGCGCGTTCAACCAGTGGTACCCCGACATTACCGTGCTGCTCACGTACGGCTACGGCATCACCGGTGTCGGCGGCGACCGCAGCAAGGCGCAGTACGGGCTGCTGAAGAATCTTTTCGATGGGATGTTCGAGGCGGCCAGGAAGGGCGCCACCCTCGTCGATGCCTACGAGGGGGCCTACAGCTTCCGCACGCGCAAGGAGTTCGTAGCCGCCCGCAAGACGGTGCTCGGCGGGCTGATCTCCCGCGTCGGCGCTCCCGACGCCTACCGAAAGCACGTCCGCCTTGGCTTCGGGGTGTGGATGGACAACCGCTACGGCGCCAAGGCCTGGAACACCGACGACTTCGAGAAGAACTACTTCACGCCCGCCGAGTTCGAGTACTCCCTGTTCTGCGGGCTGAGCGTCTGCGACAAGTACGTCTGGGTCTACACCGAGCACCCCAAGTGGTGGACCAACGAGAAGCTGCCCGCAGAGTACCTCAACGCGATCCGCCACGCGCGCAATCCGCGCGTCCTCGACGACGCGAAGCACCAGGGCCGGCAGGTGAAAGACCCGCCGACCGACCGCGGCCCGGTGGCGTCCGCCCAGCCGGGCTACGACGACGAAGCAACCTTCGGCGACCTGAAGGCGAAGTTCGACTTCGTGGCCGACCTGCCGAAGACGTGGAAGTTCTGCACCGACCCGGAGCGGGAAGGCGTCCAGGGCGAGTGGTTCAGTCCCGCCCTCGACCTCGCCGACTGGCGCGACATGCTGATCGGCAAGTTCTGGGACGAGCAGGGCGTCCGCTACCAGGGCGACGCTTGGTACCGGCTGACTTGGGGGGTGCCTGCCCTCGAACTCCCCGCGAACGCCCGACTCTACCTCTGGTTCGGCGCCGTTGACGAACAGGCGACGGTGTGGGTCAACGGCGCCAAAGTCGGCGTCCATACGGAGCCGCCCGACCTGGGCTGGGACAAGCGCTTCTCCGCCGAGGTGACGGGAGGCTGAGACCGGGCGAGCAGAACACGATCGCCGTCCAGGTCAACAATGCCGCGCTCGCCGGGGGGATCTGGAAATCGGTGAAGCTGGCGGTGGGTGGGGAGTAGGTTCACTCGCCCCCCCCCCGGCTTCGTCACGCTTCCGGTGCGCGGTTGGCGCGCGCAGTGCCCCCGGCCGACTCGGGTAGAATACAACCTAAGCGACGGCACCCCGGACGATTCCTAACCGCGACGGTTGCGCGGGGTAGGCTGAACGAGGAGGACCACTATGGCAGCCGACTCCGCTCTACTAGAGTCTCATGTCCTGGAGTTGGACCTGAACGCCAGGACCCGGCTCGCAGAGGGCTTGCTGTTGAGTCTTGATGCCCCAACCGAAGAGGAGAACCTCAGCCTCTGGGTTGCCGAGGCCGAACGAAGGCTTCGGGACCTCCGCACCGGCAAGGCCAAAGAGATCCCGGCGCGCGAAGCACTTGACCGCGCCAGGGCTGCACTGCTGTGAAAACAGCCACCTTCGACGAAGAGGCGAAGACGGCATGAGAGCACGTGAGACATTCGTGCAACTCAGGTCACGCTTGACTGGAGTCACTGCCGCAGCAGAGCTCACATACGGTGTTCTGCCCGAGCGACTGAGGAACCAGATCGTTCATGCGATGGACGCCGCGATCGGGCCCTACGAGATGTCGGATTTGGCGCTGCTGGGTATCCCGGAGGCGGTGCCAGCCTCGAACGAGACATGGCGACAGTTGCAGGAGCTCATGCTCCGTGAGCTGGGGTTGCTCAGCATCGGTAGGGGCGGTGACGATCCGCGGGTCAGTTGCCGGGAGTTCGTCCTGGGGGCAGAGGATGTCCCTCAGTTGCTCTACACCGTCCAGACTGCGCTCAGCCTCGTTGAGGCCCGGAACAGGGATCTGGAGTCGCGACGAACGCCCGGCATCCTATACCGCGCCGGTGACCTGCCTGACTGTTCGATGTGCCAGCCTACCGATGAGGCCATCGCGGTTCTCAACCGCCACTTCCTCGAGAACGGGGTGGGGTACCAGTACGAGAACGGGCAGATCATCCGGGTTGACTCCGAGCTACTGCACTCGACGGTCGTGCGACCCGCCATCCATTTGCTCCGAGACAGCGGTTTCGCCGTCGCCAATAGCGAGTATCTACAGGCACACGAGCACTACCTGGCGGGGAACTACGCCGACACTCTCACCTGGGCTCTGAAAGCGTTCGAGAGCACCATGAAGACTATCTGCGACAAGCGCGGGTGGCCGTACGCGACGAGGGACGCTGCAGCCAAGCTGCTCGAAGTCTGCTTCGACAACGCTCTGATCCCGGCCAGGCTGCAATCCCATTTCTGCGCGTTGCGAGCGACGTTAGAGGCCGGGCTGCCCTCGGTTCGCAACCAACCCGGTGCGGCGCACGGTGCGGGGTCCCAACCCGTCACCATCCCGCGCCATATTGCCGGTTATGCTCTACACTTGGCTGGAGCAAACATCGTGCTCTTGGTGGAGGCTGATAGGACGCTAGGATGACGAACGTGAAGCGGCACTGCGCCGGTCCGAAGCCGGCCCCCTATGGCCAGATCATCCGAGAGGCGAGGCACTGATGGGCGTCCAGGACTACCTGCAGGGCGTTTGTACGCTGACCCTCACCGGCGTCGCCGTGTGGGGGATCAGCGCTTGGCGCCGCGAGTTCATCGGGAAGCGCCGCACGGAGCTCGCGGAGGAAGTGCTCGCGCTCTTCTATGAGTGCCGTGACATCGTTCACCAAATGCGCAATCCCTTCATCTATGAGGGTGAAGACGACGACTGCCGACGCTCAGAACCGGGTGAGGCTGCCGGTCGAGCGGCAGACACCGGCATCCTGACGTGGCGTTACATGCAACGAGCCGCGACGTTTGCCAAGCTCCAGAGCCTTCGGTACCGCTGCATGGCGCTGTTCGGGAAGCAAGTCGCAGAATCGTTCGACGAATTGGCGAAGCTCGTCAGGGAGCTTCTGCTCGCGGAGCGCGCGCACACCGACCTCCTCAGCGAGGCGACCGACGTGACCGGGGTCTCTCGTCGAGAGTTGGCCCCGGAGATTCAGAGGGTATCCGCCTTCCTCGGGAGAGGCGCCGGAGCCGAGGATACGGTGCCACTCAGACTTGACAACCTGGTAGATCAAATAGAGAAGATCTGCAGCAAGCACATCCGGTAGCGCCACGGGAACCAGACCCGTCGCGACACGACACCATGGCCAAGATCGAAGACCTCATCAGCGAGATAGCCGACGCCCGCCTTCGCGACGAGATCGCCCGCGAAGTCGCGGCGCTGAAGAAGCAGAAGAAGTTCGGGCTGGTGTTCGAGGAGCACATCCCCGAGATGGCGCAACTGCCCGGGCTGCCGGTCAAGCCGGGGCTGCGCGTCGTCAATCGCAGTGGAAGCAATAGGGACGTGTTTCTCGTGGAGGTCCTCCTCTCAGGCGGCAAGGCGCGGGTGCGCAGGGAGAACGGCGAGGCGGGGGAGGAGGTTGCCGAGGTCAAGGACCTCGTGGTCGTCAAGCGCTTCGGCGAACCGGTCTACCCCACGCTCAGTCCCGTCGCCCGGCTCACCTGCGCGGAGGGCAAGCCCTACCACACCATCATCAACGCCGACAACTTCCACGCCCTTCAGCTTCTCCTCTACTGCTACGCCGGCCAGGTAGACGTGATCTACATTCACCCGCCGTACAACACGGGCGCCAGGGACTGGAAGTACAACAACGACTACGTGGATGCCAGCGATCAGTGGCGGCACTCGAAGTGGCTGTGCTTCATGAAGAAGCGTCTGGCGTTGGCACGCCGTCTGCTCCGGCCGGATGTCGGCGCCCTGGTGGTCACCGTCGACGAGCACGAAGTGCACCACCTCGGTGTCCTCCTCGAAGAGGTGTTCCCGGATGCGTACCGGCAGATGGTGACCATAGTCGTGAACCCCAAGGGCGTCACCCAAGGCCGCTTTTCACGCGTGGAGGAGTACGCACACTTCTGCTTCCTGGGTCAGGCGGCAGTAGTGGGCCGCGGCGACGACCTTCTGACCCCCGAGAGCGACGAGGAGTCCGAATCGGACGCCCCTCGCTGGAAGGGGCTGCTGCGGTCGGGGGAAGGCGCTCGTCGCGAGGATCGGCGAGACATGTTCTACCCAGTCCTGGTCGATGAGAACAGGAAAGCAGTCGTGGGTGCGGGGGAGCCCCTTCCGCTTGGGAGGGAACCGGACTTCGACACGAAAATCAACGGACTCACTCCCGTCTGGCCCGTCCGATCCGACGGCTCACTGGGTCGCTGGGGTGTTGGTCCGGAAGCCCTCCGTGGACTCGCCTCCCGAGGCTACGTCTCTCTCGGTCGGTATGATCCCTTCCGGAACACCTGGGGCATCAGCTACCTCAGCAAGAAGCTGCAGAACCAAGTGGCGGCAGGGGTGCTGGAAGTCGCGTCCTACGACGAAACACGCAATGTCGTTGACGTGCGCTACACCCAGACGCCCGAGCGGCAAGTCAAGACCGTCTGGCATCGCACCACACATGACGCCGGGGCCTATGGCTCCGACCTGCTGAAGGCCGTCTTCGGGCAGACCGGGCTTTTCTCGTTCCCAAAGTCCCTCCACGCAGTGAAGGACACGCTTGCCGCCCTGAGCCGCGAGCGACGAGAGGCTCTCATCCTCGACTTCTTCGCCGGTTCCGGCACGACGTACCACGCCACGGCGTTGCTCAACGCCGAGGACGGCGGCAATCGCCGCTGCATCCTGGTCACCAACAACGAGGTCAGCGACAAGCTGGTGAAGGACCTCAATGCCGAGGGGCTGTTCCCGGGGGACGCCAAGTTCGAGAAGCACGGCATCTGCGAGTCGGTGACCTGGCCACGGTGCAAGTACGTGACCCAGGGGCAGCGGGACGACGGCACGCCGCTACCAGGCACCTACCTCGACGGACGAGAGATGAAGCAGGGCTTCGAGGAGAACCTCGAGTACTTCCGGTTGGATTTCCTCGACCCGCACGAAGTGGCCTACGGGGAGCGGTTTGAGGCGATCCTGCCAATCCTCTGGCTGATGGCCGGAGCGGAGGGGGAGCGGGAGACTGCGCGAGGCTACGGCAAGTCGTTTCTGCCGAGGAACTCGCCGTACGCCGTGCTGCTGAAGGAGGCTGCTTTCGCGGAGTTCCGCGGGGCGTTGGCGAAACGACCGGACATCAAGCTGGTGTTCCTGGTGACGGATTCCGAAGAGGCGTTTCGGGAGATGTCTGCCGACCTCCCCGGACAGCCGGAGACGAGGATGCTGTACAAGAGCTACCTGGATAACTTTCGGATCAACACGGAGAAGAACCTGTAGGGAGGAGCTGCACGATGCTGGCGATCAAGGGACTCTACGACGGCACGGTGGTGCGGCCGCTGGAAGCGGTGACCGCGCCGGCGAACGTGACGGTGGTGGTGGTGTTCACCCACGAAGAGACGAAGCCGGCGCCCAACGCGGACGTCATGCAGTTTGCCGGCTGCCTGAAGGACTGCCCGGCGTTCCAGGGCGATGCGGTGGAAATGCAGAGGCGATGGCGCGATGAATGGGAATAGCTGGGTGCTGGACACCAACATCGTGCAGTACTTCCTGCGAGGCGAACCAACGGTGGTCGCCTTCTGGCGCGAGCGCCTCGGAGGACAGCGGCCGACGGTCAGCCAGATCACCCGGATGGAGCTGCTGAGCGCGCCCGGTCTCACCGAAGACGCCGAGAGGCAGGTCCGCACGTTCCTTTCCCGCTTGGACGTGGCAGAGATCAGCGCCCGTGTGGAAGAGGCGACGGTGAGACTGCGGAGGTCCGTGCGTCTGCGACTCCCGGACGCCATCATCGTCGCGACTGCTGAAGTCCTCGGCTGCCCGCTGGTCACGGCCGACAAGGAGCTTGTGCGGAAGGTCGCGTCGCGCCTCCAGGTCATTGACCCCCATGGCTCGGCGGCTCCGGAGCCACCACCGGCTGAGGCCGGCGACGACGGAGGCGCCAACCGGAGCGAGTCCTCATGAAGATCGAGCTCAGGGACTTCCAGGAAGACGCCGTTCGGGCGCTGAGGCGACATGTGCGCAACGCGCGGAAGGAGGCGCGCGACGGCGACGCTCAGGCCATCGTACTCAGCTCGCCAACCGGTTCCGGCAAGACAGTCGCAGTCACGGCATTGCTGGAGCGGCTGTGGCAAGGCGACGAGACGCACGCGCCGGACCCGGAGGCCGTGTTCCTGTGGCTGTCCGACTCCCCGGAGTTGAACGCGCAAAGCCGGGACAAGATGCTGGCTCAGTCGAGCGTCTTCCGAGAGCACGACCTCGTCCTTGTGCAACCGCCGTTCAGCCAAGAGTACCTGACGCCCGGCAAGGTGTACTTCCTGAACACCCAGAAGCTCGGGAAGGACACCCTGCTGACAAGGGGTGGGGATCGGTCCGAGTACACCATCTGGCAGACGCTGGAGAACACCGCGCAGGCAAAGCCAGACCACTTCCACCTCGTCATCGACGAGGCGCACCGAGGCATGAACCTGTCGGCGCGAGAGCGCAAGCAGGCTGAGACGATCGTCCAGAAGTTCATCTTTGGCGACTCCGCCCTCGGTCTGTCCCCCGTAAAGCTGATCCTCGGCATCAGCGCGACTCCGGCCCGCTTCGCGGCGGTGCTCGAAGGCTCGGCCCGAACCAAGCGGGAGTACGTTGTGCCGCCAGCGGCCGTACGGGAATCCGGGCTGCTCAAGGACCGGATCGTCCTCTACTGCCCCGAGGAAGACCAGCCGGCTGACTGGACGCTGCTCGCCGAAGCGACGAAGCGGTGGAAGCGGCTCCGAAGCGAATGGCGCAGGTACTGCAAAGCGCAAGGCAGCGAACCGGTCGAGCCGGTGCTCGTGGTCCAGGTGGAGGACGGCACTGAAGGCAAGCTGACCCGAACAGACTTGGCGCGGGCAGTCCAAGTGATCGAACGCGAAGCCGGGCGGTTCGGCGCCGGTGCGCTGGCACACTGCTTCGAGGTGGAGAGTGCGGTACAGGCGGGTGGTCACAACATCCGCAAGATCGACCCCTCCAAGATCGAGCAGGACACGGTGGCGCGCGTCGTCCTCTTCAAGATGGCGCTCACCACCGGGTGGGACTGTCCCCGCGCCGAGGTGATGATGTCCTTTCGAAAAGCGAAGGACCATACGCTCATCGCCCAACTTGTCGGGCGCATGGTGAGGACGCCCCTCGCCCGGCGCATCGAGGGCAGCGAACTGCTGAACACGGTCAGCCTCTACCTGCCGCACTACGACCGAGACGGTCTCCGGGCGATCGTCGAGAAACTCAACGACCCGGAGAACGCGCCGCCGACGGAGGTGGTCGAGGGCTCGCGACTGGTCACTGTCAAGCGCGACCCAGCGCACAACGACCTCTTCCCAGTGCTGGGCCGTCTCCCGAGCTACTCGGTGGAGCGCGTGCCGAAGACCTCCAACGTCCGTGGGTTCGTCAAGCTGGCGCGGCGGCTGACGATGGATGAGATTGACGCAGAGACATGGGGCGAAGCAAAGGCGCTTGTGGTCGGGATTCTGTCAGAGGAACTGGACCGACTGAAGGGCGAGTCGCGGTTCGGGCGGCAGTTCAAGGCGAACCAGGTGATCGAGATCCGGGAGGTGCAGGTGGAGGCCGGCGAATGGAAGGAGGTGGACGACGGCAGGATCCTCAAAGTGGAAACGACACCGGAGAACATCGACGACCTGTTCGAGGAGTGTGGGCGCCTGCTGGGCGAGGGACTGCACGAGGAGTTCTGGAAGGAGAAGTCGGACCGCCAGGACCCGCAGCGCGCCAAGCTCGAGCTCTTCGGGGTGCTGCAAGACAAGGCTGGATGGGACCGGCTGGAGAAGGTGGCAGGGGAAGAGATCGAGGAGCTGTTCGACAAACACGACGATGCCATCGCCGCTCTGCCGACCTCGAAACGCGAGGTGTACAACCACGTCCGCAGACGCGCGAAGGAGCCGCAGCCAATTCCGCTGGTGTTCCCCGACAAGTTCGACGTGACTCGCGAGGAACGGCCATGGGACGGGCACCTCTACGTCGACAAGGCTGGTAGGTTCGGCTGGGACGCCAACACCTGGGAGAGCGCCGTCCTGAAGGAAGAGATGGCCGACGAGAGCTTCGTGGCATGGCTGCGCAACTTCCCGCGCAAGCCGTGGTCGCTCTGCATCCCGTACCGGCACAAGGGCGAGGACCGACCGGTGTACCCGGACCTGATCGTTTTCCGCCGCGTGAACGGCAAGGTGCGCGTGGACTTGCTCGACCCACACAACCCGAAGCTGAGCGACGCGGTGGACAAGGCCGTCGGGCTCGCCCGCTACGCCGACAAGCATGGAAGCTCCTTTGGTCGCATTGAGTTGATTAGCGTAGCCGACGGCGGAGAGATCAGGCGGCTGAACGTGAACAAGGCGACCGTCCGCCAGAAGGCGAAGGCGGCAAGTAGCGTGGCGCACTTGGAGGCGCTGCTTGAGGGGCAGGTGTGACGGAGGAGTACGATGCGCAGTGGCCGGGGCGAAGCGATTGCCGGAGATCCTTTGACCTCGGCTGGGTCGATTGCTCTGACAGCGAGGTCACCGGCACCCCGTGGTCGAGCGAAACGCCATCGCCGCCGGTGTCTGGAAGTCGGTGCAGTTGGCGGCTGACAGGGAGTAGGCTTACATGGCATCAAGAGCAACACTCCTGACGCTCGCAGCCCTGCTCCTGGCCGCCCACTTCCTGCGGGAGGGGCTTCTCCTGCTGGTTTTCCTCTGTCTCCTGGCCCCGTGGCTGCTGCTCGTCAAGCGGCGGTGGAGCCTGGTAGTGCTTCAGGTGCTGGCGTACGCCGGGGCTGCCGTTTGGGGGGGCACGATCTTCAGCCTTGTTCGGGAGCGCTTGGCCTTGGGGCGGGAGTGGGTAGGGGTAGTGATCATCCTCGGAGCGGTGGCGCTCATCACCGCGGCGGCTGGGCTGTTGCTCAACTCGGCGACGGTCAAGGAGAGGTACCGGCGGTAGGGCGCGGCTACGCGCACCTCCTCACCTCCGGTGCCGGTCATTGCTGTTCGGCCGGCCCCGGACACATCACCTTGTACTCCCGTCCGTTGGTCCGCGGATCGGAGTTGTCAGAGGTCGAGAACCACAGCGTTCGCGCACCCCAGTGGCTGTAGCGGCCGAGGCCCTCTTTGCGGATGTCGGCATGGGCGGAGTGCGCGGGGCCGAGGGGCTTGCCATTCTCCAGAAGGACCAGCTCAGAGCGCCCGCCGGCGACGTCGCTCGGAGCGCCGTGGTCGATGGAGACCTGGTACGCGAACCCGATTTCGCTGCTCATGTGCTTCGGGTCGAGGACTTCCTCAAACGGCGCGGGGAGTGTGGAGGTGCGCTCGACACTCCAAACGTCTGCCTCGGTCATGCCGGCTTTCTGGAACGCCGCGAGGGCGTAGGGCAGGCTGCACATCTGGTGGATGTTCAGCGAATAGACGTTGTTCACGCTCCACTGCCGGGCGGTGGCGAGCATTTCCTCGAATGGCAGCGCCCGGAGGTGAGCGACAAAGTCCGGCAGAACGTCAACCGTGCGCGGGAAGTTGGCGGCGCGCTGCGCCAGTGCGGCTGTAGCCTGCGCGTGCCGCTGGTCGCTGGTCTGCTGGTATGCGAGCGAGCAGAGGATTAGCGCCAGGTAGCCGGCTTCATCCCACGAGCTCATGAAGGCCGGCTCGCGGAAGTCCACGCTCTTGACGAGGGCCTCCCGAAGTCGCGCCGCGTCGGCGGGGGGCGCCGAGTAGAGGTAGTACAGCAAGCTCACGCTGGTGTTGGACACGAACCGGAAATGCTGGGCCGTAGCAAACCGCCAGCCGGCCTCGGCTGGCACGTTCAACTCGGCAGCCAGGATCTCGTCGGCCTTCTGCTTCCACTTCGGCTCACCAGTGATCTCCCAGTACCGGATCAAGCCGCCGATCCGGTCTTCGTCTTCCCCGGTATTGCCGAAGGCGTGGAACTGAGCGTACTCGCCGGCGACTTCCAGCGCGCGCTCGTCGCCGGTCAGCAGGTAGTAGTCAATCGCGCCGTGGGTGGCGGTGCCGTACCCGCGCACGCCGTTGCCCCAGTGCTGCTGGTCGTGGCGATGCCCGCCGCCGACATAGGTGGGGTCTTCAGCGCAGAAGTGGCAGGTGTCGACGTCCATCACATGCCGTGCCATGGCCTCGGCCGTGCGGAAGGCTTCGTAGTCGCCGGTGCGCAGGTACTGCAGGAAGAGCGAGTGGGTCAGCGTGCCATCATTGCACAGCCACCCGACGTAGCCGCGGCTGCACCAGGCATTCTCGCCAATGTACCCATAGTGCGACGGCGTCGCGTAGCCGTGGAACAGCGTATCGCCGTAGTCGATCATGCCGTCCCAGTGGAAGGCACGCTGGTTGTGGCGGATCCACTCAAGCCCCACGTTCTGAACCCCTTCGAGCTGGGGGAAGTGCTCGGGGTCGGCAACGGCGAACGGGCCGAAGGCGCCGGAGTCCGCGTACCACTGCGGCGCGCACTCCAGCAGCAACGGCGCGTTCACCCGGTCGGTCAGGTCGTCGCCGAGGTCTTCGTTCGCCGGCCCGTAGCGCACCACCATCTCGTGCGTCACCCCCACTCCTTCGCCACCGTACGGCCAGAGGCTCAAGTCATAGTGGTAGACATTGTCGATCTCGTCCGAGCGGCGGCGCAGGTCAAGCACCTTGCCGCCGCGTTCGGGCCACAGGCCCACAGTGACGCCGCCGGCGTCGACGACCAGCTCCTTGGGATGCCTCTGCCAGAAGTTGCGCATCGCAACATGCATGGCAGCGCGCGGTCCGGCGAGGCGCGCCCATCCGGCGGCCTCCTTCCCCCGCGCGACTTCGCGGTCCCCGTCGACGACTGCGTACTCCACCGACTTGTCCTGCGTGTAAGGCGCTAGGTGGTAGATCTTCTTGGGACCGGTCTCGAAAAGAACCACGCTCTGGCCGGCAGCGAGTTGACCGGTGTGAGGCGAGGCGCCGCCGAGTCCCCAAACGACGTTCCCGGACGCCTGCAGTGGGAACCGGAGACTCATACTCCGCAGAAAGTCCTCCTTGGGCTTTCCGGCGTAGACGAGCGTGTGGATGATTCGCATCTCCGGGCTGCCGGCGTAGAGGTGGACGCGGATCGCGTACTGAATGAGGCGGCGCCCCGCGGCATTCACCAGCCAGCCGCTGAGCTTCACGACCGCGTGCAGATCGTTGGCGTTCTCGACGGCAACGTGGTAGTCGCCGGCGGGGCTTGCGTCGAACTGCTCGCGCGCGCTCCCGGTCGCGTCGCGCAGCCAGTTCTCCTCTTCGGGCGGGCCGGGCGGCTGGTGCTCGACCCGGCAGGAGAAGCTCCCGCCGCCCTCGACGACCTGCGTGTCCCACCGGCCGTCTCCGTCGAGGTCTGCCCACGCGGCCGACGGCAGCCCGAAGCGCTGCTTGCTGAACAGGAAGCGTGCGGGACCAGTGTCGACGCTGATGCCCTCGGCGTCGTCCTTCACTTCGACCCGCGACGACGGCTCCGCCGGCGCTTCGTCCAGGCGCAGCCGTAGCTCGGCGAC
>Ga0210051_1002087_pt1 | contig 20193 bp, 17 predicted proteins | sample CryGey092014_all_FD_185464 | JGI IMG/M metagenome (GOLD analysis project Ga0210051, IMG submission 185464) | Groundwater microbial communities from aquifer - Crystal Geyser CG23_combo_of_CG06-09_8/20/14_all (SPAdes) (version 2) | ecosystem: Environmental > Aquatic > Deep subsurface > Groundwater... | reverse complement strand
GTTAGCGTGGTCCTAACCATCCCCCGAAACAAGTTCGGGGGGATTCTGTCTGTCGCCTCCCGCCGTTAGCGTGGTCCTAACCTTCCCCCGAAACAAGTTCGGGGGGATTCTGTCTGTCGCCTCCCGCGGTTAGCGTGGTCCTAACCATCCCCCGAAACAAGTTCGGGGGGATTCCAATCCACAGTCTTCGGAACTAAGTGCATAAGCAACTCCGGGATAACGCGGTCAAGGACACTCGATGCCAAGGTGAGAATCAATAGCGCGAGCGAGGTGGGGGCGAGGACCGCGTTTCTCTCGCCCATGGTAGTGCAGCTACCTGAACGAAGACACGCTCAAAGGCGGCGCAGTCTCTCGATTTCCACGTCCGCTCGTTCTTTCCACTTGTAGTAGTTGGGCGTGAGGGTGATGGCTCCCTCAGGCTGCGGCACGAGTTGACCGTTCTGACCGCGCGGGTCGCCGCGGTTCTCATTGATCTCCGCCAGTCGCCTTCGCCACAATTCGATACGAGGTTTCGCCGACACATCGCCGGACAGGTCGTGAAGCTCGGCCGGATCTTTGAACAGGTTGAAGAGCAGTTCCCGGCCCGTGTGGTGGAACCAGATGTACTTCTCGCGTCCGTCGGTGACATACTGCATTCCGTATTCTACGTTGTAGCAGTGCGTGTGCTCTCCCTGCACGAATTCGCGCCACCCACCGGTCTCTCCTCGAACCAGTGGCAACAGGCTTTTGCCGTCGACCGAATCCGGGATCTCCGTCCCCGCGGCGTCCAGCAGCGTCGGCATAATATCCCGCAACTCCACCGGTTGATCCAGCACTTGCTTGCGGGATTCCGACCAGTGAGCGGGAAACTGCATGAGAAACGGAATGCGGGCACTGCCTTCGAACGCGTAGGTCTTCCTCCACATGTAGTGATCGCCCATCATGTCTCCGTGGTCAGCAGTGAAAATGACGAGGGTATTCTCATACGCTTCTCGGTCACGCATCCGAAGCTCGTAGAGCACGCGACCGATCTGATGATCGATGAAAGTAATGTTCCCGTAGTAGCCTGCGCGCGCCCGATGCACTTCGCTGTCGGATCGACGCGTCCAGGGAGCGTTCACGTCGGCCGTCGGTTGTCCATATTCCTCACACCAGTCACCGATGTGCGGTTGCGGGATATCGGGGTTGTTGATGTACATGTCGAAATACGGGTGTGGCGCGTCGTACGGCGAATGGGGCCGCGCGAAGGACAGCCACATGAAGAACGGCCGAGTCGGGTCGCGATGGGCAATGAATCTGATCCCTTCGCTCGCGGTCCAGTAGGTGGGATGGAGATGCTCCGGAAGGTGCGAGGGGCGCGCCATCCAACTGTTCCAGTCGATGCTGTGATCCCGATATCCGTAGGAGCCTTCCTTGTGCTCGTCGAACCACTCATGGTAATCGCTCACGAAATCTCCGATGCGGCGGCTGCTTTCGTCCAGCACCATGTTGTGAAAGCCGTAGAGCCGTCGCTGTGGAGCAAAGTGCATCTTCCCGACTCCTTGCGTGTGATAGCCGGCCTTCGCCAGTTCGCCTGGCAATGTCGCGGGGAATTCCAGAGCGTCCCCACCTGCCATCGTCAGTCTCCCGTGGTTCCACTGGTCCATACCCGTGAGAATCCCGGACCGGGCCGGAGTACACGAGGGCACCGATGAATACGCGTGAGTGAAGCGAGCGCCTCGCTCGGCCACCCCGTCCAGATAAGGGGTTTCTACCGCGGGGTGTCCGTCGCACCCGAGGCAGTCTCCTCGCTGCTGATCGGTCATGACCAGGATGATGTTGGGTCTCTTGGCTTGGTCGGTTGTTCCCGAAGACACGTGCGATGGCTCCTTGAAAAAAGTGTTGCGGTGGAGTTGTGCTGTTCGGTAGGTCATTGTAGATTACACGCGACGGACATCACCGTCAAGTTCTCCGCGTCCTGAATCCAAGTGGTATAATGCACGATCAATTCGGCCTTTGCTTCGGAGGGGTATCACGACCCCGGCAATTGTCGTTTCGAGTGACATAGATGTGGAACAGCATATCGGAGGGATCATGCAAGTTATACTTGAGAACGAGCTTGTGAGATACGCCATCGGCGAAGACGGACAGAATCGGGAAATTGTTGACGTGAAGTCCGGGGTCAATCACCTGTCGGGTGCCCCATCGTCCTGCGCGACGGTGATGACGCATGGTCAAGAGCGCTCTGCAAGTGCGGTCGCCTATTCGGACGGGAAGCTGATGATCGAGTTCGGAGCGTCAGGTGTGGTGGCCGTGATTCGTGTTGACACGCAACCCGGTTACTTTCTCTTCACCGTGGAATCCGTTTCCGGTGACCCCGATGAGCTTGCCTTTGTCAACATCCCGACGACGCTCGAAGCAAAGGCGGATCAGCTTTTTTCCGCGTCCGTGATCGCGTTGAATCTGCAGACCAATGTCGAGGAACTGCCCGGCCCCCAGAAACACCTCTGGGCGGCGTGCTACCAATGCTTCGGTTTGGTTGGAGCACAAGCGGGATTGGTGGCATCACCCTTCAGCGAGATGCGCGGAATCATGAAGATAATGGTGAACGAGGCGGAGGGAGTGCCCCACTCGCCTTACGGCGGGCCGTTCGCGATGGACGCGGACATCACATACGGCTCCTACCTTTTCGGCACGCCGTCGATCGAGACCGTCGATTCCTGGATCGAGCTCTGCAAGGACATCGGCTTCACGCAGATTGACTTCATCGGCTGTCTGAACTACGGCGACTATCAGCCGTTCCCCAACCTCTACCCCAACGGCTACGCCGATGTCAGAGCGGTAACCGACCGCCTGCACGACGCGGGGATTCTTGCCGGTCTGCACACCATGTCCTTTTCGATCAACAAAGCCTGCAACTGGGTGACGCCCGTCCCGGACCCGCGCCTGGCGAAGGAACGAGCCTACACGTTGGCGGAAAACATAGACACAGAATCTTCCGTGGTCCCCCTCGCAGAGCCGACAACCGACTTGCCAAAATACATCGGCTACTACGTGCGACGCAGCATGACACTGCAGATAGACGATGAACTTATCGAGTACACGACGGTCGCGGACGAATCATCCTACGCCGTAACCGGCTGCCGACGCGGCGCGTGTGGAACGGCACCGGCGCTCCATGCCAAAGGCGCGCCGGTGCATCATCTCAAGGAATGCTGGGGATGCTTCGCGCCCGATGGAGAAGCGACACTGTTCGGCGAGGTGGCAAACCGCATCGCCACGGTCATCAATGAATGCGGTTTCGACTTCACGTATCTCGACGGACTCGACGGCGCACACATCATTGGCGGTGAGGAGAACCGTTGGCACTATGGAGCAAAGTTCGCGTTCGAGGTGTTCCGGCGACTGGAGCGCCCCATCATGGTGGAGATGGCCACGTTCCACCACCATCTCTGGTTCGTTCGCTCCCGCATGCAGGCGTGGGATCATACGATCCGCGCGCACAAGAAGTTCATCGACCTCCACTGTCAGTCCAACGATGGCGCGCGACGCATGTTCATGCCGCTGCACCTTGGCTGGTCGCGGGTGCTGGCATGGCAGGGACCGGAGCACGACGCCACCTATCTCGATGATGTGCATCATCTGTGGAGCCGCGCCATTGGGACAGATGCCGGCTACTCGCTCCAAGCCGTCAATCCGGAAATGTATGCGAAGGAACCGTGGTTGCGGAAGGTCGCGCCTCTCATCAGGACTTATGAGACCCTGCGGAGGCAGAACTACTTCCCTGAAGCTGTGAAGGCGAAGCTGCGCGAATCGGACTCCGAGCACCGCCTGCGACAGGCGGAAGATGGAGAATGGGAGTTCCTGCCCGTACAATATGAGCGCCATAAGGTCGAAGAGACCGACGGCTTCACCAACGTGTGGATCACCAGCAACAAATTCGGACGTCAACCGCTGAAGCTGCGTATCGAGGCATTGATGGGGTGCGGGACGTATGAGGCGCCCGACAACATCGTCCTCGCCGACTTCGCTTCCGAAGGTGAGTTCAGTGATCGCAGCGAGCGAATACAACTGCTCAACAGCGGCAAGGTCTACTCCTACGGCGACGCCGCGCCGGGGCTGTCCACCGAGGTTTGCCCTCACCCCGGCCCTCTCCCAAAATGGGAGAGGGAGACGGCCGACCCTCATCAATCTCCCTCTCCCATTTTGGGAGAGGGCCGGGGTGAGGGTTCCATAGGTTGCTGGACAGCCACCAACTCTGGGTCCTCAGAACGGGTTCTTTCCTCCGCGCCCGATGACGAATTCTCTCTCCTCGATCACGCGGAGCGGGAGTACCGACCGCGACAAGCCTCGTGGGTGCGAGTGGGGAAGAACTTCCCGGAACCCCTCGATCTCTGCAACCACCGCGCGATGGGTGTATGGATCCACGGGGATGGTCAGGCAGAGCTGATGAACTTCCGCGTCGCCAGCCTTGCTTCGGGGGATGTTGATCTCGACCATTACGTCATCATCGACTTTGAAGGCTGGCGATACTTCGAGTTGATAGAACCGGAAGCGGCGCGTTTCGAGGAATACTCCTGGCCGTACGGGAGATCACTCTACAAGGCGTACCGGGAAGTGTCCGCCATTCACAACGTCACGGGAATCCACCTCTGGTACAACAATGTGCCTGTCGGAAAGACCGTCACCTGTTACCTCAGCCCCATCAAGGCCATCCCACGGGTGGAGCAAACCGTCACGAATCCCTCCATCACTCTCGGGGGAACAACCATTACGTTTCCCGTTGAGATTGAGACGGGTCAATACCTCGAACTCCGCGATCCCGACGACTGCAAGTTGTACAGCCGCACCGGTGAATTGGTGCGTGAGCTTCGTCCCGACGGTGACATTCCCGTGCTGGAAGCTGGGAAGAACGAGCTTGCCTTTCGCTGCGAGGGATTCCCCTGCCGCCCGAGAGCTTATGTGACGGTGATATCGGAGGGGGATGAGGTGGTGCGTCGATGAGCGACGAGTCATGCGTTGAACCTTTTGGCAGGAGGTAACCATGTTGCCACCCCCGATTTGAGGAGGCACACTGTCTGCTGTATAATCTCACTGTCTTGATAAAGTGAGAGGTGTGAAATGGCCATGGTTGACATCCCCGAGATATCCTGTCTCTCAGTACCTGAGAAGATTCTCCTGGTGGAGGACCTGTGGGAGAACATCAGCACGGATGAGTCCGGCATTCCCGTTCCCCAAAGCCACAGAAACGAACTGGACGCGAGGCTTGCCAAACACCGGGGCGCCCCTGGGGACCTCCTGACACTTCAGGAGTTGCAGGACCGGATAGCGGGGAGGAAATGATTCACGACCTCAGTTTCGTGCCCGAGGTCGAAGACGACGCGATCGCGGGCTACCATTGGTACGAGCAGAAGGCACCAGGACTTGGCGAGGAGTTCTTGCGTGTGTTCTACGCCAGTGCCAGCGAAGCCGCCCGCGACCCCCTGCACTCTCCCAAGGTGTATGGGGAGTTTCGGCGACGCTTGTTGCGCCGATTCCCGTACGCCCTCTATTACCGGATTGAAGAGCCAACAGTAGTGGTCTATGGCCTATTGCACTGCGCGCGAAGTCCGCTCTTGATCCGTGGGACGCTGATTGACCGAACTGCAGGCTAGGCGGGCCAGATAGTGTTTGTCATGTTGCATGAAGGATCGGATCGATTCAGACTCGAAGTTGCCCTTGGGCACATCAATTCAGTAAAGTCCATTGCCATTTCTCCAGTGGGCGAGCAGTGGGCATTGGCCTACGACGAAACCGTTGAGCTGTTTGACTCCTACAGGACCGATACGGGAATGCTCCTGCAGGAACACGTCAACAGGGAACGTCCTTATCACATGCATCGCTCTGCCAAGGGTTGGTGATTCCGTCACCGAATGGCTGGTGGTCAATGCTGACGGATACTTCGCATGTTCTGAGGGTGCGAAGCGTCACCTGCGATGGGATGTGGATGGTAGACTTGAACTCTTCGAAGAACTCCCATCCGACCTCGATCGTCCCGACTTGGTGGCCCAGACTTTACGACGACAGCCAGGGCGCTGATGAGCGACCCCTTCGGCCACCGCACAGGAGATAGGCGTCGCAGCGCGCACGTGGGAATCAAGTGCACTACCTGTCTGCCCGATTAATCCAATCTTTTCGGCGCAACCGCTGCCCCACCAAAGTAGTTGAAGTTCCCCCAACCATCCGTTGCGGATATTTCGCGCTCGCCGGTTTTGTCGATGAGGACGTGTCCTTTCCGTTCCACCACAAGCCGTTGCTTGCCGGGTGCGAAGGGCATTGAGACATGATGCACTCCTCGCCGCAACTGAAACTGCTGTCGTGTTCCACCGCTGTCGATGATCAGACGCGCAGGCGACCTGAGAAAAGCGGTAACGAATACGTCGTCCACCAAACTGTCCGCGTGCGACGGGCGCCCCTTCTGCTCCTGCCCTATCTTCACCGTGCCCGGCACATCTTTCGGGTGCAGGCGGTAGAAGTAGAAGAACTTATCCTGAGTGATCTTCGGTGGCTTACCCGTCTTGAACCAGTCGATGTAGTAGCGGCTTGCATCGAGGAAGGCCACGTGCGAGGGTAAGGAACCCCAATTGCCGCCCCCTACGTCCCTCTTCTCCGGCGGGCCGAAAGGCGCGACATAGCTTGATTCACCCCAATCATTCCAGGTAACGATCTCCACCCAGGTAGCGTTGTTCTCGATGGCACTCTCCCACTGCTTTGCCATGCCCTCGAAGCCGCGACACTCGAACACGCGGTAGTTGCCTCCAAGCCCGCGATAGAAGGGCGTGATCGGACTCATGAAGATCTTCTCCGCTCCAAGCCATTTCGCTGCCAGAAGTCGATTGCTCGCAACGATTTGTTCCGGTGTGCCGGCTGCGCCGAAATGAAAGAAGCCATCGAGTGAGGGGTTGTTGCTGAACACCTGATCGACCTGCGCCTGGTTCGGCATCTCGGCGGCGGGAGTCGGGTAATAGAAGGGAACAAAGACGATTGCTCTGTCACCCGTGAATTCCTTTTGTATGAATCCAGTCACAGCTTTTCGCCCGGAGAAGGTGGAAAGCACAGGCTTGCCATCGTGACGGAACTGGTTGGGATGATCGCGGAAGGTCTCGATCATATCGCGAGTCTCATCGAGGGTCAGACCGCAACAATAGTCGGCAGAAATGAGCAACTTGAAGTCCGTGCCCAACTCCTTGGCTGCCTGGTAGATCATTAGGGCGCGCCGTTTGTAGTGCGGCTCCCGCGCCGTCCAACCTCCGCAGTTGAGTGCGAAGCCATCGATGTCGCGCTCTTGTGCTGCCTGAATTTCCCGCTTGTAATCCTCAACGGTCGCGCCCCCTCCGTCGGCGGGGCAACAGACCATGTAATGGGCGAAAACCCGCTTACCTGCGGTTGATTTTGGTTGTGGACTGCCCTTTGCGTCGGGTACGAGTTGAAGACCGCCCAGCGTAGACAGGCACAGACTAAACAGAACCACATTGGTCACAGGTTTGCACCTCTCGGTATTGCGTTCCTTAGTCGAACATTCTATATGTTGGTGCGATGGGGGGTCAAATGAGTGCGGAGCGAGTCAGGACCTGACGTGTGCCCATGTTCAGCCGGTGGTAAAGGCGGAGGAGGCAAGACAACGAGTTTGAGAGGTGGTAGGTTGTGTGGAGTCGATGGCGCCGAGGGGTGATCGTAGGCGCAGCCGTGATGCTTTTCAACGAGGATATTGTTCTCAATCGCCCACCGTCGACGACCGATCAGGTTACGGCGGGCATGGAAGTTGTTGCGGTTGAGGGGCTTGCTGGAAACCCACGCATGCAACGCCCGGCGGTCTTGAGGCGTGTTGGTTTGCGGGTCCAGAACCGTGTAGACTTCTTCGCAGGTGACGACGTAGATTTCCTGACTTCTTCTCCGGCTTCGGCGCGGACGGTTCGCTGCAGGGCTTGCGGGTCCCAGCACTGGTTCCAAACCGCCTTCTGCGTTCCATCGACGACGACAACCAGACCTTGATCTACCAGATATATTCATTACGGGTGAAGACACCCCTGCCCACAATCCCTTGGGGAACGGGCATGGAAATATCGATGCGTCAGTTATGTGTGACAATGGGGTGCATCCCGGAATTACGGAAAAGTGGATATATCGACTTTGTCGCCGTAGGATAAAGCTCCAGCTTTGTCAGTGGCAGACCTCTTTCCCGTAATTCCAATGTGCATCTGACAAAGCTGGAGCTTTATCCTACGGCAATCTCCGTAATTCCTGGATACACCCGTGACAATGTGTGCTATACTCTCTGCCATTCTAAGAGTAGGAGACAGGCGATGGCGAGATATGTCAAGGTAGCCGGGATTTCATTTGGCGGAGCGGGTGGAAGCGGGTCCGCTGCAAACAAAGTCAAGCGGAACGTCAAGCAGTTGGTTGAACTGGTAGATCAGGCCGGGACACGAAGTCCGGACATCATTTGCCTGACGGAGTTCTGCAATGTGTTTGGCTTGACCGCAGAAGAATGGATCGCCGCGGCGGAGCCTGTTCCAGGCCCCACCACCGAGGCACTGGGCAAGCTGTGTCGGAAACACAATACCCACCTCATCATCGGGATGCCGGAGAAAAAGGGCAAGCGGGTCTACAACTCATCCGTGCTCATCGGCCGAGATGGGCAACCCATCGGCAGCTACCACAAGGTGCATCCCACCATCGGCGAGGTCGAAGCGGGAATTATGCCCGGAACGGAGTATACCGTTCTGCAGACCGACTTAGGGAAGATCGGGTTTGCCATCTGTTTCGATCTGAATTTCCGCGACGTCGGCGAGGGTGCGTTCAATAACGGCGCGGAGATTCTCTTCTTCTCATCCATGTATCACGGCGGGCTGCAAAATCAGATATGGGCGCACGATTTCCGGTACTTCTTCGTATCGGCGTTGCCGCGCGCGGGGAGCAGAATCGTCGACCCCATCGGCCGCGTCCTGGCGGAGTCACAACTGCACTGCCCCTTCGTGGAGCGCACGATCAACCTGGACTGTATGGTTTGTCATATCGACTACAACAACCAGCACTGGAAACCCCTGCGAGAGAAATATGGAGGCCAGGTGGAAATCGACGTGCGCAGCGATGAAGCCAAGTTCATTCTCTATTCCCACCACCCGGAAGTAACGGCGAAGGATATGGCCAAGGAATTCGGCCTCCGCACGCTGGATGTCTACTGGACGATGGAAAAGAAGACACGCAACGCCGCGCTGAGGGGAAAGTAGAAGACTCGTCAGCATTCAGTCACACTCCTGCTGCGGGCACCTCGTATTGGACCATGTGGCGTCATTCTCCCAAGTGAAGGGATGAAAGACAAACTGCCACGCGGCGCGGTAGAAAGCAAAGGCAAGCAGGAACCACTATGCCGGCATCAGCACAGCGTATGGCAACAACGCACTCTTGCGCGCAGCGATGCAACCGGCGGTGCTCAACCCAACCGCAAAGGCGGCTGGCCCGGTCGGTGAAGAACTGCATTACGTTGCGCTCCTGCTGTCGACAGGTCGCACTTAGACTCGCCAGAATGGCGTGCGTCCGGGAGCCGGTCACGGTCTTGTTGCAGCCTCCCGTATTGCGTCGGACTCTGTGAGTCCGCGGAGATCACCGCCGGTCGCAACCTCCGATCGGCTCGGTTATTGGTGGTCTCCACACCTCTTCGTCGTACAGAAAACGGAACAGATGCTGCGGACTCACAGAGTCCGAGGCGATGCCGCCGCAGACGCTTCGCAAACCGGACGTTGTCCGCGTCGCTGTACCGGCGCCGGATGACAACGGTGAGAAGAAGCTCAGTCTGGAGGAATGGCAGGCGTTGCGGCAGGACCAGCACTCCCTCATCGCCGATCCGAAGTTCGCGGACTTGGCAAAGTGGGACTTCACCCTTGACGGGGACTCCCCTGCGTTTGCATTGGGGTTCAAGGAAACAGACCGGAGCGATGTTGGGCCGCGCCCGCATCACGGGACGCTGGGTAGTATTTGAGGCGTGGGGCAAAGACGGCGACACCGATGCCAAACACCTCCGCCATCCTTATGCGTTCTCCGCGTCTCCGCGTGATGTAAACGGCCTCGGCGGCCACGACTCCTCCGGGCAGGGACACAGCGTGCCGAGGCTGGGTGTCTGAATCGCCTTGAAGCAGCCCGCCTTTCCCGGCCAGTTCAGGCCGCACCGCTCCTTAATCGCCCCCCCGACTTGACCAATATGGGCTCCGCGGCTACAATCGGTTCATTCCCGTTTGCCCTAGACTTGGCAAGGACAATCCGGACAAGCGTCAATTCCTACCAGGAGGCATTTCATGCGTTCAGACATTATCAAGAAAGGCATTGAGAGAGCGCCCCATCGCAGCCTGTTGCGGGCGACGGTGGTGGGCGAGGATGATTGGGAGAAGCCGTTCATTGCCGTCTGTAATTCGTTTACGGAAATCGTGCCCGGCCATGTGCACCTGAACAAGGTGGCGGAAATCGTCAAACAGGCGGTGCGCGACGCGGGGGGTGTTCCCTTCGAGTTTAACACGATCGGCGTGGATGACGGCATCGCCATGGGGCATGAAGGGATGAAGTTCTCTCTCGCCAGCCGCGAGTTGATTGCCGACTGTGTGGAGACCATGTTGCGCGCCCACTGCTTCGATGGGATGGTGTGCATCCCCAACTGCGACAAGATCATCCCCGGCATGTTGATGGCCGCAGTGCGCTGCAATATCCCCACAATCTTTTGCAGCGGTGGGCCGATGGCAGCGGGGAAGATGTCGGATGGCGCCACCGTAGATTTGGTGAGTGTCTTTGAGGGCGTCGGTGGACACGAGGTGGGCTCAGTGAGCGCTAAGAGACTCGAGGAACTGGAAAAGGTCGCGTGCCCCACCTGCGGTTCCTGTTCCGGCATGTTTACGGCAAACTCCATGAATTGCCTTTGCGAGGCTCTCGGTCTGGCGTTGCCGGGCAATGGGACGATTCTTGCCGGCAGCAAAGACAAGTTTAACCCGCGACGGGTGCAGTTGTGGCAGGACGCCGCGCGCCGCATCGTGGCCCTCGTCAAAGATGACGTGAAGCCGCGGGATATCGTCAGCGTGGAGAGCATCGACAACGCTCTCCTGCTGGACATGGCGATGGGTGGGTCCACCAATACCGTGCTGCATACACTCGCACTGGCCCACGAGGCCGAAATCGACTACGACTTGGATCGCATCAATCGGCTATCGCAGAAGTGTCCGAACCTCTGCAAAGTCAGTCCCTCCTCTCCGTTCCACATGGAGGACGTGGACGCGGCAGGAGGCATCAACGCGATTCTCCATGAATTGAGCATGGTAGAGGGGGTGCTGAACCTCAACTGCATGACGGTAACAGGGAAGACCCTGGGCGACAACATCGCCGGTTGTGACACGAAGAACCCTGAGTGCATTCGGAAGGTGGACAACGCCTACAGCCAGAGCGGAGGGTTGTCGATACTGTTCGGCAACTTGGCCTCTGACGGCGCCGTAGTGAAGACCGCGGGCGTTGATCCGAAGATGCTCGTTCACACAGGCCCGGCCGTCATCTTCGAATCGCAGGAAGACGCCTGCGCTGGAATTCTCGCCAAGAAGATACAGCCGGGCGACGTCGTCATCATTCGCTACGAAGGTCCGAAGGGCGGGCCGGGGATGCAGGAAATGCTGTCGCCTACCTCCTACATCAAGGGGATGAATCTGGGCGATCAGTGCGCGCTGGTGACCGACGGTCGCTTCTCCGGCGGCACTGCCGGCGCGTGCATCGGGCACGTCTCTCCCGAAGCAGCCGACGGCGGCGCCATCGGCCTGCTGCAAAATGGAGACATCATCAGCATTGATATTCCCGGCCACAAGCTGCAAGTGAAGCTCAGCGACTCGGAACTGGCAACTCGGAAGGCTGCCTGGAAGGCCCCCGAACCGCGTTACAAGAAGGGCTGGTTGGCGCGTTACTCCAAGATGGTTACCTCGGCAAATACGGGCGCCGTCCTGCGGACGTAATGGCGCTGCCGCGATCACCCTGCGGGAGATCGAGTTAAGCGACAGCAACATCGTTGCAGATGTTCGGTGGTGGCGAGAACGCCTCGTATTGGGGATGCGGAGAAGGGCAACATTTACGGAAGCGGTTCCCGGTGGCAGGTTATCGAGCTGTGAGCGAATACCAACAAGGAGAGGTGTATATGTGCCAGGATGAAATTGGGTTTGGAGTTCTTGGGCTTGGCATGGGGACGCATCATGCGTTGGCGGTGTCCGAGGTTCCGGGAGTAAAGCTGGTTGCCGTGTGCGACCAGGACCCGATGCGAATGCAGCCCACCGCGGAGAAGTATGGCTGCAGGGGATATCTCAGCTTTGAGGAGATGCTGTCCGATCCCGAGATTCAGGCGGTGACGGTCGCCACCGAGAGCGGCAAGCACGCGGAATGCGCGTTGATGGCAATTGCCGCAGGCAAACACGTTCTCGTCGAGAAGCCGGCGGATGTGAAAGTGGAACGCATCGACGAGATGATCGAGGCTGCGAAAAGGGCGGGGGTCAAGGTGACCTCCGTGTTTCAATCGAGAACATTGCCACTGAACCGGTGCATCAAGAACGCGGTCGATGAAGGACGTTTTGGCAAGCTCGTCGGGGTGCATGCGCTGGTCCCCTGGTACCGCGAACAGTCGTACTACGAAGGCCCCCACGGCGATTGGAAGGGCACTTGGGCGCTGGACGGTGGTGGGTCGCTGGCCAACCAGGGAGTTCATACGGTTGACCTGCTGCAGTTTTTAGTCGGTCGAGTGAAATCGGTCTTCGGGGCTTTCGGGGTCTACGCCCATGATGTCGAGGCGGAAGACACGACGACGGCCCTGCTGAAGTTTGAGAACGGCGCGTTGGGAACTATCTCCACGGCAACTTCCGCGTATCCCGGGATGGCGACGAGCGTAACGATCCTCGGATGGAACGGATCGGTGCAGAAGCAGGACGACGTTTTGCACGTCTGGAAGTTCAGGGACGAGACTGAAGAAGACGAAGAGATACGGAAGCGCTACGGACCGGGAGACAAGTCGCACGTGGGCGTTTCTTCCGACCCCAACGCCCTGGGCGCCTACGGACACCACGGACACATCGAGGACTTGGCCAAGTGCATCCGCGAAGGCTGCGATCCGTTTATCACCCTCGAGAGCGCCCGACACGCGGTCGAGATCGTGAACGCGATCTATGAATCCGGACGAACCGGGAAAGAGGTATTCCTTTCATAGGAACTATTCTGGAAACAGGCAAGGAGTATTGGTATGGCAAAGAAAGTTCGCGTTGGTATCGTCGGCACCGGCGGCATTGCCCGTAGCCACATCAAGTCGTTGCAGGCAGTCGATGGCGTGGAAATCGTCGCGGCATGCGATGTCAACGAGACTGTCCTGAAGGCAGCGGCGGAAACCTACGGTATCCCCAAAACCTTCACCAGCTACAGGGACCTCGTGGCATTGAAGGAGATCGACGCCGTCAGTGTTTGCACCCCCAACTTCTTTCACAAGGAACCTACGGTTGCTGCGCTCAAATCCGGGAAACACGTGATTGTGGAGAAACCAATGTCGATGACTGTCAAGGAGTCGGAGGCAATGGTTGCCGCGGCAAAGGAAGCCAATAGGGTGTTGGTCATCGGGTTCCAGTTCCGCTATTCGTCACAGGCGCAGATGATCAAACGCGCCATCGACGAAGGGATTCTCGGCAACATCCTGTACGCGCGCTGTCAGGCTCTGCGACGGCGCGGCATCCCCAACTGGGGCGTCTTCGGACAGAAGAAACTCCAAGGGGGCGGCCCGATGATTGACATCGGTGTCCACATCATTGAGGTGGCGCACTATCTGATGGGCTCGCCGCAGCCGGTCGCGGTAACCGGCGCGTGTTACACCTACCTCGGAGACAAGCCCTCCCAAGTGAAGTCTCAATGGCCCAACTGGGACTACAAGACCTACACGGTGGAAGACCTGGCTGTGGGGCTGATCCGCTTCGACAACGGAGCCACCTTGTCCATTGAGTCCAGCTTCGCCGCCCACATTGAGAAGGGAATCTTCAACTTCACCCTCATGGGCGACAAGGGCGGTGCGTGCTTCGACCCGCCGATGATCTTCAAAGATGAGGCGGGAACGATGTTCAACCTGAGTCCCGACTTTGTAGGTGACGAAGTGGCCTTTGACGAAAAGATACTGGACTTCATCGCCGCCGTACGGGGTGAGAAGAAGCCCACGGCGCCGGGCGAGCATGGACTGATCGTGCAGAAGATTCTCGAAGGTGTCTATAAGAGCTCCGAGACCGGCAAAGAAGTTCGGATCAAGTGAGACCATCTTCTCCGAAAATGCGGCGAGCGGCTCCGGCTTGCCGATCCCGAGGATCGGGACGACCAGTCGGGAAATGCGGAATGAATCGCACCCTTGCACGCCGGATTTTTATCTCGCGTGGTCCCGACTCATCGGGATGGACAATCGCTTTTGCATAGCGGATCCCCGCCTATTGTACGGCGACCGGGGAGCCGACAGGTCGCCATGATGGATTCCTCTCAGGATGGCTGATATGCTCACGAAGGAAGGTTGCCTTCGGCGACAAGAACGACTTCGGAACCGTCTCGAAGAGTCGCACGTCGACGCGACGATCATCTGCGATCCCGCCAACGTCTACTACCTCACAGGCTGGATGGCCCATCCGCGCTTGCCGGTCTGTGCGGTACTGACTAACGAGGGGGTCTGCTCGCTTATTGCGGCGGATCAGCCCGAACCTTCCGCAGCCCACAAGGTGTATCGCTACAACGGGCGACTGGGGGGGGGCTCGCGCAGGACCTCGTTCCGGAGGTCGCGAAGAGGCTTTGCGAAGACTTTGATGAGTTGTGGAACGCATCGCGGCACATCGGAATTGAGAAGGCCAGCGTACCCTTCGGGATCGCAGAGGTTCTCCAAGAGGAAGAACTGGTCGGCACGGACATCATGCCCGATCTGCGACAACTGCGTCGGCGCAAGGACGAGGATGAGTTGGCCCTCATACGGAGATCTATCGAGATTGCCGAAGTTGCTTACGCCGTGGGCCGGTCGGTGGCTAAACCCGGACGCACCGAGTTGGAGGTCCACCACGCCATGCACGCGGCAGTGATGGACGCAGCGGGGACGACGATTCCCTTCGCTGGCGATTTTGCCACCGGTCTGCGATGCGCCACGGGCGGCGGGCCGCCCACCAGTCGGCAGATTCAGGAAGGCGATCTCTACCTCCTCGATATCTGGCCGATCTACGGCGGATATTGGGCCGATGTCTGTCGCACGTTCGCCGTGTCCGGCGCCAACTCCATCCAAATCGAGGCCTGGCAGGTGATTGTCGAGGCACTCACGGCCGCCGAGAAGGTGATCCGTCCGGGCACGCCCACCGCAGAAGTCCGTCGTGTGCTGCAGGAGAAGGTCGATAAATTTCAGCCTCTGCGTGGTAGCTTCGGACACCACGGTGGCCATGGCTTCGGACTCGATCCCCATGAAGCGCCGCGTATTCTTCTCGACTCGACGGACACTTTTGAGTTCGGGGATGTTTTTACTCTCGAACCCGGCATCTACGGCGAACTCCTGCAAGGAGGTATTCGACTGGAACAGGACTACCAGGTTACAAAGGATGGCATTGAGCGGTTGACAAAGTATCCGCTGGAATTGTGATGCGGAACAAGTTCGCGGAGACAAGGAACGCGCAGGCGGCAGCATTGGCCCGCAACCCGGGAGAGACACTGCAACGCCGCCTGATGCAGCGAACGCGTTGTCCTTCCCAACCATCGACCATTGAGTCCACTGAAAAAACTAAATGTCCCGCAGAACAGGCAGAAAAAAAAGTCCATCTGGAACCCGGAACTTGCACTGAAGTTTCCGCGTCTTCCGCGTGTTCTGCGGAGAGAAGCCTTCTTTCAGCAGAGTCACCATTGACAATTGACCATGTTTAACCCGCTCCGCATTCTCATACATGTTCTCCCGCATGGCGAGGGGCTTCCTCTGCCCACGTATATGACACCCCACGCTGCGGGGATGGATGTGTGCGCGGCAGAAGATGCCACGGTTCCGTCGGGGGAAACCATATTGGTGGCGACGGGTTTTCGCGTGGCCATTCCTCCCGGGTACGAAGCGCAGATGCGACCGCGCAGCGGGCTGGCTCTCAAGCACAACATCACCCTCCTCAATACGCCCGGCACGATCGACGCCGACTACCGTGGCGAGGTGAAGGTCATCCTCTCCAACTTCGGGAAGGAGCCCTTCACCATCCGACGCGGCGATCGCATTGCTCAGATGGTGGTCGCTCGAGTTGAGCACGTTCAGTGGGAATCTGTGCCGGACCTTGAGGAAACCGATCGGTCCGCCGGCGGATTCGGACATACCGGTGTCTGACACCGGCAACGCTGACATCCCCTACTCTCATGCCTTCAACAATCTTCGTCCGAACCGTCAACCGTCCGCTGGTAGCTTCCTGATAGGGACGAGTGAATGAAGAACGCAGAGCCTGTTCAGCCCCGCAATTGACACGCGTGGGAACGTGCGTGCGCAGTGGGGGGCGGGGCAGAATAGTGTCTGCCTCACGGGTCGTTTTAGGCGTGGAGCGTGCCGGCGCAGTCGGAACGAAAAGAGGGGTGCGTCCTGGTTACTTGAACTGATCGGGGGCCAGTTGCTTGTACAGCCCGTAGATCTTCCAGATGTAATTCACCGTCTCCCGGTATGGCGGGACGCCTCCGTACTTACGCACCGCTCCACTGCCCGCGTTATACGCGGCCAAGGCTCGGTAGAATCCGTCCGAGTGGTTGCCGTACTTCTTCAGGTGTCCGCTGATAATCCGTATGGCGGCTCGCAGGTTCTGTTCGGGATCGTAGGCGTTGCTGACACCCATCCCCGCCGCGGTACCCGGCATTAGTTGACCCAAACCCATCGCGCCACTGGGCGAAGTCGCTTCCAGCCTGAAATTAGATTCGGCTGCGATTACGGCAACCACGAGTCGAGGATCAACGTTGCTCTGGTAGCCGTATCGGAGTATCAGGTCTGCAAGTTGCGTGAGCCGCGCATCGTCCAGTTTGGGGTTGAACTGCTGGATGGTCTTCTTGTAGGTCGGGATCATCGCAGCGATGGTCCGGTCAGCGGAAGAGGCGACGCCGCGACTGGGAAGTGACTTCGCTGCAGGCGACGAGGCTGTGGTCTTCGAGCGTGATTGCAGCGTTTTCCCTTCCCCGTCCATCAGCCTGTAGTTGCCCGGCGCTGTTCCGGATTGTGAGCTGGGAGACGAGGCGCTTGTGGTCGCTGCTTGCGGAGGCGCCACCGCGGCGGTCGTAGGCATTGGCATTGGCGTTGGCGCTGGAGGCGGAGCGGACGCCACAATGCCCACCAATTCCAGAGAAGCAACATATCCGGAATTGGGGGGCACTCTCACCGACACGGACACATACCTACCGGGCTTGGCTTCAGGGACAACATGCCCTCCCTTGATGTAGACCCGATCGCCTTCCGTTCCGCGGAAGATGAGGGTGGTTGCTTCGGCGGACGCGATGATGCCGTCCACGATGCCACTGAAGCCCAGCGTTTGGCCGCTGTACTTCTGTGGATTGGCGCGGAGGTCGGACAGTTTCACAGTTTCCGCCGCAACCGTGCCGACCCGGGCCACGCTGAGCAATAGTATGACGATATGGAATGCCTTCTGCAAATCTGTAACTCCGTTGCCTCCCTCTAACATGATCGGCAAGCAACGGCAAGTATTTTAGCCCTACTGGACCACAAAGTCAACGCTCGCTCGCTCAGACGTCAGTACAAGTCAGCAACCGGCAGGTCGCTCCCTCGCACATCAAGGCGCTTGCGGTGCTCCCTCCTCAATCCTCAACGCATCGTAGAAAATGTCCCCGTCCGCGCTGCTGTGGAAGGTGGTCTGCCAGTGCGGCGCTTCGGCCCCGGTGGTGAACTCGCCGAAGAAGACCTCCCATTCGTTGAGTTTTGGCTGCTGTGTTGCGCCCAGGAAGGGACTTTGGCAGATGTCACCCGCTGCGGACATCTGGAACCCGCCTCCCTTAGCAGCGGTTCGCTTGATAGCAATGCTGATACGGTATCGCTTGTTGGGAACGAGCCAGGCGTTCCAGGCAATGTGGGCTGGGGAGCCTTGCGGTATACGGAGACATCCTTGGCCGCTGTAAGCTCCGTTCCAGACAATGTGCGGGACGGGACCGAGGTCCTTGGCATTTCCATTCGCCTTGCGTAGGTAATGGTCGTAAAAACCGCCATCGGCGAGGTCCCTGCCCAAACCGAAACTGGCAAGCTCGAAATCGGCGTTCATCACGTACGGCCCGACGCAGCAATAGGCTTCAGCGGTGACTCCGGCAGCCGTTACCTCCGCAATTACGTTCTCAAAGTCCTGAAGGGACGTCAAATCGACGGCAGCGGGAATCGAGGTCGTCTCGCCGGAGTGTACGGAGAAAAGGCCGCGTGCGGGACTCAACGTGAGAGCCGACTTCATTTTCAGCTCGTACTTACCGCTGATGGGTAATGGCGAGCGATTGTGAATGGTCAGCGTCACCTGGCAATCACCGGAGCGAGCGAGTCGGGCATCCAGCGGACCGACCACACGCGCTGGAAGCAGCCAATCGACCGTTGGATGTACGGTGTGGGATGTTGGATGGTGGATCGGCGCGACACGCGATGGAACAACCTCGAAGCTGGCGGTCAGGAGGAGGTCGACGCGCTGCATGACGCGGGCGTTCGCGGGGGCGCTGTGGGCGACCTCTGCGATGCGCGATGCGCCCGGTTCTGTTGTGAATCGAATCGGCTTGCCGCCGAAGCCTTTCGGGCCTGTCACGCACAGGACAACGGTCACAGGTTCGGGGTTGACATTGAGAACTGCGACGTTCCCTTGGACGGTGGCGCCGGGGGCGATGCCCAGCGGAACCTCTCGCTTGTCGATGAGGGGTTCGCTGCAGTTGATCAGCAGAACGGCGGAATACTTGTCTGCGGGGACGGGGAAGGTAAACCGCTCGCCCTTCGACGTGCCTGCAAGAGCGGTCACTCCTTCGTGCGTCACCAGCCACGCGGCGCGAACGGGACCCCAACCTTTTGTGGACACCGTAACGCTTCTCTCGGCGGCTTCGGTCTTGTTATGAAGCAGTACCAACGCTCCCTTGTTCTGATCGTCGTTGCGGACCATCAATCGCGCGTCCACGCCTTCGTCCCGGTGCAGCACCCCCACCGTGTCCATAAAACGCGCCCGCAGTAGGAAAGGGTTGATCGTCTGTCGAATCTTCGCCACCCGCGCGGCCCAGGGACGCAGGAAGTCATAGGCGCGGTAGGCCTTCGTGTCGCTAAGATGGAGCATGTCGTTCATGCGATAGGCGTTCATGTAAACCTGCTCCAACGCCGTTTTGGGGTCACCGTTGGCTGCGCCTCCGATAACAATGAGGTCCGGGAAAGTGTACCGGAACATCTCCATGGCGTTCTGGCAACTCATCAATCCCCAGTCGCCATACTGCTGGTAGACGTCGGAACAACCCTCCAGACCGAACACGACGTCCGGGTTGATCTTGCGACCTTCTTCCTTTGCCGTCCGAACGGTGCGAAGGCTGCCGCGTCCCCAGTCGCCTGTGGTTGAGCGGTCGCTGTCGTAGTTGATGCTGGGGTACGCGGAACCGATGGCGAAGCCGTCGTAGTAAACACCGTCCGCATGGTAATCGCGAATGAACCGCATGGTCCAGTCGATCAGAAAGTCCTGCCATTCCTTCTTCGCGCTGTCGGTGGTCTGCTCCTCATACGCGTAAGGCTGAAGCGAGGTGCCATTTGGCTCGATGATACTGACGCGGCGGAAGAAGTCCTTGTCGGGGATCAGCTTGCGGTCCTGTTCGGGAATATACTTCGTCGGCATGTTCCCGACGTGTGTGTTTCCCCGATGGTATGCAGGATTGTAGAGATGTCCCTGGATGTAGTAGTTAGTGTGGGCGCCCAACTCGTGCACCATGTCGTTGGCCCACCGCAGGTTGTCTGTGCCCCCGTACCACGGCGAGGGTGTCGCCGCAAAGTGATAATGTCTGGTTTTAGCAAGATAGAAATGTCCGGTATCCTGAGGGTCTCGAAAGGAGGTCCTCGTGAAGGAAGAAAGGACATTTCAGTTGAGCAACAAAGAGACAAAGCGTGTAGTGATTCTGAGGAAGGTGATCGAGAAAGAGTTGACGCAGGTTCGCGCGGCGGAGTTACTGGGACTGTCGGAGCGGCAGGTG
>Ga0210051_1002077_pt1 | contig 20238 bp, 15 predicted proteins | sample CryGey092014_all_FD_185464 | JGI IMG/M metagenome (GOLD analysis project Ga0210051, IMG submission 185464) | Groundwater microbial communities from aquifer - Crystal Geyser CG23_combo_of_CG06-09_8/20/14_all (SPAdes) (version 2) | ecosystem: Environmental > Aquatic > Deep subsurface > Groundwater... | reverse complement strand
CTTTATCTTTTGCGGTGCGGCTGACCATTCCTGAACGCATAAGCAATACAATAATTCCAAATAAAAGTAATTCCTGAATCAATAATACAAATGCCTCTTCAATCGTGACTCTGTTCAAAAGTATTGCCGGCAATGATATTTGAACGGCTATAATCCAAATCAATAATACTGCCTGTTTATGAGTCATTCCCAAATCCACCAGTCGATGCGAAAAATGGTTCTTGTCCGCAGTGAATATTGAAACTCCATTTTTTATTCTTATCAGCATTACCGAAAATGTATCGAATAATGGAACACCAAGAAGAAGGATAGGAGTAATCAACGGCAGGTGAGTAAGTTTCGATGATGCTAGATATATTCCCTGAACCGAGATTATCGCTAGAGAATAACCTATCAGCAAAGAACCGGCGTCCCCGAGAAAAAGTTTAGCAGAAGGAAAATTATGAGGTAAAAATCCTATTATGGCGCCGGCTAAAGCCGCTGTAATCGGCAATATAAAATAATCTCCCTGTTCATAAGCTACCCATGAGAAAGCAAGCGCGGCAATCAATCCAACTCCGGAAGAAAGACCGTTCATATTATCCAGAAGATTGAAGGAATTAGTGATTCCAACAATCCACACCAGAGTTATGACCGTTGCAATTAAATTATTTTGAATAAAAATAGAAAGTTTAACTTCATAAAAAATTAATACCAGTGCGGCTAAAAATTGCCCAAAAAGTTTCCATCTCGCAGAAACTCCTAAGATATCGTCAAGAAGTCCTAAAAGGAAGATCAACGTGACTCCAATCAATGTTCCTAATGCCGGAGTAAAATTAATAAAATCTATTAAACTATTTTTTTGAGCAAAAACAAAGCCGGCCATCAAACCAATGTAAACAGCCAAACCTCCCAATAAAGAAGTTGTTTTTTTATGAACTTTTCTTGCCGCAGGATAATCTACTATGTTGAGAAGAAGCGCTAATTTAGCAGCAACAGGGCTCGCCACAAAGCTTATTACCGACGATATTACTGCGACAGATAAAACCAATCCTAAATAATTTAGCGTCATAAATGCAGTAGGCTCATTTCACCAGTCAAAGACCTTCTGGAGTTACCAGAAAAAATATATGAACTATACTCCGTGTCTTTGTGCCTCCGTATTTAATTTTCACGTTCTCATATCTTAACTATATTTCGGCGGTGTCCAAAATGTACAGTGGCATTTCGAGTATCAACTATCAGTTTGAATCTTCCCAATAAAGCCTTGAGGTCAACATTTGAATGGGCAGTATGAATCAAAAGCACATCCGAATTTTTTGCTTCCTTTGAAGAAAGTGATACCGACTTTAATATCTTCTCTCCTACTTTAAAAGTTGGAATGTAAGAATCGTGATAGTGAACTTTTGCTCCGTATTCAAGCAGTTTACTTATAATTTTCTTAGCAGAACTGTTTCTCGCATCATCAATATCTTTTTTGAACGCAACTCCTAAAACCAAAACCGAAGTATTATTAATCGGTTTTTTTAGCCGCAGATTAACCTCTCTCACTGTCTTATCAACTACATAATAAGGAATATTTTCATTTACCTCTGAAGATAGAGAAATAAAGTTAGTAAAGAAATCGAATTCCTTTGCTTTCCAAGAAAGATAAAACGGATCGATTGGAATGCAGTGTCCTCCTACTCCAGGTCCAGGCATAAACGGCATAAAACCGAACGGTTTCGTAGCGGCGGCCGTTATTACCTCCCAAATATCAATCTTCATTCGATCGGCAAGAAGCATCAGTTCATTGACTAGAGCTATATTCACATTTCTGAATATATTCTCTAAGAGTTTTGCCATCTCTGCAGACTCGGGTTTTGAAACAGGAATTATCTTTTCTATCACTCCTCCGTACAGCGCTTTGATCAGTTTTAAGCAATGAGGTGTGAGGCCGGAGACAATCTTCGGAGTGTTTTTAGTTTTATAGACAGGATTTCCCGGGTCAACTCGTTCAGGAGAAAATCCAAGAAAAAAATCTTTCCCGGCTTTCAGCCCGCCCCGCTCGAGAATGGGTTTAAGCACTTCTCTTGTGGTGCCGGGATAAGTTGTCGATTCAAGAACAAAAACCTGATTCTTTCTTACATACGGAGCAATGGATTCAGTAGCAGAACGAACAGGCTCTAAATCCGGCTCCTTATGATCATCTAGCGGAGTTGGAACACAAATTATTACTGCATCACACTCGCGGATTCTTTTGAAGTCAGATGTTGCAGAAAGCTTTTTCGCTTTCTTCAATCTCATAACAGACCCTGGGACAACATCCATAATGATGTCTTCGCCTCTGTTCAGTCTTTTAACCTTCTGAATAAAATTATCAAAACCAAGAACTTCATATCCTGCATTTGCGAACTCAACCGCAAGAGGAATTCCAACATAGCCTAATCCGACTATGCCTACTTTTGCTTCACGACTATCAAATATTTTTGTATCCACAATCTTCTCCTAAAGTCACTGCTCTAAACTCATTCTACAATTGCCATTGAACTTATCAAGTTCAGCCCTCTATTTTCGATAAAAATCTATCACTCTCTTTAAAATATCGTTTAAAGAAAACTTCGGCTTCATTCCAGTCTCAGCTTCGAATCTTGCCATATTCGGGACCCTGTGAAGCATATCTTCGAATCCCTCTTCAAAAGCCGCTTCGTAACTGATGTATTCAATCTTTGATGAACTTCCTGTCAATTCAACTACTTTCTTCGCAAGGTCGGAAATGGAAATCCTCTCGGTCGATCCAATGTTAAACACCTTTCCAAAATAATTTTCTTTTTCGAAAATAGCCGTCACAAAATCTACTGCATCCTGAACATCCAGAAAGCATCGAGTCTGTTCACCTGTTCCATACACCGTCAAAGGATGACCGAGAAGCGCGGCTTTAACAAAACGCGGAATAACCATTCCATACCTCGAAGACTGCCTAGGACCGACCGTATTGAAAAATCTTCCGATTAAAACCGGCACCTGCTTTTCGCGATAATATGCAAGAGCTAAAAACTCATCTGTCGCTTTCGAATTGGCATATCCCCATCTGCTGATTGAAGTCGAACCTAAAACTCTGTCTCCTTCTTCAGAAAACGGAATGTTGTCGCTTTTGCCGTAAACTTCAGACGACGAAGCAATAAAAACCGGAGTCTTTTTTTTGTTTGCAACTTCAAACACTCGTTCAGTTCCTATCAAATTCACTCTCAAAGAATGTAGCGGATGATCAATAACATATTTTACTCCAACCGCCGCGGCCATGTGATAAATTCTTTCCGCTCCGTCAACGGCAATATCAAGATCGTGTTCATTCAAAACGCTTCCAATTATAAATTTAAATCTCGGCGAATTTTCATAATCGCGAATGTTATATGTCTTCCCTGTCGAGAGGTCATCTAGAACTACTACCTCATCCCCTTTCTCCATGTGATGATCTACAATGTGGCTTCCGATAAATCCCGCGCCGCCGGTGACTAAAACTTTCATCGTTTCTCTCCTCTTGAACTCAGTCCTCTGAAATACTCGTATGTCCTTGACAGCCCTTCCTTGAAGTCAATTACAGCCTGATAGCCCAGAAGCTGTTTTGCTTTTTCTACCGAAGCGAAAGAGTCTCGAACATCACCCTGACGAGCAGGGCAAAATTCGATGTCGATTTTTCTTCCAACAATTCCGCTCAATTTTTCAACAACATCGAGCAGCGAAACTCTGCTGCCTAATGCAATGTTAATCACTTCTCCGGAAACTTTCGATTTCATTGCCAGTATATTCGCATTAACTACATTTTCGACAAATGTAAAATCCCGAGTCTGAAGGCCGTCTCCGTAAATAACAGGGTTCTTTCCATTCAATGCCGCAGTGATAAATCTAGGAATTACCGCCGCGTATTCTGAACGCGGATCTTGCCGCGGGCCAAAAACATTAAAGTATCGCAATGCAACCGTCTGTATCCCGTATAGGTTTGAATAGACAGCCGCATAATGTTCAGCTACAAGTTTCGCAACAGCATAAGGAGAGAAAGGTGCAGGTCTCATCTCTTCGCTTTTCGGCAATACAGGACTGTTTCCATAAATGGAAGAAGAACTCGCCATCACCATTCTGCCGCCTCTCACTCGGAGTTCCTCCAGAATCGCAAGAGTGCTGTCCACTATAGAAACGTGCGTTCGCACCGGATTCTCAATAGATCTCGGCACTGACGGAATCGCGGCCTGATGAAAAACTCCGTCAACTCCGTCAATCGCTTTTCTCAATAAATTTCGATCGGTCACACTTCCTCTGAAAAGCGAAATTCTATTTACAAAATGCGCAATGTTCTCTTCTCTGCCAGTTGAAAAATCATCAATAATTTTTACTTCATGACCATCATTCAGCAATTTCTCCGATAAATGCGATCCGATAAATCCTGCGCCGCCAGTAACAAGATATCTCATTCTATTTCTTCTCCTCTATCAATTTATTACAGCCCTAATTTTAGTAATTTAGAAATATATTCCCGTTCTCGATTAATTCCAAGTTTCCATCCAACTTCAGGTGAATAATTTAAAATCCGTTGAGCTTTGCTAATATCGGCGCCCGTATTCTTCGCATCTCCTTTTTGAGTTTCCGTATACTCGAGTTTGAAAGAAGGATGCGCAAACGTCTTCACGTAATCTATAACTTCTTTAAGAGCTGTCATTCTGCCTCCGCCAATATTAATTATTTCTCCGAGAGCTTCTTTCATAACTCCCGCCGCCGCTGTTGCTTTAGCCGCATCAGTGACATACGTCACATCTCTCATTTGAGTTCCATCTCCAAAAACAGGAAATGAATTTCCAGTCAAAGCCGCTCTTATCAACTTATGAAATGCCATGTCAGGACGCTGTCTCGGGCCGTAAACAGTAAAATACCTGAGTATTGTCCAATCAACTCCGAATGACTTTCCGTATACTCGAATCATGTCCTCGCATGTAGATTTAGTCACTCCATACGGAGAAATTGGAGTTCGCAAAGCAGTTTCATTTGTCGGCAAAGTCTCAGCATCTCCGTATGCTGATGAAGTAGAAGCGTAAACCATACGGCATTTTACTTTTTTTAAAGCTTCCAACAATTTTTGAGTAGCAAGAATATTTCTTTCTACATAAAGTTTGAAATCCTCGCCCCACGAGGCTCTAACGCCAGCCTGCGCCGCAAGATGAAAGACAATGTCTTCTTCTTTCAGAATTGTTTCAAGCGGAGCTTTATTAAGATCATCTTCGATCATTCTAAAATTCGGAAGTGAAGCGAGCTCTTTTGCAAACAATCTCTTTATTCTTGCATCATAATAATCTGTGAACGAATCTATTCCTGTAACACTTGCCCCTTCTTTCGCCAATACTTCAGAAAGATTTGAGCCGATAAATCCCGCCGCGCCCGTGACAAGGCATCTCTTCCCTTCCAAATTCATTTTTCATTACTCCTACAATTACTCCGATACCATTCAAGAGTTTTGGTCAATCCATCCTCAAGAGAAACCGACGGCTCCCATCCGAGCAATGTCCGCGCCTTGGTTATATCCGGCCTCCGCACTTTAGGGTCGTCAATCGGTAACGGACGAAATTCTATGGGCAAATGTGACTTTGCAACTCGCTGAAGAACCTCAGCAAGTTCGAGCAAAGTCTTTTCATCAGGATTCCCAATGTTGACAGGTCCGACAATAGTCTTGCCCGCATCGAGTTCCATCAGCTTAATCAAACCTTCGATTAAATCTGAAACGTAACAAAAAGATCGTGTCTGTAATCCGTCTCCAAATATTGTCAGCGGTTTTTCTTCAAGAACCTGTGAAATAAATGCGGGAACAACCCTTCCATCATTGAGTCTCATTCGAGGCCCGTATGTATTAAATATTCGCGCAATTCTTGTTTCAATCGAGTGCACGCGGTGATATGCCATCACTAGAGCCTCGGCAAAGCGCTTCGCCTCGTCGTAAACTCCGCGAGGTCCGATTGGATTCACATTGCCCCAATAATCCTCTCTTTGAGGCGACACGAGCGGATCGCCGTAAACTTCGGAAGTTGATGAGAGCAGAACTCGGGAATGTTTTGCTTTTGCCAATCCGAGAACTTTGTGAGTGCCGAGCGCTCCAACCTTCAATGTCTGAATCGGTAGAATCTGATAATCAATCGGAGAAGCCGGCGACGCAAGATGGTAGATTCTGTCAATCGGTCCTTCGATTCGTATCTCCTCGGTGATGTCGTGTTCTATGAATTCAAACTTACCTCGAATTGCGGCGAGGTTTTTCTTCGCACCTGTAATGAAGTTGTCAATGCCAATAACTTCATTGCCTTCTTCGGCAAGCCGAGACGCAAGATGGCTTCCAAGAAATCCCGCGCAACCTGTAATTAATATTCTAAGCAATATAATTTTCCTTTTTCATAGTTTGCATCACGCACTACGATTCATTCTCCAATTATCTTTATCAATACCCGTTTCCGACGCTGACCGTCGAATTCGCCATAGAAGACTTCTTCCCACGGTCCAAAATCAAGATCTCCATTTGTGATGGCAAGCATCACCTCTCGTCCCATAATAGTTCTTTTTAAATGGGCATCAGCATTATTTTCACCTGTATCGTTGTGGCGGTACTGAGTTATAGGTGCGTGTGGAGCAAGTTTTTCCAGCCACGTTTCAAAATCATTCCATAATCCGGTCTCGTTGTCATTCACAAATACGCTCGCCGTAATATGCATCGCATTCACCAAACATATGCCTTCTTTGATTCCGGATTTATTAATGGCTTTTCTAATCTCGTCGGTAATCCTGACGAATGCAATTTTCTTGGACGTATTGAACCACAACTCTTCTCTGTAAGATTTCATTCTTCCCTCCGCTCAGGTTTTCTTCCGCGTATCGAGGTCGGAAACGGTCCTATCTCGATATTCTCAAAACCTAGTTTTCGAAAATATGAAATCGCGTCCGGATAAAGCGTCAAATGAACATATCTCGGAGAGTAAGAATCAAAAGTTCCGCACAACCGCATTTCATAATCAGGATGCATGCAGATCGGAAAGAGGAATTTCAGAAAATAACCCCATGGTCTCAATTTGTAGATCGGATATAACGCAACAAAAGGCTTTACGAAATTCAAAATTGTCTTTTCGGAAAAATTATGAATGATACGCCACCAGAACCGATTCAGAGTTCTTCTGGAGCCAACCGGATGATATATCCAAATTGCCAGAGTTCCGCCTGGTTTCAAAAACTTAACAAGTTTTCGAAGAGATTCAAAAATGCTTGGAGTATGATGCAAAACGCCAATTGAAAAGATAAAGTCAAATGTCTCTTCATGAAAAGGCATATCTTCAATTCCGCATTGAACCAATCCAACCTTTTCGTTCAGTCCTCTCTTCGCGAGAATTTCTCCGGCGCTGTCTATCGCAGAAGTAGGATCTATCCCGACAACTTTTACTTCACTCTTCGCAAGAATATCCAAGAACCTGCCGCTTCCGCAGCCGACATCCAACACCAGTTTATCTTTTAGTTCTTCGGGGGCAAACCCGGTCTTTGCCGCAAATGTTGCCGCAGTTTCAAAATTAATCTTCTGATCGAAATTTGAAAGGAAAGGAAGTTTTCGCCACTCGTCGTCAAACTCTTCAGTCCAATCATTCGATGTAATAAATTCGGGTTTTTTAAAGTCATTCGGCAGTGCGTCGGAATCATACATTGTCTCCGCAAACTTCTGCCATTCAAAACCAAAAGTGTCCGCATAATGCGATTCAATGTAACGTGGTATTCCATCTCTGACTGTCAGAGGTTCTTTACATACAGTTTGCCGCAAAAATTCAGGATTATTCCACTCTGGTTTCATAATTGAAAAAGAATATCAAAAACAAATAAAAAAGAAAGAGAAAGTAAGGATGCTTTGCAAGCACAGGCGAGGCGTCCATTGACGCGAGGCGTTCTTTGACACGAGACGTCCATTGACGCGTGGCGTCCATTGACGCGTGGCGTCCATTGACGCGTGGCGTCCATTGACGCGTGGCGTCCATTGACGCGTGGCGCCCATTGACGCGTGGCGCCTGTGCCTCCATGACGAGTTATAATATTTGAAATTGCAAATTGGAAAGTGCAAATTGAAAATTTTATTTTTCCAATTTTCATTTTTCAATTATTTCACTTATTTGTGGAGGCACGTGCGCTACGCGTCCATTGACGCCCTCGTGCGTGCTTAATAAACCATTAGCTACATTTAACAAGTCCTTGTTTCGCTTTTATTGGCCGCTCTGAAAGGCTTAGCTTCAGATTTTTTTCTGAAGCTGAACGGTCGTGCTCGGGGTGATAGAGATGGTAAACAGTCATAGAGCCTCTGGCATCTGCTCTTCTCACTCCTATTTTAAAAAGTCTTTCGACTATGTCCCTGTCTTCATGCCCCCAACCGACAAACTCTTCGTCAAATCCGTTTACGGCGACAAGATGTTCGCGCTTGAAAAGCATGTTGCAACCTCTGATGCCTTTAGTTTTCACAGTAGGAACGATTGGATACGGATAGCGAAATGAATTTGTTAAATTTGAAAGATGATGCATGTTTGAAAATTTCCATCCAAATCCGAAAATATTTTTACTTTGCGAAATACGCGTTGAGATATATTCGTCGAGTATCACTCTGTGCCCTTGAAAGTAAAGATTGAGATTCAAATTCGCCGACCTTTGCATTAAACGTTTGGCGTCCTCCGAATATTCCGGCGCGGGAATACAGTCTCCGTCAATGAATGCTATTGATGCTCCACTAGCGATAGCAATGGCTCTATTGCGGATTGCGGCGAGCCTGAATCCTTTGTCTTCATGCCATGCATGAATGAACTTTCTTTTCTTGGAAAATTTTTTTACCAAATTCTCTGTCTCTTCTCCTGAACCGTCGTCTGCGATTATGCATTCAAAATTTTGGTCGTGTTGATTAATAATTCCATTAAGCACCAACTCAAGATATTTCGGAGAGTTATAGGTTGAGATGACGATGGAGAGAGAATTCATATTCATTTCGATTTGCAGATGAGGCAATCACCCATCGCAAGATATTCAAGGCCTGATGCCAGAAACATTTCGATTGCTTCTTCGGGCCGGCATATCATCGGTTCACCGCGCCTGTTGAGAGAAGTGTTTATGACGGCGGGGACTCCGGTTTTTTCGTAAAAGGTTCGAATCAAACGGTGATATCTCGGATTCGCTTTTGCATCCACAACTTGAGGACGAATACTTCCGTCAATGTGCACAGCCTCTTTGATGAGTTCTTTTGCTTTTTCAGCAGCATTGAAAGCAAGAATCATATATTGAGCGGGATGATTAGAACCGATTACTTCCACGGCTTTTTCAGAAAGCACTGAAGGACAGAAAGGCCGCCATTTTTCCCTGAACTTTATTCTCAAATTAATTTCGTCTGCAATTCCTTGAATCGAGGGATTTGCGAGAATCGATCTGTTTCCTAAAGCGCGCGGTCCGAACTCCATTCTTCCCTGAAACCATGCGACGATCTTTCCGTGAGCTAATAAGTCTGCAACTCTGTCTTCAATAGGAAAAACTTTTTCGAACTTCATATTTTTTTTCGATAGAGCATCTTCTATTTCGCGCTGATTGAAATCAGGGCCTAGATAAAGATTCTGCAACGGAGCAATTTTTTCACCATTCAGCCAAGCGGCATAAGTAGCCGCGCCAAGAGAAGTTCCGGCATCGTTAGCTACAGGCTGAACAAATATTTCACTGACAAGTGGATGATTGAGAAGAACCTGATTCATCTTGACGTTTAGAGCACAGCCTCCCGCAACACATAATTTTCCTTTAGAATTCTTCAGAGCATCAGAGAGGTGATGTTCGAGGAGATATATTGCTGAATCCTCCAACTGTTTTTGAAGCGCGGCGGCGATATGAATATACGGCTCCATCACATCGTCTCCGACTCTCGCAGGCCCCAGACGCTCAATGAGCCTCTTGTCGCAATTTAAGCCTTTTGCTCTTCGCCACCATGGCGCCCAGACAAATCCGTCTTCGACTCGATATTCTCCGTTGCATAACTTTAGAAGAAAACTCAAATCGATTTTATTATGGTCTCCGTACGGAGCCATTCCCATGACTTTAAATTCTCCGTCATTGGGAATAAAACCTAGATACTCAGTGATAGCGGCAAAATAATTTCCGAGTGAATCCGGCTCGACAAAACTTTTCAGCTCTCGTATTGAACCGTCAGGCATTCCTTCAGCAATAAGAGTGGAAGTGTATTCTCCCGCTCCGTCCAAGGAAAGTATAGCCGCTCGTTCAAATCCTGAAAGATGAAATGCGCTCGAAGCATGAGCAAGATGATGGTCGACCTCTACAATTTTAGTTTTTGATAAATCGAAACCGGTTTCCAATAATGCTTTTTTCAGAAATGCGCGTTTCTTGTTTATCTTGCGTGAGTGCTCGGTGTAAGCTCGAATTGCGCGGATCGGGTTATGGCTGAAAATTCGTTTCGCATATTCTTTACGGTTTTTTGTCTGAGATTCTGCAGAAAAAGGGAATGCTACAATATCAATATCGCGGGGGAAAAGTCCGGCGCATTCGAGGCAGAAGCGCGCCGCCATAGACGGCGGAATCGAATAAGCATGTTTGATTCTTCTGAAACGTTCCTCTTCTGCGGCTGCTATTATTTCTCCATCAACTAAGAGCGCGGCTGAAGGATCGTGCCCGAACGCTCCGCCGATACCAAGTATCCTCATGCTAAATCTTCCTTCTCCTCAGAAATTCCGATTCCAACCAGAAACCATGCTTCTAGGCATATTTGAGTCACAAAGAATGTTTTATCTGCCAAAGCCGCAATCATCATTCCAATCAACATTGAAAACGAAACTATACTCCATTTATTTTGGTTTTTCAGAAAACTTTTTTTAAGCATCCAAAGTGCAGCCCCAAGAACAAACCACAGGATTGAATATCCAATAATACCTGAAGAATGCAATATCATCAGATAACTGTTGTGAGGATTGGTTTCATTTGTTGCAAACTCACGAAACACAGTTATGGTTTTTTGGTTATCTGTTTCGAAATTATCAAAGCCATGTCCAAGCAGAGGTTTTTCTTTTATCTCTTCAATTACCTGATTCCAAATTACCATTCGATAGACAATCGAGGTTTGTTTACTAAGATCGAAAAAGTTCCATCGGTCAAAACCTATACAAATTCCAACAAGAATAGAAATTGCAATTATCAGTATTACAATTCTCTTTAATATTTTTTTATCAAAACTACTGAAGACAAGAGCTGTGATGGCCGCGGCGAATAATGCTATTATCGGCCCTCTTGAATTTATCAAGGTCATTGCTGCAGCGATTATCAGAGCAATTATTGCGTGGGTAAAAAGAATTTTTTCTTTAATAAGAATAAACAGCATTGCCGGAATAAGAATGAAGCTGGCGACGTAAGGCGCCCTGTGAAAGGCATATCTGCCGCTTATAGCAGGATCTCCAATCGCTTTTTGAAAAAGAAAAATAACTGCAAAAATTGCCGAGGCGTAAATGAAAAATGATTCAAGATATCTTCTATGTTTCTCTTCTAATTTTGAAGAGATATTTGCGGCGACAGGCGCAATCAATATCATCCATGTTCTTCTTAATGACAGCAGAGCGCTTTCAATATCGCCGTTCAGATAGGAGATAATAAAGAGCGATGCAACATAGAAGAATGCAATTCGCTATAGGAATTTGTTTGCTGATAAACAATCGTTTCCAAATGATAATGAATAAATTATCATTGCAATTGCAATGAGTTGAACAGCAGCCATAGATGTGAAAAGAGCGAGAAGGAAGATAGTAATTACTGATAATAAAATTTTATTTGATATATTCGAAGTCATATTAGAAGTTCAAACGATAATAATGAACTTAGTGAAAGTCAAATAGTTGTGATATGAGAAAAGATTTGGAGCAGAGTTATGAAGAAGGCGTTTAAATTTTTATTTAGTTTTTTATTCGGCATTCTGCTATTGGAAATATTACTTCGTTTCTTCTGGCTATTGCCGGTAACGGCAAAAGGCGCATATTTGTGCCGAGACGATGTCGCAGATCATTCTCATTACAAATATGGAATCGGCCGCATGAGGTCGAAGGAATTCAATGTTGTTTTGCGAATGAACAACATCGGTATGCGCGACGATGATGTGTCTCTAAGGAAAAAAGACGGAGTGAAAAGAATTTTGATGCTCGGAGATTCCTTTATGGAGGGCTGGGGCTGTGAGCGCGGAGAGATATTTACGGACAGGCTGGAAACGGAACTCAATAGCGCGGGAATAAATGCGGAGGTCGTTTCTGCTGGAGTCGCTTCATGGTCGCCTTTGACGGAACTAGCATGGCTTCGAAAAAACGGTTTGCCTTTAGAACCGGACATGGTTGTGCTGGCGCTCGATGCGACTGATCCTTCCGGAGATTCGTTTTATGCGCATCGGCTCGAACGAGATTCAAACGGCAGACCTCTTTACATTCGAAGTGGAAAAAGATATTTGGATATTCCGAAACCTGTTCACGACTTTTTGTCGGAGCGCTCTTTTATTTACAGGTATCTGGATAGATGGCTTACGAAAAAATTTCCTCTAACCGAATGGGATTACGGATTCTGGTCGGACAGCGACGACGTTTGGGCTCCGCTTCGCTCTGAAACAGAAATACCTCAACCTCTTTATGAATCCTACTGGAAGTATACGGAGGAGGCTCTGCGGACAATGCGTGACATTTTGAATGAGAAGAAGATTCCGTTTTTAGTTATTATGTATCCTGCCGGAGTAGAGGTTGACAGCTCATGCTGGATGCCTGGAAGACATACCGCAAAATTCAAAGATGGATTAATTTTTCCAAGAAGATTTGATTACATGAATAATATGGCTGAGCGCGACTCGATACCATATTTTAGTTTACTGGAGACATTCAAATCGGATTCGGAACCGGTTCGACTTTTCTATCCGTATGACGGCCACTGGACAAAATACGGACATGAGCTTGCGGCAAAAGCTGTTGCTGAAAGAATTGTGAATCACTAATCACAATTTCGATGCTGAGATCCAACGCGCATAGATTTGATCTCGCCATGAGATTGAACGTTTAGGGACAAACCTTTTTGCTTCCGGGATTGCAATAGATTCTCCGTTTAATTTTGCTGCGCGCAAAGCGGCTCCGCATGCAACAGCGTTTCGGGCTTCGGCTCTTTCAAGAGTAAAACCCGTCACATCAGAAATAACGCGCATAAGAAAATCACTGCTCGAATCGGAACCGGCCGCATAGAGTTCGGTCACTGTTCCCTCTCCGGCCATCTCCGCAACGGTATAACGTATCCATGCTCCAACAGACTCCATTGCGGCTCTCGCAATTTGAGGACGTCTTGTTCCTGGCTTTAACTCCGATATCGTGATTCCTTTATATTCGTTATCTGAATACTGCGGCGCGAAGATTACTCCGGCTGAATCTTCAATTATGCCGGCATGCTGTTCAACATCTGACAGCGAGTCAAAAAGCCCAAGTCGATCTAACAAAACTCTGATAGGTTCCATAATCCATGGACATGCTTTGTATGCAAAGAACCTTGTTTTATTCTGCTCGTCAATAACTCTGATAGTTGCATTGCTTTCAGGCTCCTCGTAATAGATTCTTGCTCGTCCCCCAAAAATGGCCCATGCTCGTTTTGGAGTAGGCGCGAAGAAAGGAAGCAATGCCGAAACTTCCGGCCCTGAAAAAAGTACAGGTGCTCCTGAAATATACGGTAAAGAGGGATGTATTGTATTGCTCGGCAAAATTATTCCGCGCGGCTCAGTTTCAGGCGGTGAAAATGCAATGCCGACTCCTTCACACGGTGGAAGCCGTGCGCTCAAATTCTCCAATGCGTGCGTCAATACCTCCATCATCTTTTCGCTTCGAGCCTCGCTAGCTCCCGGCAATTCATGCTTGGAATGAGCGATAATTCCTCTAGTAGGAGAAATAATTGTTATTCTCAACCACTCTCCTAAATCTATTCCTACATAGGTCTTCACGGAAAATATATTAGCAGAAAAAAATAGGGACCGTCCTCATTAAATTCTTTTGAGATAGATTTTATTAAAATGCCTATCAGTTCGCAAACAGTGCTCTTCCCATGCCGAAATAATCGGAAGAGAAGGCTCTTCTGAAATCACGAAACTGTTCGAGACTGAATTGCATGCACTCATAATCGAATCGAAGAGAGAATAGTGATCAGTTCTTATGAAGATGCCGGAATCTTTTTGCATGAATTGAGAAAGTTTTAGAAGAAATTCAGAAGTTATCAGTCTTCTTTTGAAGTGACGTTTTTTGGGCCACGGGTCGGGAAAAAAAATATAGACTCGGTCAATCCTGCCGCACGGAATAAAATCTTCGATTCTATTTGCGATATTTCCGTAAAGGATATGAGCATTGCCGAGTCCTAAGGATTTTATCTTTTCCTTTACGCTGCTGACAAGCGGCAGGCGGATCTCTGTTCCAAGAATATTCATTTTCGGAAAAAGCTCAGCGTGCCGGATAAGAAATTCACCCTTTGACGAGCCGAATTCCAGAGCAAAAGGAAGTTTTGGATCTTCGAAAACATTTGGCCAATCCGGGACCTCAATGGAAAATCTTTTAAGCGGATTAGTGTGAGTTCTTACTCGACGCATTTATTCTTTGCCGGACAATCCTTCGTTATCAACTCTACTTCTGATGAATTTTGCAGGCACTCCTCCGACGATTGAATTCGGAGGAACATCTTTTGTGACAACTGAGCCGGCGGCAACTATAGAACCTTGACCTATTGTGACTCCGCCTAAAATTGAACAGTTGCCACCTATCCAGACATTATCTTCGATTATTGTAGGCTTATCGATCACTGATAATTTGTTCATAGGAACCTTTGCAGATGAAAAATCGTGGTCGAACGTCATTATCATTGTGAGCGGTCCTATCATTACATTGTCGCCTATTCTCAATCCGCCTCTTCCGTCGATTATAGAACCATAATAAGTCGAGACTCCTTTTCCACATTCGATATTGTAGGTGTGAACGATATTTACATTCCTATAGAAAATGCATCCGCCTTTTAACTTTTTGAAAGTGACTTTGTAAAAGAGCCATCTCAAAAACATTCCTTCGAAACCGGGAATGGGACGAAGAAACCATAAAATATATTCTTCAAGAAACAGGACCACGATTTTTTTAAATCCGTGATATCTAAAATAGCGAAGCAGTATTTTCTTCATGCAAATAAGATTAGCATATTTTTTATTGCACTCAATTTTTATTGTATTTCTGAAATTTTGACTTTTTAGTCTTAAAATATTAATATCATAGATATGAGAATGCCATTTACAGACAATTGCAAAAAAGCTTTAGATCAAGCCGCGTTAGCGGCTCGCCATTTCGGTCATGAATTTATTGGCACGGAACATATACTTGTCGGCATTTTAAAATTGGGTAAATGCCGCGCTAATGAAGCTTTAAAAAATGTAGGAGTAGATTCTGAAGATTTACTTAATGAGATAGAGGCAAATATTTCTCATGAAGGCGGAGTTGCTAATAAAGGAAATCTCCCGTTCACTCCGAGAGCAATCAGAGTAGTTACTCTGTCAGAATCCGCTGCTATGGAAGAAGGTGCAGAATATATTGGAGCGGAACATTTGCTGGTTGCTTTGCTGATTGAAGGGCAAGGTGTTGCCGCTCAAATACTTCTTTCGCATGGAGTTTTCGACGAAGAGTTGAAAGATAATATATCGCAAATTCCAAAAGATTCCGAAGCGAATCCTCCTCAAAAAAATCCGTTTATAAATATTAAGCCGCTGCCGCATTTTTCGAGTTCTGCTTCAACGCAGACTCAGAAGCGTAAATCCAAGACGCCTGCGGCAGATTCATTCAGCCGCGATTTGACGGCTCTTGCGCATGAAGGAAAACTTGATCCTGTCATTGGCAGGAAAAATGAGATTGAACGCGTCATTCAAATTCTTTCCCGCCGAACAAAGAACAATCCTGTTTTGATAGGGGATCCCGGAGTTGGAAAGACTGCTGTGGTTGAGGGATTAGCTCAGAAAATAATTTCCGGCGATGTGCCCGATACATTGAAGGATAAAAGGATACTCACACTGGATCTTGGCGCAATCGTTGCGGGCACGAAGTATCGAGGCGAATTCGAGGACAGACTTAAACGCATACTGAAAGAGATAACTACGGTAGGAAATATAATTCTATTTATCGATGAGGTTCATCTTCTTGTCGGAGCGGGCAGTGCGGAGGGCTCGATGGATGCCGCAAATATCTTGAAGCCTCCGTTGTCCAGAGGTGAATTGCAATGCATCGGAGCGACGACTCTGGACGAATATAGAAAGTATGTCGAATCCGACGCGGCGCTTGAACGGAGATTCCAGATGATTGCGGTCGATGAGCCGACTGCTGAAGAGACCATAGAAATATTGAAGGGTTTGAAGGAGCGATACGCTGAACATCACGGTGTTGTTTATTCAGATGAAGCTCTCGTGACATGCGCGCATTCTGCGGCTCGTTACGTTTCGGATAGATTTCTTCCTGACAAGGCGATTGACCTCATGGATGAAGCGGGCTCAGTAAAAAAACTTTGTGCAGCGGCTGTGCTCGATCCTGTAATCGTAGAGCTCAGAAAGAAGATTGAAGATATTGCTTTGAAAAAGAATGAGGCTTTAAAACGAGAAGCTTATGAAGAGTGCGCCGAATTGAAGGTCGAAGAAGATAGATTAGCTGATGAATTGATGAAACGCATCGAGTCAAATAAAGGCAAGGACAAACCTGTTGTAGATTCCATTGATGTTTTCGAAGTTATTTCCCGCTGGACAGGGATAGCCTTGACTAGACTTAAAGAAGATGAAGTGATACGTCTCTTGAGAATGGAAGATGAAATCGGAAAAAGATTTGTCGGGCAAAAGGAAGCCGTCAATTCCATTGCAAATGCGATAAGAAGAAGCAGAACAGGAATGAAAGACCCGAGGCGCCCGACGGGTTCGTTTTTGTTTTTGGGTCCTACAGGAGTCGGGAAGACCGAATTGGCGAGAGCTCTATCCGTATTTCTTTTTGACAATGAAGATGCGCTCATACGGATTGACATGAGTGAGTTCATGGAGCGGCATTCCATATCGAGACTGATCGGTTCGCCTCCGGGATATGTCGGCTATGAAGAAGGCGGATTGCTGACCGAAAAGGTGCGCAGGAAGCCGTATTCGGTAGTGCTCTTCGATGAGATCGAGAAGGCTCATCCTGAGGTATTTAATATGCTTCTGCAGATTCTCGATGACGGCAGACTTTCGGATTCGCTTGGACACACGGTGGATTTCAGAAATACCGTGATAATTTTAACTTCGAATCTCGGAGCAAGAGAGATTGTAAAAGGACAGAGTGTCGGGTTTTCTGCCGGAGAAGTTAACGATGATTATGAACGGATGAAGAATAAAGTCATGGATGAAATGAAACAGTACTTTACTCCGGAGTTTTTGAATAGGCTCGATGACATAATTGTATTTCGTTCGCTTACAAGAATTGAAATTGAAAAAATAGCTCAACTTATGATCAATGATCTTATCGAAAGATTGAATCGGGACAGCGAAATAAAGATAGAAGTCGATGAGAGCGCAATAAAGTTTGTTGTCGATGAAGGCTTTGACCCTTCGATGGGAGCCAGACCATTGCGCAGAGCAATTCAAAAGCGCATTGAAGACGGACTAGCAAATGTTATTCTGAACAGAGGGAAAATTTCTACGATAAAAGTTCTTTCCGACGGAAAAGAGATTATTTTCGAGTAAACGGAATACTGTGATCTAATAACTCCAGTAATAACTCAAGATTAAAATAGATAGTGACGATAAGAATTTCGAAAAAAGGTTAAATTGAAGCTTGACGTATAGAATTGAAACTGTTAGAAATAACTTTCAATGCAGTAAAGACTATAGCTATCGTCACAGGAGTCGAACGTGGTACTTAAGAAAATAGAAATATGCGGTTTCAAATCTTTTCCTGACAAAACAATTCTTGATTTTCCGGATGGAATTACCGGAATTGTAGGTTCAAATGGTTGCGGGAAATCCAATGTAAGTGATGCAATACGATGGGTGCTTGGAGAGCAGTCAGCAAAATCTTTGCGCGGCGAAAAGATGGAAGACCTGATTTTTGCCGGCACATCAAACAGAAAACCGATGGGATTTGCTGAAGTAATTTTAACTTTTGACAATACAAAAAAACTTTTTCCTTTGGAATACACTGAAGTTTCAATCGGCAGAAGATTATTCAGAGACGGCCAATCCTGCTATCTTCTGAACAAACAGGAATGCAGACTTCGCGATATTTACGATCTGCTGATGGACTCGGGAATCGGCCGCCGAGCTCATGCAATTATCGAGCAGGGCGCAATTGAAGAGATAATTATGGCAAAGCCTGAGGAGCGGCGGCAGTTGATAGAAGAAGCCGCCGGCATTGCAAAATATCGTTCACGCCGCGCCGAGGCATTGCGGAGGCTCGAAAGCACTCGCGAAGGACTCCAGCGTGTCGACGATTTAATTTCAGAGATGGACAGGCAGGAGCAGTCTTTAAAACGTCAGTCGAAGAAAGCTGAACGATATCGTGAGATTGAGATAGACCTTAAGAATTTTGATATTGCTTTAGCGAGTTTAAAAATTAAGGAGATCGACGAAAAGATAAGCGAGATGTCGGAGACAAGGCGCAAGCTGACTGACCGTCTGACCGAGCTTGAAGTCGAATCGAGCAGAACTGCTTTAGAAATCGAAGAATTAAAAACAAAATTAGAATTGGAGCGTAATGCAGTCAGAGACAGCGGTAGAAAGCTTTCCGAATCGGAAAAGACGTATTCCGCCGCAGAGTCAAAATTGGTCGAATTGAAGGCCAGACAGACTGATGACGAGGATGCAATTAATAGGCTCAATAACGAATTGGAATCGCTCAACTCAAGAATCTCGGAGTCGGAAGCTTTGAAACAGTCTGCTATTTCAGAGATTTCCGGATATGACGAACGGCTTCATTCTCTAGCGACGAATCTCAGCGAGACTGAATTGGTTTCTAACGGATGCAAAGAAGAGATTACAGCGGCGAATGCGAATTTCAGTTCATGCAGTGAAGAGCTCAGACATTATAGCGAAAAGGCTGTAAAGTTCGAATCCGAGCTAATTTATTCTACGAAGAAGGCAGAGGAGCTAGAAAAAGAAATTGTTAAATTATCGGCAGAATCCGAACGGATGATTGCAGAACAGAACGATATTCTTTATAACATTGCCGAATGGAACCGTGAAAAGAATGAACTCGGTTCAGCGCGCTCACAGATGATGTTTGAACGCGCTAATGTTGAAAATAAAATTTCAGAAATAAAAAACGAATTAGAGCGTTCAGCTCTCGAACATTCATCACTTGGCCGAAAACTTGAGAACTTATCTACACGTCTTGAAAATGCGCGTTCGAGTACTGAGATGACAGCAGAGGAGCTTTCAAAGGCGTCTCAATCGACTGGAATCGAGCTCAAAGCTATAGCTGATTTAAAATTAACTCTGCCCGAATACTCAGTGCCTGTTCTTGCGGCTCTGAATGAAATAAGAAACGGAGTATTAGCTGAAGAGGCTTCGGTCGAATCTTCTAAAGTCATTGCTGAGAAACTTCGCGGCCGCGCAGTATTAGGTTTGCAGAGAGAAATCATAGAAGAGTGGCGAGCCAAAGAAGGATTGACTCCATTATATTCACTTCTTTTGCCTACTGCTCCGCCTGCTTTGAAAACCGCTCTTTCGGGCTGGTACCTTGCGTTGACGGCAGAAGATGCTTTGAAGATTTTACCTTTGCTCGATGAAAGAGAACGGATTGTAACGATAAACGGAGATATTTATTATTCCTTTGGAGCGGTAAAGATTCAGAGGGAAGAAGAACTCGATGCGACTGCTGTTTCAATGAATATGCTCGAGGAAGAATCAAATCTTATCCGAGAAAAATTATTGTCGATAGAATCAGAGATCGAAAAGAATAGGGCAGAACTTTTGTCGCTCGAAGAGAAACTGAAGTTTATCTCAGGTGAAATAAATTCTAACGACACTCGAACAATAGAATTATCGACTCGAATCGAAGCTGAAAATAACCGTCTTTCCAGATTAGACATTTCAAAGCTCGAAGAAGACTCAATGAAAATTAAAGAGGATCTCGATATCACAAATAAAGTTCGAGAAAATCTTAAGACAGAGCTAATTTCGGTTCAAAACTTTTCAAAAGCATTTGAGGTTCGAGTTGA
>Ga0210051_1002076_pt1 | contig 20242 bp, 20 predicted proteins | sample CryGey092014_all_FD_185464 | JGI IMG/M metagenome (GOLD analysis project Ga0210051, IMG submission 185464) | Groundwater microbial communities from aquifer - Crystal Geyser CG23_combo_of_CG06-09_8/20/14_all (SPAdes) (version 2) | ecosystem: Environmental > Aquatic > Deep subsurface > Groundwater... | reverse complement strand
CCTTCTCTTTCAAAACAAAATCAGGAAGACACCTTCCTGATTCTTTTAGTGTGTCTTCTTTTTTTTGTTTTATCTAGGCCACCACATCATATTTTGATTCTTTTTTTAATTATTACTATTAACCTTCCCTAACTCCTATTTTACTCTTTCAAGAACCTTTGTCAAGGGCCTTTAGTTTTTATTTTATAATACTTCCCGGAGGGACTTCTTTCTCTGGAACCAACAAAACCGGTTTTTTATTTACGTCTACTGCTAAAACCATTCCTTGGCTTTCTATTCCTTTAAATTTTCTTGGCTCTAAATTTACAAAAACTAGAAGTTCTTTATTTAAAAAATATTCAGGCTCAAAAAATTCTGCCATTCCTACCACAATTTGTCTTTTTTCCTTTCCTAAATCAATTTCTAATTTTAATAATTTATCTGACTCTTCAACTTTCTCTACTGATAAAACTTTGCCAATCCTTATTTCTAATTTTTTAAAATCTTCGAAAGTAATCATTTTATTGAGCCGGGACCGGGGCTCGAACCCGGAACCTTTTGTTTACCCGCCTGCCTACGCCTGAGCCGAGGAGCCGAAGAGAGGACTTGCACCTCCAACCTATGGTTTACAAAACCATTGCTCTGCTGTTGAGCTACTTCGGCTTAGGCGATGGCGGGCAGGCAAAACAAATGCTCTTCCATTGAGCTATCCCGGCAAAAAGGTGTGGGAGTTACGTTCTACTTCACAAAACCGCTTATTTGGCAACTGCTTGTCCTCCGAAGTTTTAACGTAGGAGGAAGCTACTCCGGCATGCGTCATTATTTTTCTTCTTCCTTGGTTTGCTTTTTCACCTCTTGCCAGTAATTGTCGTTTTCTAAATTTTTCTTTTTAAGAGACCTCTCTCTTAATCTTATGAGCCAGTTTGCCGTTTTGCTGTCAGTTTTTAAGGTAAAGATTCTAAATTTTGAAAGTAATTTTTGTAAAAAAATTTCCAAGGGAATATTTTTTATTATTTCCTGAAGTTTTATTTTATTTTTTAACTTCAGAAGAAATGGTTCAGAAACCATTTCAGTTTTTGGTAATTGAATCAATAAAGGAATTTTCCGCCACAAAACAACCACAATCCCAAAAAAACTACAAATTAAAATAATTAAAGCACTAAACTTTATCATAAATTAAATCTCATAACGAATAAATCTTTTAATAATAATTTTTTCTCCCAATTTACTAATATATTCTTCAACTAAATCTTTAATAGTTTTTGTTGCATCTCTTATCCAGGGTTGCTCCAAAAGAGGAAGATTTTCATCTATCGCCGCAATCTGTAAACACAATTCATGAGCCAGATTTTGAAAATCCTGACTTTTGGCTACGAAATCGGTCTCACAGTTTAACTCTAAAAGAACTCCAATTTTTTTATTGGGATGAATATAGCTTTCAATAATTCCTTGACTGGTTTCCCTTCCAGCTTTCTTTTGAGCAAAAGTTTTTCCCCATTTTCTTAAAATTTCTTTAGCCATTTCAATATCACCCTTTGCCTTCTCAAGGGCTTTTTTACATTCTGAAACCGGAATCCCGCTTTCCTCTCTAAGTTGTTTAATTTGATTAATGGTTATCATATTTTTATTTTGCGCTTTGCGCTTTAAGTTTTGCGCTTAGTATCGCTTCTTTAACTTTCTCTAAAATATACTTTATCGAGCTGATGGCATCGTCATTGGCCGGAATAGGATAATCAGCCAAAGTAGGATCAACATTGGTATCGGAAACTCCAATGACTTTCACTCCCCTTCTTTTGGCTTCTCTTACTACCAAGGCATCTTTTTTCATATCTAAAATAAAAATAGCATCAGGGAGTTTTTCCATATTTTTAATTCCCTCAAATTTTATTCTAAGGTTCTCAAGTTCTTGGTCAAACTTAGCTTTTTCTTTTTTTGTATATTTTTCTAATTCTCCTTCTATTTTCTTTTTTTCTAAATCCTTAAAATACTCAATCCTCTTTTTAATTGTGGCAAAATTAGTAAAGGTTCCTCCTAACCAACGATTAACAACATAAGGCATATTACATTCTTGAGCAATATTTTTTGTTAATTCTTTTGCTGATATTTTCGTTCCAATAAAAAGAATTTTTCCTCCCCCGGAAATTAAATCTTGGATAAACTTTAAAACTTCTTCAAATTTCTCTTTTGTTTTTTCTACATTAATAATATGGACAGTGTTCCTTATCCCAGAGATATAAGGTTTCATTTTAGGGTGAATTTTTGAAGTCTTGTGACCAAATTGTAAACCAACCTGAAGCATTTCTTCAGGATTGAGGTTAAAATCTTCTTTTTTTTCTTTGAGTTCTGCCATAAAATCAATATTTAGTCTATCATAATTAGGAATTAGTGGCAAGGGTTGATTTTTAATAAAAATTTGCTAATATATATTATATGAAAAAAGATATTCACCCGCAATATTTTCCTAATGCCAGCGTTCAATGTGCCTGTGGCAATATTTTTACTGTTGGTTCTACCAAAGAATTTATTGAGGTGGAAATTTGCTCAAAATGTCATCCTTTTTACACTGGCCGGGGAAAAATTGTCGATATCATGGGCCGGGTAGAAAAATTTAGAAAGAGATTGGCAAAGAAAGAAGAACTGAAGAAAAAGAAAAGGAAATAATAGATTATGCCGGATATAAAAGATATTCAAAAGGAATACGAAGAACTCCTTCAAAAACTCACTGATCCTGAGATTTCTTCAAATTGGGAGAAAGTCGATGAGCCTCGCTCATCTCCACGCTTCACTAACGCTCGCGTATTTGAACAATTTTTAAAAAGAAAAAATTTTCTGGAAAAAATAATTGACAAAAGTAAAGAAATTAAGGAAATTAAAAATCAAATTGAGGAAAATAAAGCAATCTTAAATTCCCAGGAAAACCAAGAACTTTCTTCAATGGCTGAAACCGAAATAATAAACCTCCAAGAAAGAATGAAAGTTTTAGAAAAAGAATTGGCCGCCTCGTTAGAGGCGAGCCCCCCGTCCGAGGGCGAGGTTCGCCAATCTTTTGGCAACGCCTCTGCGGGACGGGAAAATTCTTCGATGGTTATTGTTGAAATTAGGGCTGGAACTGGAGGAGAAGAGGCAGCTTTATTTGCTGGAGACATCCTGAAAATGTATTCAAAATATGCTGAAAGTCAGGGCTGGCGTCAAAATATTTTAGATTCTCATCTTACTGAACTCGGCGGTTTTAAAGAGGTCATTTTCGAACTCGAGAACGGTGATGTTTATTCAAAGATGAAATATGAAGCTGGCGTTCATCGAGTCCAAAGAATTCCTGAAACTGAAAAGGGAGGAAGAATCCATACCTCAACTGTTTCAGTTGCGGTATTGCCTAAACCAAAATCTGCCCAGATTAAAATAAATCCTCAAGATTTAAAAGTTGATTTTTATCGAGCCTCAGGCCCCGGTGGCCAGTATGTTCAAAAAAGAGAAACAGCTGTTCGAATTACTCATCTACCAACCGGCTTAGTTGCTACTTCCCAAACTGAAAGAAATCAATTACAGAATAGAGAAAATGCTCTAAAAATTTTGGAAGCAAAAATTTTAGAAAAAAAACAAATAGCTGAAGAAGAAAAAATTGCTGGGAAAAGAAAAACCCAGATTGGCTGGGCAAAAAGAGCTGAAAAAATCAGAACCTATAACTTCCTTCAAGATAGAATTACTGACCATCGGATTAAAAAATCTTGGAAAAAGTTAGAAAAAATCTTGAATGGAGGTTTGGGACCAATAATTTCCGCTCTCCAGAAATTCCAAGCGCAAGCCTAAACCTCCTTTCTCAATCGTTTTAATATCTTCTTCATATCTACTAGCAATATTAAGAACTGAATCACCATAAAATCGGTATTTTTTATTTGTGCTGCCAGAAAAATAAATCATTGCTGCTCGCCATTCGTCATTAGGATTTTGGGAAGAGGCCCCGTAATCTTTCAAATAAAGACCGGCAGCCAAAAAGGCATCTCTGATATTCCAAGGATCAGCCGGTTTTTTCCCAGTAATCCCCTCAACTTTATCTTTATATAATAGCCAGGTTGAAGGTAAAAACTGAGCAGGCCCCATCGCTCCGCCATAACCTATTCTTTTGCCATTCAGATACATCGGGCAAGAGACAGGTGTAGTATTGGGGTCTCGACCCAACTCCTGACAAATTTTCAAAAATGGCTCAAGGTCACGACTTTTTTTCATTACATCTTCTAATTTTAAATTTGGGTATTTACATGTTGGACAGTTGCATTGTCCAACATTTTTTCCCAAGTTTGATTCTTGAGTTAAAACTGCTAACAAAAGGGCTGGTCTAACACCAGTAACTCTGGAAACAAATTTGGCAATTTCATAGGCCTCTCCAAAAGTCGGAGCTTTAGGAACTCCAATTAACTCAAAAATCCGAGCCCTAATTTCCGCTGCTTTCTTTTGGGTTTCTTGAAGAAGTTTTTGATACAGAGATTCTTTTCCTTTCGTCTCTACTAAAATTTTCTCCTGTTCTTGACGCGTTACTTCAACATTTTGTTTTTGGAGAATTTGAATTGCCATCATCCTCTGTAAATCCTCTTTTTCAGTATCAAGGGATTGCTTCTGGCCTTCTAAATAGGCTTTTTGAGTTTTTATTTCTTGAAGTAAATTCTGGGTTTTTAAATTTAAGGTGTTTAAGGCAACTAAATTATCAAAAAAATCAGAAATTTTTGGCTCTGATAAAAAAATCTCAATTAAAGATTTTTGGTCCTCAATATAAATTACTCTTAAAAGATTAGCTAAGTTTTCTTTAATATCAGAGATTTTGAGGGTGGTTTTTCCAATTGATGTTTCGGTGTCTTTGACTTGATAAGTAATATCTTTAATCATTAGATTTGATTGCTGAATTTCTAAATTTAACTTCCCAATTTTATTTTTTAAAATGGAAATCTGACGGTTCAGGGTTTCCTTTTCCTGTTGGGTTTTAGTAATATCTTTTTCATACTGAATAATTTTCTCTTCCAATTGTTTCAATTCCGCTTCCAACTGCGCCTTTTCTTCCTGAGGGCTTGACTGTGCTAAAGTAAAAAAAATTGGCAGAGAAAAAACCAAAAGTAATGCAAAGAGTAAAAATATTTTTGAAATACGGTAAATCACAATAATAAAGCGAAGAAATAATTTTTATGGACAGGTGCCTTTTAGGAGGGTGGCGGGTGGGTTGGAGTCCGCAGCCGAGCGGGCAAGGTCTCGCCGAAGGTGAGGAGCAAGGCGAGGACATGAACGAACGAACGCGCTGGGCGAGCGAGTGTATCCTAAAAATTAACTTTCCGAGCGGGTTTCTTCTTTCTCTTCCGCTTTTTCTTCTACTTTTTCTACCTCCTCAACCTTTTCTTCAACTGGTTTGGCTAATTCTTCTTCAACTTTTTCTGGAGGAAAAACTTCAGCAACGATTTCTTCTGGGTTTTTGAGGATTTCAACTCCTATCGGTACTTTTAAATCCTTGATTGTTAAAATATCCTCAAAAATTTTTAGGGATGAAATATCAACCTTAATTTCTTTTGGCAAATCTTCTGGTTTGGCTTTAACTTCTAACTCGTGAATAACTTTGACTAGAGTTCCTCCCAACTCTTTAACTGCTGGAGAGAATCCTTCAAAAATCAAAGGAATCTTGGCTGTAATTTTTTCTTCAAGGGGTGCCTGATAAAAATCAATATGTAAAATTTTATCAGTTAAAGGATCTCGCTGAATTTCGTGAATTAAAACTGGGATTTTCTTACCCTCAACTTCAAGGGAAACTAAAGAACTTTCTCCCGCCTCTTGGTAAATTTTCTCAAATTCCTTAGAGTCAACTTCCAAAGATGAGGATTTTATCTTTGGCCCATACAAAATTGCCGGTAAAATCCCTTTTTTACGAAGGGTTTTTGTTTTTTTACCAGAAATTTGGCGAATTTTAGCTAAAAGTGTTAACATTTTTATTTTACGATCCTAATAATCTTTACCGGGCAGGCCTCGGTTGCTTCTTTAATACAATTTACTTTTTTAATTTCCAATTCCTCATTACCAGTTTTGGGATTTTTCTTTGAGCCAATCAAATGAGATTTTCCATTTTCTATTAATTCAAAAAATTTCGGGCACAATACCTGACAAGAACCGCAGCCAATACATTTTTCTCTTTCTAAAATTACTTTTGCCATATTTTAAATTTTATTATAACTACCAAATAGCCTAATTTTTTCTTCGACGACTTTTTGAACTGCCTCAGAAACACTAGGTAAAATTTTGTAAGGTTTAATTTCTCCTTTATTTAATCTCAAAGATTTCTCTAATGATTTCCGCCAAGCTAATCTTAATTCAGTATTGATATTAATTTTAGAAATACCATTTTTAATGGCTTTTTTAATTTCGTTTTTAGGAATACCAGATCCTCCGTGTAGAACAAGGAAAACATTAATTTTTTTTCTAATTTCTTTTAATCTCTCAAAATCGAGTTTTTCCATTTTCTGAGCAATCCCGTGTAAATTTCCAATGGATATTGCCAAAGAATCCACCTTTGTCTTTTTAACAAACTCTCGAACTTTTTCAGGATCAGTTAGATTCTCCTTTTTAATTTTAAAACCCTTTTTTACTGCTTCTATTTTACCCAACTCCCCCTCAACTAAAACTCCTTTTCTTTTTGCATAATCTGCCACTTTTTTTGTTCTTTTGATATTTTCTTTAAATGACAAATTGGAGCCATCAAAATGAACCATCTGATAGCCGACTTTAACTACTTTCTCAATCCAATCAAAATTTTTTCCGTGATCCAAATTTAGAAAAACTGATTCAGGATTAACCTTCAACTCAAATATTTGACCATAAACCAAAGGAATTACCACCGAGCACCCTAAAAATTTACTTTCCCCCTCTGAAGTTCCTAAAATTATTGGCGAACGGAGTTTTTTAGCTGCCATCAAAATTCCTTTCAGTTGTTCAAAAGTTGAGAAATTAAACTGACCAATCGCCCAGCCTTCCTTTTGGGCTTTTTTTAAAATTTGTTTTAGTTTCATCTCCAATAGTTAAACGGTTAACGTTTTCTACGATCGTAGAAATTATTAACCGATTTTGTTAGACAGAAATTATTTTTTGAACAAAATTCTTTTTGAACCTTCACTTTTTTAAATTTTTGACCCTTTTCCAATAGTCCATTTTTCGCTCCCAATTTTTGAAGACAAGCAGAAGAATTCGCCATGCCAAGTTGAATAGCGTAAATAATATTGCCTTTTGATTGAATATATCCTGAGACAAAGCCAGAAGCAAAGGAATCACCAGCGCCAGTTCGATCAACCACTTTTGATTTTGGAGGAGAGGCTCGGTAAAGGTATTTTCCATCAGAAACAACAACCCCTCCTGGCCCTTTTGTCATTATGGCAATTCCCGGACATAATTTATCAATTTTTTTGAAAATTTCTACTTCTTTTTGATAAGGAATTTTAGTTAATAAAGAGGCTTCTTCCTGGTTTAAAATCAGAATATCAACTTTTTTTAGAATTCTTTCTAATGTCTTTCTTGGTAAAGAAAGTTGGCAATGGCCAGGATTCATGGTAATTTTTATTTTGTTTTTATAAGCAAAATTTACTAAATTTTCAGAAATACCACAAAGTTTTCCTGAAAGAGGAGCAATATAAAACCATCTGGCTTTTCCTCCACCGCCTAAAGCTATGGAGGATCCGCCGTAGCCTTTGGTGAAGGCGGATAATTTTGGCCAGGGAATTTCTTTTTTAGTCAATTCTCCTGAAGCTCCTCGATAAACCAAAATCGTTCTATCCATTACTTGCTTCTGTCGGGTGGTGGGTGGGTTGTAGTCTCTGCCATCAGAACTCAAAATAACCGAATAATTAGTTGGCTTTTTCTTTGTCCTAAAAACAAATTGAGTATCTATGCCAAATTTTTTCAACTCTTTAATTACCTCTTCTCCTGCCTCATCTACGCCAATCATTCCGCAATAGGCAACCTTAAATCCCTGTTTCGAAAAAGTAGCGGCTGTGTTAGTTCCTCCGCCGCCAGTTGAAAAAGCAATATCTTTTACTTCAATTTTTGAACCCAAAGAAAGGCAAAGTCCTTTGCCAGTAATAAATTTTTTCTCTCCTACTATTTTGAAAGTTTTTGATTTTAAGAAAATATCTCGGGTCGCTGACCCAAATGTAATAATATCGTACATCATAATTGTTTAGGGGCCCGCCTTTGGCGGGACTCCAACCCTCCCACCACCCTCCTAGAAGGCACCTCGGACGCGGTGGGCGGGTTGTAGTCTTTTTTAGCCACAATTAAGGTGGTTTTAATTACGGTGTCGGGGTTTAAGGACATCGATTCTATCCCCTGCTCTACTAGAAATTCGGCAAAATCCTCAAATGTCGAAGGTGCATCACCGCATATTCCGACATATTTTTTTCTCTTTTTACATTCTTGAATTACCCTTTTCAACATTTCTTTTACCGCTGTATTTCTTTCATCGCCTACTTTGGCTACCAAAGCTGAATCTCTGTCTATGCCCAAAACTAGTTGAGTGAGATCGTTGCTTCCTACAGAATAGCCGTCGAAGATTTCTAAAAATTTATCAGCCAAGATGACATTAGAGGGGATTTCGCACATCACATAGACCTTAAGGTCATCCGCTGATTTTCGCTGATTTCTACGCTGATTTATGCTGATACCTAAACCGAACTTCTTCATTAATTGTAACACCTTCACGCCTTCCTCGGGAGTTCGGCAAAAAGGAATCATTACTTTTACATTTTTTAAGCCAAATTTTTCTCTCACTCTTTTTATTGCCTCTACTTCCATTTTAAATGCCGGCTTAAATTTTTCATCATAATATCTTGAAGCCCCGCGCCAGCCCAACATTGGGTTTGCCTCTTCTGGTTCAAAAAGTTCTCCGCCAATTAAAGCTCGGTATTCATTCGTCTTAAAATCAGAAAATCTGACAATGACTGGTTTTGGCCAAAAAGCAGCGGCAATTTTGCCAATTCCCTGAGAGAGTTTATCAATGAAATATTCCTTTTTATCCTTATAACCAATAGTTAATTCTTCAATTTTTCTTTTTAAGGTTTTAATTTTTAGTTTATCAAAATGATAAAGAGCTAAAGGATGAATCTGAATTTGGGAAGCAATAATAAATTCTTCTCTAGCTAAACCAACCCCTGAATTCGGCAAAAATGAATTGGAAAAAGCAGCATCTGGATGGCTAGTATTAATCATAATCTTTGTTTTAGTTTTAGGAATTTTCTTTAAGTTGTATTTTTTTATTTCAAATTTTAATTGACCTTTAAAAATTTTACCTTTCTGTCCCCCAGAACAATCTATAGTAACATCTTGGCCAGTTTTTAAAATTTGCATGGCTTGTTTTACGCCAACTATGCACGGTATCCCCAGCTCGCGAGAAACAATCGCTGCATGACAAACCCTCGACCCCTCCTCGGTAATGATTCCTTGAGCAACTTTCATGATACTCGTCCAGTCCGGATCAGTCATTCTTGTCACTAAAATTTCTCCTTTCTTAAATTCCTTTATTTTTGAAACACCGGGGATAATTTTGACTTTTCCAGAAGTGATTTTTGAACCAATGGCCTCCCCTTCCAAAATTAAATCTCCTTTTTGTTTTAGGATGTACTGAGTATAGCTTTTAACTTCCTTGGGGGCATGAACGGTTTCTGGTCTAGATTGAACAATAAATAATTCTCCAGTTTTGCCATCTTTGGCCCATTCAATATCCTGAGGAATTCGGTAATGGGCCTCAATTAAGCAGGCCCATTTTGAGAGTTTTAAAATTTCCTCATCGGTCAAAGTAAATCTTTTTTGATCTTTTAGAGGAACTTTGATTTCTTTGGTAGCTGACTTTTTCCCATAAATTAGTTTTCTTCTTTTGGTTCCTAAGTTTCTGAAAATTATTGGTTCAAATCCCTCCTTTAAAGTTGGTTTAAAAACTAAAAACTCATCAGGAATAACTTTCCCTTTAACCACGCTCTCTCCCAATCCCCAGGAGCTATTCATTAAAATCACATCTTTGAAGCCGGTTTCTGTATCTAAAGTAAAAATTACTCCAGCTGAAGCCAAATCGCTTCTCACCATTTTTTGAACCCCAACTGATAAAGCAATTTTAAAATGATTAAACTTTTTTTCTTCCCTATAAGAAATAGCCCTGTCGTTAAATAAAGAAGCAATACACTTTTTGACCGCCTCCAATAATTCTTTTTCGCCTCTAACATTCAAAAATGTTTCATGTAAACCAGCAAAAGAAGCCGATGGCAAATCTTCGGCAGTGGCAGAACTTCTTACTGCCACATCAGTATTTTTCTCATATTTTTGACCTAATTTTCGGTAAGCCCAAATTATTTCTTTTTTCAAATCTTCTGGAAATTTCGCTTTTAAAATCAAACTCCTCGCCTCTTTGCCAACTTTTTGAAGGTTTTTAATATTTTTAACATCGAGGTCCTTAAAAAGCTTTTTTAATTTCGGTAAAAGATTATTTTTCTTTAAAAAATACCAATAAGCATATGAGGTCGTAGCAAAACCATCGGGAATATTAATTCCCTTTTTAGTTAATTTAGAAAACATTTCTCCCAAAGAGGCATTCTTCCCTCCAACCAAAGGAACATCCTTTGCCGAAATCTCCCTAAACCACAAAATATATTTTTTAGATTTTGACTTCATAATTTTAAAAAATCAAAGGTAGTTAATGCATAAATTTTAGTGGTATCAATAACGCTCTTAATCTCCACATATTCATTTTTATCATGCATTCCTTTACCCTTGCATCCAAAGTTTACTGCTGGAATCCCTTTTTCAATAAACATCCACATATCACTCCAGGGACCAGCGCCTTCGCTAATTACCTTTTTGTTTAGTATTTTATTTACATTGTCTTTGAGAATACTAACAATTTTTTCGGTTGGTTTAATAAAAACTGGCAGAACATACCCTATCGGAGTTAATCTATATTTCACTCCTGATTTATTTAATTTTTTCTTGATTTCCTTTTCGAGATATTCTTTGGTAACTCCCGGTAAAACTCGAATATCGCCAAAGGCAACACAAGAATCTGGAACTATATTTATTGCTTTCCCTCCTTTAATTAAAGTTGGGAAAGTTAATATATTTTTTCTTCCCGGAAAAATAGAATGTTCTTTTACGGGAAATTTAAAATCTTGTAAAGCGTCTATCGCTTTTGCCATTTCTAATACAGCGTTTAATCCTTCTTTTTTCTTTTCCCATTCTCTCGAACCGGTATGAACAGCATCTCCAAAGACTTCTAATTTAAATCGATAACCGCCTCTATTCCCTATCGTTATTTTCTTTGCTCCCGGTTCTCCAATTATTGCCGCATCTCCTGTATATCCTTTTTCTAACAGATAACGAGTCCCAAAATGAGAAGCTGCCATTGGTTCTTCGTCAATAACGAATTGCAGACAGATTTTGCCATTTAGTTCTTTTTCAAATTTCAAAAGAGCTTTTGCCATATAAATATAGCAGCAAAGAGCAGATTTCATGTCTAAGGCTCCTGCACCAAAAAGTTTTCCATTTTCAATGAAACCTAAAAAAGGATTAAAATCGTAACCCTTGGGCGGGGGGACGGTATCCATGTGGCCGTTGAAAACAATAGTTTTTTTACCTTTTCCAAGTTCGCAAACCACATTCGGTCTCGAAGAAGATATCCCCTCGAATTTCGGCGAGAGGCCAAAGGTTTTAAGTTTATTAAAAATTAACTCAGCTACCTCTAACTCGATTGGGTCATAAGGGCTCGATTTTGTCGGATCATCCAAGTTCGGATTGACAGAACGAGCCTGAATTAATTTCTGTAAAAACTTTATTTGGTCTTTCTTTGATTTCTCAATCTCCTCTATAATTTTTAACTTTATTTTCTCCATATGATTTTTCTAATTTTCTCGACGCTTTCGGGGTTGGCTAAGGTGGAGAGATCGCCTAACTCTTCGCCGGTGAATAATCTTTTTAGAATTCTCCTCATAATTTTCCCGCTTCTTGTTTTTGGTAAATCTTCAATTAAATAGACTTCTTTTGGCAAGGCAATTGGCCCGATTTCTTTTTTAATCTGTTCAATTACTTCTTTTTTAACTTCTTCCTCGCTTTTTTCCCCATTATAATTTACGAAGGCAATTGGCAACTCTCCCTTTATTTCATCGGGAACACCAACTACAGCACACTCAGTAATCTCTGAGTGTTGATTAATTGCTGCTTCTAATTCACCAGTAGAAACTCTGTGCCCTGCAACTTTTATTACATCATCAACTCTGCCAATAATTCTAATTAAGCCATTTTTGTCTTCAAAAGCGCCGTCTGAAGTAAAATAAATTTCTTTTCCGTATTGACTCCAATAAGTTTCTAAATATTTGTCAGGGTCTTTATAAATTCCCCTTAATAATCCGGGAGCAAAAGGAGGTAGCATTACCAAATTTCCTTCTTTTCCCGGCGGACAAGACTTTCCTTTTTCATCATAAACATCAAATTTTGTTCCCGGGAAAGGCAATCCTGTAAAAGCTGGTTTAAAAGGACCAATTCCCGGCAGAGAGGTAATTAGTATTCCTCCCGATTCTGTCTGCCACCAGGTATCAACAATTGGGCATTTTTCTCTCCCTACTTCTTTAAAATACCAAAGCCAAGCAGCTTCATCAATCGGCTCTCCTACTGAGCCTAATAGTTTTAAGGATTCAAATTTATAATTTTTAAGAACTTCAGCTCCATATTTCTCAAACATTCTTATTGCTGTCGGAGCAGTATAAAAAATACTCACTCCGTGTTTCTCAATAATTTGAGCCCATCTGTCAGGTTCTGGCCAATCAGGAGCCCCCTCAAAAATGAGAGTAGTTATTCCGTTAAGTAAAGGGGAATGCACTGTGTATGTAATTCCTGTAATCCAACCAACATCGGAGGTGCACCATAATACGTCTCCGGAATGAAAATCAAATATCCATTTGCCAGTAAAATTCGCCTGAACAGTGTAGCCTCCACAAGCGTGAACGCAACCTTTGGGCTTGCCCGTGCTTCCACTCGTGTAGAGTATAAATAAAAGGTCTTCTGAATCCATGATCTCTGAATTGCATTGGTTACTCTCATCTTTAATTAATTCCTGCCACCATAAATCTCTTCCTTCCTGCCAAGGAATTTGATTTGCGGTTCGTTTTACTACAATAACTTTTTGAACTTGGGTTTCTTTGATTCCCTCATCAGCATTGATTTTTAAATTAATAACTTGTCCTCTCCGATAATAGCCATCGGCGGTGATTAAAATTTTGGCCTCGGTATCTTGAAGACGAACTCTCAAAGCAGTTGGCGAGAAAGCTGAAAAAACAACAGTATGGACAGCTCCAATTCTGGCACAAGCTAACATCGATATTATCACTTCGGGAATCATTGGTAAATAAATTCCCACTCTATCTCCCTTTTCCACTCCCAATTTTTTAAGAGCGTTAGCAAATTTATTAACTTCTTTAAAGAGCTCCTCGTAAGTCAATTTTCTTTCTTTTTCCTCAATTGGCTCTGGTTCCCAAATTAGAGCTACTTTCTCTTTAATTTTCCCCCAACCTAAAGGATTTTTCTCAAAAATGTTAGAGGTAATATTTATTTTCCCTCCAACAAACCATTGAAAATAAGGAGGTTTATGCAAAAAACCTTTTTCCCAAGGTTTAAACCAATAGAGTTCATTAGCAAGTTTTTCCCAAAATTTAATTGAGTTTTTAGCCGCTTCTTGGTAAATCTTTTGATCGTTTAGCAAAGCTCTCTTTTTAAATTCCTCGCTTGGAAAATATAAATCTCCTCTTTTTATCATCTTATTTTTTAATTATACACCAAACTTCCATATTATGGAAGCGCGGGTGAAGATGAAAACGGAGTTTTCATCGCCTTTAAATAAAAAATCGAGGCAAAGCCCTCCCAAGTTTTTGGACATTTTACTAAATTTGGTCACCGAAGGTGATCAGTCCAAAAATTTGGAGAGGGCAAAGCCCTCCCAAGTTTTTGGACATTTTACTAAATTTGGTCACCGAAGGTGATCAGTCCAAAAATTTGGAGAGGGCAAAGCCCTCCCAAGTTTTTGGACATTTTACTAAATTTGGTCACCGAAGGTGATCAGTCCAAAAATTTGGAGAGGGCAAAGCCTCGACTGAAAAGATTTCAGCTTTTCCACAAATTTAAAATCTACTCTTTTTTCTTTTCCTGTCCTACCTTAATTTACAATTTCTTTCCTACATATTTAGCAAATTCAGCTAATCTACAGGCATAAGCATATTCGTTGTCATACCAGGCAACGACTTTAACTAAGGCCTCTTTAACCATGGTCAAAGAGGCATCAACAATGGCAGAATAAGGGTCGCCAATAAAATCTGAAGAAACTAAAGGAGTTTCCTCAACTCGTAAAATTCCCTTCAGTTCTTTTTCCGCCACTTTTTGGAAAATCTTATTTATTTCTTCAACTGAAGTTTTTTTCTCAACTTCACAGATTAAATCCAAAACTGAGACAGTAGGAGTGGGCACTCTTAGGGCAATGCCATCTAATTTGCCTTCGAGTTCTTTAATGACCTTTCCAATTGCCGAGGCTGCCCCGGTGGTAGTTGGAATAATGTTTAAGGCAGCTGCCCGAGCCCTTCTTAAATCCTTGTGAGGTAAATCTAAAATTCTTTGGTCATTGGTGTAACTGTGAACCGTGGTCATAAATCCCCGAATAATCTTGAAATTATCATTTAAAACCTTGGCTACCGGCGCTAAACAATTGGTTGTGCAAGAGCCCATAGACATGACATTGTCTTTTTTAGAATCATAATCCTTCTCATTTACTCCTAAAACAAAAGTTGGTATTTCTTTTGATTCTGCCCGCCCGCCAGCGAGTTCGCTCGCAGGCGAAGTCGGGCGGGAAGGTGCCGAAATTATTACTTTTTTCGCCCCAGCTGTCAAATGCTTTTTTGCTCCCCCTAATTCAGTAAAGACACCGGTGCATTCCAAAACTATATCTATTACTAACTCTTTCCAGGGAAGTTGAAGGGGATCGGTTTTAGCAAAAATCCTCACTTTCTTTCCATCAACGATTAAACTATCTTCAGTAAATTTCACTTCTTTTTGGTATTTTCCGTAAATAGAATCGTATTTCAAAAGATGCGCCAGGGTTTTGGTATCAGTTAAATCGTTAATCGCCACCACTTCCAAATTGGGGTGGTTGTCGAAAATTCGCCTGAAAGTAGGGCGACCAATGCGACCAAATCCGTTGATAGCCACTTTTAACATAATCACTAGAGCGAGGGAAGCAATTTTAGGACCATCCGCCCCGTACAAGTTACTTCGCAACTCTACGGGGTAAACAGTCAAATTTGCCGCTTGCCCCGTAGCATCCGAAGGATTGGTATGGGGAGGAAAGGAGCTTGTCCCGCGCTGGCGGGACAGAGCGTGTCCTAAAAATTGCGTTCCCGAGCGTTAATCTTTAATTTTTAATAATTTAACTATTTTTTCTTTATCAAATCCAACCACAATCTGGCCATCAATCTCAATAACCGGTACTCCCATTTGGCCTGATTTCTTTATTATTTCTTCTCTGGCTTTTTTATCTTTAGAAACATCGATTTCTTCAAATTTAATATTATGTTCTTTCAAAAATTCCATTAAGGTAAAACAATAAGGACAGGCTGGAGTAGTATAAACTTTTACCATAAAATTAGTCACAGGTTCCGCCGCTGGAAGAACCTGTCCCTCCTCCAATTCCGGTTGAAGCAATATCATCAGAAAGCACCTGAGAACATTCTTCCGGCAGAGAATTAAAAGCCTGACAAATAACTTCTTTAAATTTTTCCGGAGACCTTGGGCTCACATTTACAACCTGGTCGTTGATTACTATTGTCGGCGAACCCTGAATTCCGTATTTCTCGTTTAAATCGGTGTGAACGTCAAACTTGGGAAACATTCCGTTAAGCCAGGTGCTTTTATCATTGTATTGAGCAGTAATATTATATTCTTTGTCAGTTTCTGATACGCAAGTAGCCAGTTTTGTTCTGTCTATATTGGCTTCAGAAAGGCATTTTTCAAAATCTCCATCTATAACAAAACAATTTAGATAATCATAATATTTTGATTCTTGTTCTTTTTGAATACAATATTGCCTTAAATTCTCATCAATTTCCTGCTTCTCATGCATTATGTAATTAACGAAATAAACGCCCATCTCCGCCTTTCCTTTTAATAAATCATAAACCGGCAAAAACATTTTTTGAGCCTGTAACCCATAAGGACAATAAGACATTACAAAAAGTTTAACATCGGGTTTATCGCTTTTGGTAACCTCTTCACTATCACTCTCTTCTCCCGGAGAGGGTTCTATTTTAATGGCTTCTATAAATAAAAGTTTACCATCTTTACTTACATAGGAATCGTATTCCTGCTCTCCAACTTGAATATGAATTTTATATACGCCGCTTTCTTCAGAAACGGTTATTAAGGAAACATTAACTCCTTCGGCAACTAGATTTTTATTAATATAATCTATCGCTTTTTCTGCTGCATTTTGGGGAGATAAAGATCCTGAAACCTTCCCCTGATTAATATAAATTATCGCTCCAGCGATTATCGCGCCAGCAACAACTATAGCAATGGGTATAAGTAAAATTTTCTTAAACATATTTTTTGTTTTTACCCCGTTAAATAAAAATCTTTCAGATTTTTAATTCGCAAAGCGAATTATTTAACGGGGTGGATTTTTAATGAATTATCGACCTTATATTCTATTAAAGTTCCCGTAGGAATTTCTAAATTAATTATATCCTTATCAGATATTTTTTCAACATATTTAACTAAGGCCCTCAAACTGTTATGACTGGCTACTATTAAAACCGTTTTCCCTTCCTTCAAATCTTTTTCAATATATTTTTGGTAAAAAGGAACTGCTCTTTTAAAAACATCTTTTAAACTTTCCCCGCCCGGCGGCGCCTGGTCCCAACTCCTTCGCAAAAGACGAAATTTCTCTTCTCCGTATTGCTCTTTGACCTTATCTTTATTTAATCCCTGCCATTTGCCGTAATTTCTTTCGTCTAACGCCTTATCAATCACAATTGGTACATCTTTTACCCGAGCGATAGCGAAGGGTGAAGAAGAAGATTTATCTTCTTTGACCTTACCAAGATTTTCTAAAATTAAAGAAACGGTTTCTTTATTTCTGATTAACGGCGAGGTATAAACTTTATCAATCTCGAAACCAAGCAGTTTTCCAGCAACGTCTTTTGCGCTCCTTATCCCCTCTTCACTCAAAGGTATATCAACCCAACCAGTAAACCTGTTTTCCAAATTCCATTGCGACTGAAGGTGTCTTAAAAGTAGTAGTTTTACCATAGAAATTTTTTATTTTTTAAGCTCTTTTTCTATTTGTATTAATCTATTATACTTTGCCATTCTTTCTTTGGGAAAGGGTGCGCCGGATTTGATAAAATCGGCTTCAACGCCGACTGCTAGGTCGGCAATAAAATCATCTAAAGTTTCACCAGAGCGATGGGAAACAATAATTTTCCAGCCAAAGGATTTTGCCAAATTTGCCGCTTCAATTGTTTCTGTCACCGTGCCAATTTGATTTGGCTTAATAATGACTCCGCTACAGGCCTTTCTTTTTTTGGCTAATTTAATTCTCTCCGGATTAGTTACTGTTAAATCATCCCCGATGATTAAAATGGGCGAAGAGGACTTCTTCCTCTTCTTCACCTTCGTCTCTATAAATAGAGACTCGGTTTTTGAATTTAGTTTTTTCCAGTTTTGCCAATCGTCTTGACGAAACGGATCTTCAATCCCTAAAATTGGATACTCTTTAGCCACCTTAAGATAATATTCCGGTGTTCTTTTAAGACGGGAATGAGAAGCAGCCACGTCTAGAATAATTTTTATTTTCTTTTTTTTACCAACTTTTATCAATAAATCCAAGGCTTCTTTTGTATTTTTGAAACTCGGGCTAAAAGCTCCTTCTATGCCATATTTTTTAGGTAAAATCTTTCCTAAACTCTGAAAAGTTGCCATTGCTTTTTTAAACTTTTCTCTAAAAGACTGGCCAGGAAAAACAGCCATGAATTCTTGAATATCCAATTTTCCTCTACCATGTAATCCTCCTTCCATAAATAAAACACAAGGGGCAGGAAGAGATGGTTTTTTTGCCGCAATTTTTGAGAGCCATTTCCAGAGAGGGATTTTTTGGGCTTTAGCGCCGGCGCGGCAAACGGCCATTGATACTGGCAAAATAGCATTGGCGCCTAAACGGGATTTATTTTTTGTTCCGTCTAATTTTATTAAAAAGTCATCGATTGCTTTTTGCTTAGTTAGGTCTTTATCTATTAATCTCGGACTAATAATTTTATTGACATTTTTTACTGCTAATTTTGCCGGCTTTGCCACGGCCTCATATTTCCCTTTGGAAGTACCCGAAGGAACTGAAGCCCGAACAAAAAAAGAGGGAGTTCTTAACTCAACCTCAACCGTTGGCTTTCCCCTCGAATCCCGAATTTCTTTCGCTTTTATTGACTTAATTTTATAACTCTCCATTAATAGTGTTCCCCATAGTCACCACTATAGCGGCGACTATGATGGTGACTAAATTTTCGTTTATCCCGTGAGAAATTTAAATTTCTAACGGGATAAAAAATCATAAGCGGCTAAGGCGGATTTGGCGCCTTCACCAGCAGCTGTGATAATTTGTTTATATTTCCCGATATTGCAATCGCCAGCGGCAAAAAGACCCGGGGTCTTTGTTTGAAAAGTTTCAAAATCAACTTTTATTTCATCTTTTTCATTAAAATCAACTAAACCTCTAGCAAATGAGGTGGCTGGTTGAGAACCAATTTCCACAAAAATACCTTCTAAGGGAAGATTTATCTCCTTGCCAGTTTTTCGGTCTTGATAGACTAAACCTTTAACAAATTGCCCTCCTCTGATTTCTTTGACTTGAGTATTAATGACAATTTCCACTTTTCCAGTTTTTTTAACTCTTTCTTGGTTTTCGGCATCAGCTCTGACTTTTTCTCCATATTCCAAAATATAAATTTTTTTGGCAATTTTTGACAAAAAAAATGCTGTCTCAAAACCAGCGTTTCCTCCACCAATAACAGCTACTGTTTTTCCTTCAAATAAGACGCCATCACAGGTAACACAGTAACTTACGCCCTTACCCAAAAATTCTTTTTCTCCAGGAACTTCTAAAGGTCTCGGGTCAGCACCTGAAGCAATAATAACCACTTTTGCCTCAAATGTATTTTTACTAGTAGTCTGAACTAAGAATTTCTCGCCAACTTTTTTTACTTTTCTCACCCCATCCCTTTCAATATCAACCTTATGTTTTCTCAAATGCTTTTCAAATTTTTGAATCAAATCTTGGCCGGAAATTTCCTCAAATCCGGGATAATTCTCAATCATTACGGCTTTCTTGGTTACTTGACCCCCAAAACCTTTGGTAATTAAAAGGGTATTTAGTTTTTGCCTGGCGGCGTAAATACCGGCAGTAATACCGGCGGGGCCACCTCCAATTATAATTAAGTCGTACATAAAATAAAAACCGAAAGCGAGCCCCACTACCAATTTTGCCGTTTTAATCCAGGTCGTAATCAGAATATTTCGCTACAGTGTGTAAATCTCTGGCGACACACGGTGGCCGAACAGGCCAGTCCGTCTTTGACGGACAACACTATTCGTATTAAGTGTGTCGCTAAGGTACAAATAGCAAAATTGGTGAGGGGCGAACGCCTATCCTGCTAACCAGCCGCCGTCAACAACTAAAACTGCGCCGGTGACATAATCGGCTTCTTCTGAGGCTAAATAAACTACCGCTGAGGCAATATCTTTTGGCTGGCCAACCCGGCCTTTTGGTACTCTCTTTAAAATCGTCTCTTTGGCCGCTGGGTCAGAAATTACCGATTCTGCCATTTTTGTCTCAATCACTCCGGGAGAAATAGCATTAACATTAATTCCCAAGGGCGCTAATTCTACTGCCATGGCCTCAGTCATCCCGGCAATTCCACCTTTTGAGGCGACATAATGGACAATATTTGCCATCCCCACTCCCATCTGTCCCATGGCAACTGAAGCAATATTAATAATTCTCCCCCATTTTTGTTTTACCATTTCTTTAGTTGCTGCCTGGGCACAGAGAAAATATCCTTTCAGATTGATATCTATAACTTTATCCCAATCTTCTTCGGTTAATTCTAAAAAAGGTTTCATTGGGCAAATCCCAGCATTATTAACTAAAATGTCCAATTTGCCAAATTTATCAACCGTGGCT
>Ga0210051_1002074_pt1 | contig 20261 bp, 14 predicted proteins | sample CryGey092014_all_FD_185464 | JGI IMG/M metagenome (GOLD analysis project Ga0210051, IMG submission 185464) | Groundwater microbial communities from aquifer - Crystal Geyser CG23_combo_of_CG06-09_8/20/14_all (SPAdes) (version 2) | ecosystem: Environmental > Aquatic > Deep subsurface > Groundwater... | reverse complement strand
TCCAGCGCGGAATCGAGCACGCGTTTATAACTGAGCGTGGCGGTCAGCGTGGAAGTCAATTCGTAGATGGCGCGCATGCGTTCGCTTTCGATGTGCCATCTTCCTTCCTCCTCGCGCAGGCGTTTTTCGTGCATCCTCCGCAAATACATCACCAGCCGCCGCCCGAGAAATCCGAACAAAGCCCCCAGCGCCAGCGTGATCGCTGCGAAAATAATGAGCGGCGAAGTGAGGCTCAGCGAATGCATCTGCAACCAGGCGCTACCCCACTGGATCAGCGCAAAAAGAAAGGCAACCGCCAGCGCCCCCCAGAACTCAAAATACACCGAGGCGGTCAAAATCGGCAGGACGGATGCCCAGGCGGCCGGTCCCGCCAGGCCGCCCTGCAAAAAGAAAAAAATCGCCGTGAACACAAAATCCACGCCCAGGCTGATCTGGCGATGGAGCGCCAGGCGCGCGTTCGTGGCCGCCAAAAAGGCCATCGTCACGTTCCACAGCGCCAGCACAATCACCGGCCAGGCCGCCGCCAACGTCAAGCCCCCGCCCAGCGACAGCGAGACGAGCAGTCCCACCAGCGCGATCCAGCGCAGGGAAATGACAAACCAATCGGCAGTGTAGGGTGAATCAAACGTACGCATGGGCTTATGATACTCGAAAACCGTTCATCGGACTTTGGGTGGACGTTACAGGTAAATTACGGTTTGCGTGTTTCGTCATTGCGAGCGTAGCGAGCGGAGCGAAGCAATCCCAGGGTCGAGGAGATTGCTTCTCGAAGATGCAGGTGTTCTTCCTGCCCGAAGGCTTGCAATGACGGCAGGCGCTTTACTTCTTAAATCTCATACCCCATTTTTTCGAGCGCGGCGCCAAACCGTTCAGCCATGACCTTTTGCTGGTCCGCGCCATACGACTCGCGGAAGCGGCCGATCTTGCCCTTGTAAAAATGCAGGCCCGGCTGGCCGTCCCCCGCGCCCGGACGATACTGCTCGATCACTTTCCGGACGCTTCGACTTCGCTCCCCCTTCGGGGACTTCGCAGCGCTAGCCTCGGGCTGGCCGCTGTTTAATTTGAGGAATCTCACCAGCCGGTCCGACTCGCGGTCGTAATCCGTCAGCAAGTCTTCGTAGCGGGCGATGAGCGGCGTCTTCTCGCGCATCCACTTTTCCCAGATGCGGACGTATTCGGCCATGAAGTCGAGCGTCTGCTGGAAATCGGTGAGATGCGAGAAGGCGTTGGGACGTCCCTTTTCGATGGCGCGCTGGCCGAAGTCGAAGGCGGAGAGCATGGCGTCGCGCGGGTCGCGGTAGATGTAGGTGACGCGCAGCAGGCCGATCGCTTCGAGCAGGCGCGACCCGCCCGAAGGTCCCGCGTGAGCCTTGATGACGAAGGTATCCCCCGCCAGCGCGGGGACGGTCACCAGCGCCAATCGCCGCGCGGACAGGACTCCGATGTTGCTGTTCACCTCGGTCAATATTTTTTGCAGGCGGTATTTCTCGCGGATGTCGCGCGCGTCGGCGCAGCCCGTCGTCGCCATCAAATCGTGGATGAGGTTGTAGTGCCAGCCCGAACCGGCGCGCGGCATTCCGACAGATAGTACGATCATGAATTCTCCTTAACCAAAATCCCCGCCAGGATGCCGGGGATGATCCAGATATTTGGCGTGGCGAATGAATCCTGGGTCACATTATATAAGGCGATCGCCAGCCAGGCAAAAAGCCCGGCGATGCCGAGGAAGCGGAAGAAATTTCCGCGCGGCAGAAGGTCAAGCGTGTTGGCGAGAATCGAAAACAGGAAAACAAAAAACAAAACGAAGCCAACCAGACCTGTTTCAGCCAGCAGGCGCACGTATAAATTTTTGGGGTTGGGGAACAACCGGCTTTGCGGATTCAGTTGTTTGGCAATTTCAGGAACGGTGGTGAGGGTCCAATCGGGAAGATTGCCGTAGATCCAAAAGCCGCTGGCGCCGAGTCCCACGCCCGTGATGGGATGCTCGTCATACGCGGCCAGCGCGCCCGCGGCGTAGGCGCTGCGCCCGCCCGCGTTGATGTTCACCAGGTATTCGTTCAGGCTATTGGCGGAGGTATCCCACAGGCGGCGGAAATAATTCTTCTGCCCGAGGAACAACGCCGCGCCCGCCAACGTGCCGAGCAGCGCGGCGATCATGGCCAGGCGCAACAGCCAACCGCGGCGGAATCCGCCGAAGAACCAGTTCGAGGCGGCGCGCAGGCGGTCGCGTCCGACCAGCAGAAAGGTCAGCCCCGAGACGCCGAGTCCGATGAGGATGCCGCCGCGCGAGTAGGTGGCTAAAAGCGTCAGCACGGAAAATGCCAGTAAAACAGGTTCCAGCCACATCGTCCGCGTGAGGCGGGTTTTCGTCAAAAGCGCGGCGAACAGGATCGGCAGGTACAACGTCACGATCTGTCCCGCGAGCCAGGCGGGTTCGTAGGCCAGTCCCGAAATGCGGTTGGTGCGGACGAGTTCGCGCACCGAGAAGGCCAATTGCCAGTGCGTGACCATTTCCTTTTCGAGCAGGCCTGTGTAAAACGTGACGGCTTGCAGGGCGCTCCAGGCCAGGTCGAGGCCGAGGCCTGCGAGCATCCAGCGGAAGGTAAATTTGACTTCGGCTTCGTCGCGGTTCATCCACGCGGCGGAGAGGAAGAAGGCCAGCCCGATGACGAGCGTGACGAGGGCGCGGACGGCGCGGTCGAGGTAATCCTGCCCGCGCAGGGGGAGCGGGGCGATCAGGACGCCGAGGCTGGTGGCCGTTATGGCGGCGGCCGCGAACAGCCCCAGCAGAATCGCGCTCCCTGTCCATAGGAAGGGATGCTGGCGGCGGATGGCCTGGATGAGCAGAACCGGCAACAGCAACGCCAGCGGGTACAACGCCAGCGGGCGGACGAGGGCGCCATCGCCAAGGAAGGGGAACCAGCGAAAACTGGTGACGGGCAGGGAGACGAGCGCCGCGGCCCAAAGAAAGGAAGATAATTTACCTGGAAAGGTTTTGTTTGACATCACTTCAGGTCAAGCAATTGTTGCAAAAACACAGAAACAGACTGCATGACAGGTAAGTTCATTGCTTCCCCGTCTAGCCAACGGTTATCTTGAATTGAATTTTGGATCGCACGACCTGGTTTCAAAATACTGGAGATACTGCTAACACGGGCTTTTTTATCCCCTGACGGTTTATTGAACTCCACAATATCCTTTGGAACAAGTTGATTTTTATCAACAGATTGTATAAAAGTCCCTGCCGCCATGAAAAGCTGGGAATAATTAACTTGTGCGGCTTGAAGCAGGATGTCCTCCAGCGTTCCAGGATTTTGATTATCAGGCAGGATAAACACTCCAAACGATGGGGCAGAACCAACTATTTCGCCTGGATTGGCTGAGAGAGGAATATTAATTGGGGATTTTTGTAATTCAGAAAGTAAATTATTGAACCTCTGCACCGGGGTTTGTGTGTCATCTGCGTCAAGCAAAAAACCATAGCTCGAGATTTTTTCAAAATCCAGGATTGCGCGTGTTTCTTCCAAAGTCTTCACAAGACGCGGTAATCCCTGTGCGGCATGAATGGCAATGGAATGAGCATCACTTTCAAAAAAAGCAGGGATGGGGACCCGCTTTAGCAGGTCGTCATCCACAGGGAATGTTTTTGGAATCAGGTTATTCCAGAAAGGATCGAGACTGCTTTTTTTGTTGACCACCTTGATCGCAAATGTTTTCAAGATACGGGCGACAAAGGCGATGTCCTGCGGGCCTTCAACAATCAGGTAGGAGATTCGTTTCACCACTACCTCACATCCAGGCCGCGCTCTGAACGCAGACGGTTTAATAACTCGCCGCCGTAACGTTTTGCGGATTCGCCTGGCTGCCCAAAGCGATAAGCCACCAAATCATCGTAAGCAGCTGGGTGCGCTTTTATTAATGCGTCCACTGCCTCCAGGCTATGTGTTGTTGCAAATAATTGGATATTGTTTTTTTTGCAAGCATCAAAGAGCCACCGATAAACATCATTCAGGACAGAAATATGAATTGCAGTTTCTATTTCATCAATGAGCAAGACACCCTCTTTAATATTGGATAAAGTAAGCGCAATCATAATGACGCGCCGCACCCCGTCTCCAAAAGCGCTAAGCGGCGTTAAACCTGTTTTTTTATGATCCACAAATAAACTTATTCCGCCCACCCCTAATATTTGCATTCCTAAAATGTCAGGATCAAACAGGCGAATTAAATCAAGGATATTTTCCATGTCCCGATTAAGTGTCGCCTCACTAAATCTATCAATTTGTGATCTCTCAGTACGATGAGAAACAGGGGTAATTGTTCGAACTGAAAGGGAATATGGATCGGAGCGACGTTGCCGATCAAAGAAAGGCGCCGATTCCCAAAACACGAAATTTGCCTGGATGTTCCCTACAGGAGACAAATCTTTTTGTTCAGCATTAATGTTAATTTGCAACTCGGCGCCTTGATATGTTAAGTCGGGTTCGCGTGAAGGCATCCGCTGTTGAATGCGTTTCAAGGTATCTTCATCAGGAATTCCTCGAATTTCCTGGTACTTTGCCAATACGGACTTAACAGCAAAACCGCCTTTGGCTTGCATCTGCACCTGCCCGTGATATAGATCATTTGGATGTTGTTCGCGCGTTTGGGGGAATAGCCAGCGCAAAGCATTAAGCCGCGCAATCGGTGTGATTTCACCGCCAATGGCTTCACGTCTTCTGGATGTATTTAACCATTCCAAAGGATCGAGAGGCCGACAATATGTAGAAATAGCTTCCAAAACCGATGTTTTGCCTGAATTGTTGGGACCCACAAACAGATTGACACGGCTCAAGCCATCAAGTTCCAGATTCTTCAAGCCACGAAAACTATCTATTGACAAACTTTCTAAATGGATTTGCATAAGGAAATCTCCTTCTCCAATTTCCTGGTTTACATTCTGATTATAAGGCATTCTTTGCAAGCGCCTGTTCCGCACTTGTAATTCCTGCAAATCAGTCTTTCATCTTTCGTCTTTCTTTTTCGCCCCAAAATTAAAAAACAAAAAGACAAGGGCGCCTATGAACCATGCCCCCAATGTGCCCGCCAGCAAATACGCGCTGAGCGGGACACTGCGTCTTTCGGGCAGGTTGGCAGACTCGGTGACTTCAATTTTGATGAAGGCGTTCAGTCCTTCCTGCGCGCTGACGTTGGCCTGCGCGGCCTCCGTGAAGGCCTGCGCCCAGATGGACGCCAGCGCCTCGGCGCGTTTTGCATCCTCATCATCGGCGTAAAAATGCCAGCCGGCTTCAGCAGGTTGGCTGAGTTGCAATTTACTCTCGCGTAATTCGCGGACGGTCACTGCGCCATCTGCCCCTGCCACAACCTGCATCACCGCGTCGGACCAGGCGACCCGCTCCAATTTGCGTGACTCGCGCTCGAGATAATAGAACTGCTCACGGTCAGTCTCCTGCGGCCAGGCCTGCTCGAGGTTGAAGTCCACATTGACGGTGGCACGCGCCCGATACGGCGGCGGGACGATGAAATAAATCGCGGCGCCGAGCAATGCGCCGAGCAGGGCAGTCAGCAGCCAGAAACGCCAGGCGCGTAGGAGGCGGATTACGTCAGCGAGGGAGGGGGAAGAAAAGATGAAAGATGAAAGATGAAAGATGAAGGGCATGGGATGGGAGGTGATGTCGCGTAGTTACGTAGTTACGTAGTTTGATAGTTGCGTAGTTCCGTGTGTACCTGTGTACGTATATACCTGTGTACCTGTTCGCGGTCTTCCTTGCGCGCAATTATACGCCACAGCCTTTCAGATAATGATTTTGAATCGTAGTGACGACTCTGCGAAGCGCCCTGCCAAGCAGGCGCTGTGCGTGAGTCAGTCGTCCGTCAAACGACTACTACACCTGCCCTCCCGAAGGAAATCCCGTAAAAGATTCGGGACGATGTCCCGCAAGAGATGGGGCAGTGGAGACTTCCGAAGTATTGAGAAGATACAAACTATCAAATTATCAAACTATCAAACTATCAAACTATCAAACCACCAAACTATCAAACCACCAAACTATCAAACTATCAAACTACCAAACTACCGCACCACCTTCGCCCTCATCACCAGCCGGTCTTTTGCGCCGAAGCGATACTTGTATTCCTCATTCCCGCGCATGAAATCGAATTCGCTTCGTCCATGCTCGCAGGCCCATTGCAGGCTGTGGGACAGCAGCACCCAGCCCGGTGACAACTCAATGAAATCGCGGTTGACGCCCGAATTGTAGCCCCACAACCGGTTACCGTAATCGAAGTTGAAAGACCCCGCGGCTTTTTGCCCGCCGACCTCCAGGAAAGCCAGCCACAGCCAGCCGCCGCGCAGCGCCGTGCGCGCGGCAGCGAGCATCTGGCGGCGCATCGGCTCGGTCAGGAATTTCTCCTTGGCGGGGTCCTGCGTCATCAGCGCGAAGAACCCGTCCATTTCAGAATCGAGTGTGGACTCATCCTCGACGATGTGCCAGCGCACAGGCGCTTCGTGCTCGGCGGCGCGGCGTAACTTGCGCCTGATCTCGTGGCGCTGTTTCTTGTCAATGCCTGCGAGATAAGTATCGAAGTCCGCGGGCAGGGGGATGTAGGGCGCGGGCTGGTAGACTTCGCGCGTGAACGTCCAGCCGCGGGCCACAGATTCCGCTTCGAGGGCGGGGAGGGTAGGAGATACTTCGGGGAGGTTAACCCAGTCGAGGGCGCGCCAGCCCGAAGGTCCGGAATGAACGAGCAGGTCCAGCAGTCCGCTGAGGAAGGACGGCAGGTCCGCCGGGCGGACGATCAAATCCAAATAGTCGGAAATCTCAATCGAGCCGAGCAGCAGGAGCGCGGACTGGCCGTCGCGATTGGCCGCGTGAAATAACGGCGCGACGCCAACGAGACGGTCCGCTTCGCGCGCGGTGACAACGGACAGTTCGGCTTGCGGCCATTCGCCGCCGCCGAGCGTCTGCCACCAGTCGCGCAAATATTCGAAGCGCAGGAAAGGCGCGTCGGTGATGCTTTCCGCGAGCATGGCGTTCCACTCGTCCGCCAGCGGCGCGAGGCTTTCAAATTGCGTGTGTAGGGTGAATTCCATTGGGTTTCCGAAGTCGGTGAAGGAAAATGAACCACTGATGAAAAAGATGAAAGAGATAAATCAAGAATCCTTTTTATCCCTTTCATCGGTGGTTGAAACAGCGTGGAATTTCCAATTGCGATTGAAGCTTCTCGGGGATCACGCAATTGTTGGGCGGCGTAAATTTTACCAGTATAATGATGGAGACTTTCCGCAAGTTCTTACGTTGTGGTGAAAACGTGCCGATTGACCTGAACATCCTCAGCCTATACCGCCTGAACGGACAGGAACAAAACAGCCTGCCCGGCCTGATGGCATTTGCGCCGCCGCGCAAGGCAGCGCGCGGCCGCGAACGCGAACCGCTGTTTGTTTCGCTCCTGCTCAATGGCAATACGCCCTTTTCCGCGGCAGAGTATGACAAACTGGCCGGCGACGCGGCGGCCGCGTTCCACGGTATGCACGGCGCGCTCACCTCTGCCCTGCGCGCCGCGGCCGAGGCGGTCAACCGCGCCCTGCTCGAGCGCAACCTGTCCACCACCGGGCGCGGGCAATATGCCATCGGCTGGCTCACCCTGGCGGTCCTGCGCGAATCCCAACTCACCATTTTGCAATGCGGCCCCACGCACGTGCTTTCGTTCAGCGGCGGCGTCACCCGTCACCTATACGATCCCGCGCTCTCCGGCAAAGGTCTCGGCCTGAGCCAGGGCATCAGCCAGTTTTTTTCGCAGATTCAACTCCAGCCCGGCGACCGCCTGCTCGTCTGTCCGACGCGAAGCGTGCCGCCCGCCTGGGAAAACGTACTCGGCTCGGATCGCGGCCTGCCCGCGCTCGAGTCCACGCGCAAGCGCATGTTGGCGCTGGTGGAAGGCGACGTGAGCGGCGCGCTCATCCAGGCGATAGTGGGGACGGGGAACATGCTCCTCTCCAGGTCGGATGGAACTCCGCCGCCTCCCCCGCCCAAGCCGGTTGACGTCTCCCCGGCCGTTGATTCAGCCCCGGCTTTTATCCCGTCTCCCCCCGCGCGTAGAGACGTTGCACGCAACGTCTCTACATCCAACGTCTCTACATCCAACGTCTCTACATCCAACGTCTCTACATCCAACGTCTCTACGGGCGCGCACGTGGTGGGACGCCCGCCTGGGGATCAACCCTCCGCCTACGCCATTCCGCCCGAACCCGCGCAGTCTGTAGAGACGTTGCACGCAACGTCTCTACAGGTGGAGCAGTTGGCCTCGGCCGCCATGGCGCGGCAATTCCCGCCCTCCATCCCGCGCGCCAAACCCAACGAACCCGAACTGGAATCCATCCCCGAAGCGGACGAAGAGACAGAACCCGAATTCGAGGCAGTGGACACTACCTCCGCCGCGCCGCGCCGTTCGCCCGAGGAAATTGCCTTGCGCCGCGCGGAGGGGAATCGCCAGGCGGCGCGCGCCGCGGTCAGCGGGATCCAGGCCTGGCGTCGCGTGACCGAACAGGCCGGGACGCGCCTCCGCAAGTTCCTGCCGAATCTCCTGCCCGGCGGCGAATCGGATATCTCCCTGCCCGTCCCGGCCATGGCGTTCATTTCCATTCTCGTCCCGCTGCTGGTGGTGACGATTGCCATTGTGGTTTATATGCGTTTTGGGGTCAGTTCGCAGTATGACATGTACATTACGCAAGCGCAAACCCTGCGGTCCCAGGCCATGAACGAAACCGATCCCGTGCGCCGGCGCGAGGCGTGGAACAACGTGCTTCAGCGCGTGGCGCTGGCGGAAAAGTATAACGTCACCGGCGATACCCAGTCCATGCGGCAGGAAGCGCAGGCGCAGTTGGACGCCTTGCTGGGCGTGTCGCGCTTGCATTTCATTCCTATTTTCAGCGCGGGTGCGGGCGCGGAGATCAGCCGCATGGCGGCCAGCGACACCGACCTGTTCATGCTCGACGCGGTGAAGGGAAACATCCTGCGCGCCGCAGTGACCGGGCGCGGCTATGACCTGGACGCCGCCTTTGATTGCCGGCCCGGCGTGTACGGCAATATCACCGTCGGCCCGCTGGTGGATTTGCTGATCCTGCCCAAGTCGAACATGCTCAATTCCTCGACGCTGGGCGTGGACGCGGCGGGCAATTTATTGTATTGCGCGCCCGGGCAGACGCCGCGCGCGCTCACGCTGACCCCGCCAGGCACCAACTGGGGGCGCGTCGTAGCCGTGGCGCTGGACAGCAACAAATTGTATGTGCTGGACGCGCCCGCGCGGGCGGTCTGGATCTACAACGGCAGGCAAGACGCCGCCACGCAGGAGGAGATGGACACTTTCGAGGATGCGCCCTACATCTTTTTCAGCATCCAGATCCCGGAGATCCAGGACGCGATTGACATTGCGGTCAGCGGCGATGAGTTGTATCTCCTGCACGCAGATGGGCGGCTCACCTATTGCATGTACAGCCGCATTGACGACGTTCCCACCCGCTGTGACTCGCCGGTAAAATTGTTGAACCGTTTCCCGGCCTACGGGGATACGGACGTTTTCTCGCTGGCGCATTTCACGCAGATGACCTTGACCGGCATGCCCGATTCGACCCTGTTCCTGCTGGACGCGGACGGCCAGTCGGTGTACCGCCTGAGCTCGCGGGGGTTTGAGTTGCAGGGTATTCTGGGCGCGGCCTCCGGGGCTTTGCCTTCCGGTCAGTTGGGCGCGCTGGCCACCAGCCCGAGTCACATCCTGTACCTGGCGCGCGGCGACCAGGTCTACGTCACGAACGACGCGCCGTAAAGCGAGATACTATCTCGCTCTACGGTTTTGATGCGCCGTAAAGCGAGATACTATCTCGCTCTACGGTTTTGATGCGCCAAAGGAGCGCACGATGTCCAACTCTTCCGGCAATTTCATCGGTTCCCTGCTGGCGTTCATCTCCTCCCTGTTTGGGAACAAACAACCCACCCCCGTCCCGGTCACGCCTGCGGGCATCCCCGACAGCCCGGATGAGGTGGCGCCCCTCACCACCAGCAAGGTGATGACCATCGTCTACGACCCGACCATGGACGACGGCCAGAAACTTTCGCAGAAGATGGGCTGGCACCGCCCGGATGACCTGGTGACCGCCTGCGCGGCCGACATCCTGACGTGCAGCCACGGGATGGCGCGCTACCAGGTCGTCCAGCGCGTCGCGGCGGACGAATTCCCCGTCAAAGTGGACGGCTACCGCTACACCCCGCAGGCTTACCTGGACGTTCTGCGCGGCGCGGCCCAACCGCACGTCCCGGCGGATGCGGACTACGCCGCCATCCTGTCGCGTTTCAATGTCCTGTCCAAAATTTCCAGCGGCGAAATTGACGAGGTGTGGGTCTTCGCGTTCCCGCACGCGGGCTTTTACGAATCGAGCATGGGCGGCGCCGGCGCGTTCTGGTGCAATGCGCCGCCGCTCAAAAACACCGCGCAGTGCCCGCGTCGCTTTGTGTTGATGGGATTTAGTTTCGAGCGTTACGTCGGCGAGATGCTCGAATCCTTCGGCCACCGCACGGAAGCGATCATGTTCAAGACCTTTGAAAGACTCAGCGGCGAGGCCAACCTGTGGGCGCGCTTCATCCGCTACGAAAAATCCGCGCCGGGACAGGCCGCCTGCGGCAACATCCACTTTGCGCCCAATAGTGAACGGGACTACGACTGGAATAACCCTGCCGCCGTCCCCAGCGAATGTTACGATTGGCAACTCAACTTCCCGAATTTCAAGGGCGATGTCCGCACCGTCACTTCGGCGGAGTGGGGCAGCGGCGACATCCGCCTGCATCACCAGTGGTGGCTGACCCGCATCCCGCACGCGGCGGGACGCAAGAACGGTGTCCACAACAACTGGTGGCAATATATTATTGACCCGAACAAAGTGACTGTGTAAAAAGACAAGTCCCCGTTTTTTAGAAGCGGGGACTTGCGGTATTGCGAATTTAGGTTCATGGGTAGACTCCTTGTTGTTCTATTTCTGAGATCAGCGGTGGAAGCCGCTTAAATTGCTACTTCATCGCGGATAACAAACACTCGCTCAATTCAACCTGTGGGAGGGTCTGCTCAACCGAAACGTAATAGCCGCCCCAGCCGCAGGCGCGGCAGAGGATGCGTCCGTGCAGAAGGACTTCGCGTTCGTTGATGATTTCTTCGCCGCACGCGTCGCAGTTGACGCGGACGCCCGCGCGGCTGACAATCTCTTGGACGGGCGTGGTCAAGATGATAGGTTGGATGGTCAGCAACTCGTCATCGGGCATGGATTGGTACGCCTGCAACTGCGCGAAGTAATGGCGGGATTCGCCGTCGGCGTAGGAAAATGCCCGATGGCGCAGATCAGGCTGGGGGGCGATGCGAAGCGTCCGCTCGGTTTCCACATCCACAAAGGTCGCGGCGATCTTGCCGTAGTCTTCGATCCGCAGGGTGCGATGTCCCACTGTACAGCCCGTGGCGGCTTCGATGCCGTCGGCGAAACAGCCGTCGGTTTCGAGGATGACGAGCAGGCGTTTGTCGCGGCGCGGGAGGTCCAGCCCCAGCGCGGACGCGCCCGCCAACCCGATGCGCGCGCCGAGAACTTGCCGCGGGCAGAGATGGGTGTGGCGGGCGGAGGAGACTTCGAGCAGGCGAGTCAGCGCGGCGTTCATTGACCCGTCAATGTGCGGCTTGCGGGACGAGGGCTTTGGTGTGGGAACGTTGCAGGATAAACGCCAGCCCCAGCGAAACGAGCGCAAGCGCGATGTAAGCCACGAAACCTGTGGCATAGCCGCCGTCTCCCTGCCAGCGGACGAAGGCGCTCAACAGCGGAGGGATGGCGAAGCCGCCGAAGGCGCCCAATCCGCCCACCCAGCCCGAGGCGCCGCCCACCGCTTGCGGCACTTCCTTCGGCACGAGTTTGAAGACCGCCGCGTTCGCCACGCCCATGCCGAGCGCCATGACAATTTCCGCCGCCAGCGAAAGCCCGAAGGAGCGCGAGAGGGTCAACATCAACGCGCCGAACAGCATGACGGACAGGGCGAGCATGGCAGTCCGTTCGCCGCCGAGTCGGTCGGCGAGCGAGCCGCCCCACACGCGCACGAGCGAGGTCAGGATGGAATAGGTGGCAGTCAGTATGCCCGCCGTCACCGCCGAGGCGCCGAGGAAGGATTTCCAATAGGTCGGCAGCCAGGCGGTCATGGCGAGGAAACCGCCGAAGGAGGCGAAGTAAATCGCGGTCAGCGCCCAGGTCTTCCAGACTTTGGCGGAGAGGAACAGGCTGTCTTTGATATTTCCCGCAGGGAAAATTTCCTGCCCAAGTTTGGCGGCGGCTGGACGCGCCTGTTCGGGCGACATTCCATTTGCACACAGTTGAAAGTAGGGCGCGTTGAGTCCCGTGAAGTAATAGCCGACTGTGCCGAGAATCAGCAGGCAGAGCCAGATGAGGTACGCGCCCGCCAGCCCCGCCGCGGTCAGCGCGAGCGGCAGGATGAGGGTGAAGATGCCAGGCGCGAGGTTGCCCACGCCGCCGTAGATTCCCAGCGCGCTGCCCTGCTTCGCTTTGGGCGACCAATAGGAAGCCTGGCTGATGCCGACAGAAAACGTGGCAATGCCGCAGCCGCTCAACGCGCCGAGCAGGAGAATCAGCGGATACATTCCAGGCGTCAGGCGGTCAGGGTAAAAACTGTAAATGGTCAGCGTCAGACCCAACATGCCGAGGATGGAGAGACCGAGCAAAATCAGCATGGGTTTGCGTCCGCCAGTCACATCCACCCAGGCGGCAAAGGGGATGCGTAACAGCGAACCCGTCAGCGAGGGAATCGCCACCAGAAAGCCGACCATGACGGGCGTCAACCCCATGACGTCTTTGAGTTTTTGGGCGGTCGTGCCGAACAACGCCACCGCCGCAAAGCCGATGAAAAAACCGAGCGTCGCGCCGAACAAGCCGCGCTGTGGGGTACCTTTGATGTTCATGAAATTCTCCTGAGATTAACTCGAATAGGTCGAAAAAGATTCAACTACGAAGGTCACGAAGAGACACAAAGGAAAACCTTGGTGATACTTTGTGCCCCTTTGTGGTTCAAAAATTCTTGATACTTTCACGGCATATTCAGCGCAATCAGCGGACCGCGCCGCCCTGCCCATTTCGCGCCGAGCGCGGAGAGAGTCTCTTCGCCCAAAAGTTGCCGCGCCATGCGGAAGAGAACCTGCTCCTCCTTTTGGAAGTGACTGCGGCTGACTTCGATCATCTGCGCGGCGAGGGCGCGTCCCTGCGCCAGGTCTGTTGCGGATTGGACGCGCCCCAGCAGAGTCACGATCTGGTCGTGTTCCATCCGCATGACCACGAGAGGTCCGCCCTGCGCGCCGAGATGAGGTTCCAGCGCGGTGAAAAGCAGTTCGTCTTCGAGACTTGCGTGGGCTTCGAGAGAGAACGAAAGCGGCGCGGCGCGGTTGGTCAACGCGGCGGCTGATTCGATTGCAGGGAGCGCCTTTTCAAGGTCTTGAAAGAGCAATTGAAAAACGCCGTGTTCGCCGAGAAGAGCGTCTGTGATGAGCATGGATGTTATTTTTGCGTCGGTTTGGCGCGATTCCAGATGACCACTTGCAACGGTCGCCAAAGGTACGTGATCGGATACGTCATCACATGCACCAGCCGCGTGAAGGGGAAGATGGCGATGATGACGAAGCCCCACAGGTGATGCCATTTGACCACCGCGGGCAGCGCCGAAACGTATTCGATCTTCGGCTGGAAGACCAGCAGGGACATCAGCCACGGCGCGGCGGTGTGCAGGAACCAGTCCGAGCCCCAGCGGTAGAAGAAGGAGACCCAGAAGCCGAGAATGACCTGCACGAGCAGGGCGGCGACCAGCGCCCAGTCTGCCCAGGTGGTGACAACGCGGACGCGGCCGTTGGTGGAGCGGCGCAGGATGAGCAGGCTGATTCCCACGATTGCCATGAGCGCCATCGCCATACCGAGCACCTCGACCACGTACAGGCGCGTCGGGTCGGCGGTCAGCGCGCCCCACGCTCCAGGGAAGAGGAAAGCCAGCAGGTGGACGCTCACGATGGTGACAATGCCATAGTGCCAGGGCACGGAGCCCCAAAACAGGTTACGGTTTTCGAGAAATTGCGACGAGAAACTGGAATAGGAAAAACGGTCGGAGTAATAACGGTACACGCCGACCACCACCGCCAAGGTGACGGCCAGGTAGGGAAAGGCGACAAACAGAACGGTATTAAGCATGGTGTCCTCCGAAAAATTTAGTCGTCACTGCGAGCGATGGTCGAGTAGGCGTGATCTTCGCCGTACCGAGACCAGAGCGAAGCAGTCTCCTCGCCAGGCGCGGGATTGCTTCGGGAAGCGATGCCCTGAGCTTGTCGAAGGGAACATCCTCGCAATGACGAAATGAGGTAGTTATTCCACGGCGTCGTACGCCAGCGGCATTTCGTTCATGGCTTCGGCTTGCGTCTGGGCGTGTTCTTCCTCCCAGTTTGCGGCTTTGATGAGCGGCTCGCCAACTGTCCTCACCAGCACATCGTACAGCGCCTGCAACACCGCCAGATATAACGGCAGGGACGACTGGTCATTCTCATCGCGCATTCGGCTGGCGGCAAGCACCTTGTCCAGCGCGGGCAGGATGGCATATTGCGCCAGTTCGCGGAATTCCTCCTCATCCTGCAAAACGCTCAGGTAGCGCAGTATGCACACCAGGTGGTCGGACAGTTCGTCGGCTTCGCTCAACCCGTGCGCGCGGTAACGCTCCTTGAGTTCGAGCATGAAGATACTGCGTTTGTAGGTCTCGCCGAGCAACTGATAGCCGATGTAGGGATATGCGCCGCCGAGATCGAACGTGCTGGCATACGCTTCCTCCAAATGCCCGAAGGACATCGGCTCCATTTCGCGCGCGAAGGCGGACAAAAGCGCGTCGGGCGACAGTTGGGCGGATCCTGCTTCGAGGGGCGGAATCTCCATCTGGGCGACGGTCTGCGCGCACAACCGCGCTTTGTCCGCCAGACCAGGCTGGGGGTAGTCCAGAATGTCGGCGAATTGCGTCAGGGCAGTGGGGAGCATGGGATGTAGCGTCATATTAATACCTGCGTCCTGGTCCTCGGCGGAAGCCGAAGCCCGTTTCCTGTTTATTGGTGAGGGGCGGGGTGGTCGCTTCGATGGCGACTTCGCGGCTCATGTTGGGAACGACGAAGCGTTCATCGTAGGTCGGCAGGGCAGTCAGGCGGAAGATGGCGTCGGCTTCCTTGGCGTCTGTCTTGCCTGTGGAGTAGGCTTTCTCCACAACATCCTGCGACACATCCTTGACCGTTTCACTGCGGCGATGAATGCGGACGGCGATCAGTTTGCGATAGACTTCCTCGATCACGTCCGTATTGCCCGCCGAGAATAATCTCGCCATGAATTTGATGGGGACGCGCGCTTTTTCCAATGCGCTGAGCAGGGGCGCCAGTCCGTCCGCGCCGCTCTGGTCCACTTCGTAATTGCCGTCTTTGGTCTTCGCCAGAACGGGCAGCATGGGCGGGACGTAGAAGAGCATCGGCACGGTGCGGAATTCGGCATGAAGCGGCAAGGCGATCTGCCATTGCTTGACGAACTTGTAGACGGGCGATTTCTGCGCCGAGTCGATCATGTTGTCGGGGATGCCGTTGGCTTTGGCGGAGGCGATGACGGCGGGATCGAACGGGTCCATGATCATGCCGCGTTGCGCCGCGACCAGGTCGGCGTCTGCGGAGGCCGCGACTTTTTCGATCTGATCGGCGTCGTAGAGCAGGACTCCCAAATAGCGGATGCGTCCCACGCAGGAGTGGAAGCAGGCGGGGGGCTGTCCGCTTTCGATGCGCGGGTAGCACAGGATACATTTTTCGGATTTGCCCGTTGACCAGTTGAAGTAGGTCTTCTTGTAGGGGCAGCCCGAAATGCACATGCGCCAGGCGCGGCATTTTTCCTGCGAGAGCAGGACGATGCCGTCTTCGCCGCGTTTGTAGATGGCGCCCGCCGGGCAAGCCGCCACACAGCCAGGGTTGAGACAGTGGTTGCAGATGCGCGGCAGGTAGAAGAAGGTCATGCGCTCGACTTCGTTAAGTTGCTCGCGCTCGTCTTCGGTGAGTTCGTCGAGGTTCTTGTCGTTCTCGGCGTAGACGGGCGAGCCGCCCAGGTCGTCGTCCCAGTTGGGACCCGCTTCGATCTCCATCGGTTTGCCCGTGACGAGCGAGATGGCGCGGGCGGTGGGCTGGTCGTCGCCTTCGGGGGCGTCGAAGAGATGCTGATAATCGTACGTCCACGGCTCGTAGTAATCGTCCATGGTGGGCAGGTTGGGGTTGAAGAAGATGTTGCCGAGCGCGCCCATCCGTCCCTGCAATTTCAGGTTGAGTTTGCCGTTCTTCTTCTCAAAACCGCCTTTATACTTTTCCTGGTCTTCCCAGCGCGTGGGGTAGCCCGTACCGGGCTTGGTCTCCACATTATTCCACCACATGTACTCGGTGCCTTTGCGGTCGGTCCAGATGTTCTTGCAGGCGACGCTGCACGTGTGGCAGCCAATGCACTTATCGAGATGAAAAACCATTGAAACTTGCGCGCGTATGTCCATATTTGCTCCTTTGGGTTTCGCGTATCGCTTATTGCGTGTTGCGTGGTGCGTAACGCTACTGAGTTTTGGTGAAATAACTTCCTTTGATTCCGTCATTGCGAGGAGGACGCTCTTCCCGACGAAGCAATCTCCGCGCCGCAGGAGGGGATTGCTTCGTCGCTCACTCCGTTCGCTCCTCGCAATGACGGCAGTCGGGCGATCACCGATTAGCGATAGGCGATCCGCGAATTACCATTCCAGTTTTTCCATCTTCCGCACGACGCAGTACGTGTCGCGGGTGAAGATGCCGATGGGACCCCAGTAATTGAAGCCGTACGTGAACTGGGCGTAACCGCCCGCCAGTAACAGCGGATTGATGCGCGTGCGCGTCAGGCTGTTGTGCCCGCCCGCGCGTTTCTTGCCGCGGATCTGCGATTTTGGGATGTAGATCGTGCGCTCGACGGCGTGATAGTACAGACACATGCCAGACTGCACGCGGGAACTAACGTTGACGCGCGTGACGACCACGCCGTTGTCGTTGAACATTTCCACCCAGTCGTTGTCCACGAGACCGACTTTTTCCGCGTCCTTGTCGTTGATCCAGACCGGGTCCATGCCGCGCGAGAGTGTCAACATGCGGTGGTTGTCCTTGTAGGTCGAGTGGATGTTCCACTTGCCGTGCGGCGTGATGTAGTTCAGCACCAGGCTCTTGTCGTCCACCGGGCTGTTGACGATGTCGCCCGTCGCGCGCGGATTCAATTTCGGCTTGAAGGTGGGCAGGTGTTCGCCAAAGTCCAGATACCACGGATGGTCAACATAGAAGTGCTGGCGTCCCGTCAGCGTGCGCCAGGGGACGAGGCGCTCGACGCTCATGCACCAGGCGGCGTAAGCGCGCCCGTCGTTGACCATGCCCGACCAGCAGGGGCTGATCAGCGTGCGGCGGACTTGTCGAGTCAGATCGAAGAAGGTCATCTTGACGCCGCGTATTTTCTCAGCCAGGTCTGCCAGCGGGAGACCGACGCGTTCCTCTTCGTGTTTGAACGCCTCGTAGGAGACTTCGCCGTTCGTTTCGGGAGCCAGATGCAAAAGCACGTTGGCGGTATCCAGCGCGTCTTCGAGACTGGGATATTTCTTCCCGCCCCACTCCACACAGCGCGTGCGACGCGGGTCGGGCGTCCCGCCGACGGGTTTCTCCAGCAGTTCATCGTAGAATTTCTCGATGGGAATCTGCACGCCGTTGCCGTTGATGCCATCCGCGCGCAGGTTGGGTCCGAGCGAGATGAAGCGGTTGTACAGGTTGGCGTAGTCGCGCTCGACCACGCGCAGGTGCGGCATGGTCTTGCCAGGGATGGCTTCGCATTCGCCCGCGCGCCAGTCCTTTACGTCGGTCTGGCCGAGTTCGTCGGGCGTGTCGTGCATGAGCGGGAACGCCACAATGTCGCGCACGGGTTCGGGGAAGACTTCGGGCGACATTTCGCTGACCTTGCGAGCCAACAGTTTGAAGATTTCCCAGTCGGTCTTGGATTCCCAAACGGGGGGAACCGCCTGTCCGAGCGGATGCACGTACGAGTGCAGGTCGGTGGTGTTAAGATCGTTCTTTTCGTACCAGAACGCGGAGGGCATGACGATGTCGGAATACAGCGCCGAGGAGTCCATGCGGAAGTTCAGGTCAATCACCAGATCCATCTTGCCGCGCGGCACAGGCTCGCGGAAGGTGACGGTCTTGACCTTGTCCTTGGCGTGTTCCTCCGCAATGATATTATCGTGCGTGCCGAGATAGTGACGCTGGAAGAACTCCGCGCCCTTGGCGCTGGATGCCAGCGCATTGCCGCGCCACATCATCCAGATACGAGGCCAGTTCTGCTCCGCGTCTGGATCGTCCACCGCGAAGCGGGTCTTTCCGTCTTTGAGTTGGTTCACCACCTGACGGATGACCTCATCGTTGTTTTTCGCGCCAGCCGCATCCGCCTTCTTGACGAGTTCGAAGGGGTTTTCATCGAACTGTGGGTATGAAGGCATCCAGCCCATGCGCACCGCCATCGCCGCCAGGTCTGCGGCATGTCCCTTCGCCCATTTCGTCTTTTCAGGGACGGGCGCATATTCGGTGAAATCGCCCTCGTAGCGCCACTGGTCGCTGTTCATGTAATGCCAGGTGGGAGTCTGCTGGCGGCGGGGCGGCTTGACCCAGTCCAGCGCGAACGCCATCGCCGACCACGGCGCGACCAGCGTGAGTTTTTCCTGTCCCACGTAATGGTTCATGCCGCCGCCGTTGACTCCGCAACAGCCGCACAACATCAAGGCGGTGATGGGGGCGCGGTACATCAGGCTGTTGTTGTACCAGTGATTGATGCTCGCGCCGACGATGACCATGGACTTGCCGTTCGTGACCTCGGCGTTGTGCGCGAACTCGCGCGCCAGCCGTGTGACCGTGTCGCGCCCGATGCCCGTGTACTGTTCCTGCCAGGCGGGCGTGTACGGACCGATCTCATCGTAGGATTTCGGGTAATCGCCAGGCAGTCCGCGGCTCACGCCAAATTGCGCCACGAGCAGATCGAAGGCGGTCGTCACAGGGACGCGTCCGCGGTCGGTTTCCACGTAGCGGATGGGGATGCCGCGCAGGGCAACTTTCGCCTCGGCAAATTCGTGATAGGCGACATTCACGATCTCATCGTGTTCGTCGAGGAAGGTCAGTTCGGGATCGAGCGGGGTGTCGTCCTGCCCGTCCTCCATCTTGAGATTCCACTTGCCTTTTTCCTTGCTCCAGCGGTAGCCGACCGTGCCTTTGGGCATGCGCGGCTGTTTGCTGGTTTTATCGAAGACCAGCAGTTTCCAGTCGCCGTTCTCCTCGTTCGTGTATCGCTTGACGCGGTTGGCGCGCAGGAGGCGTCCCGCTTTGTAAACGTCGCCATCCTTTTCCAATTCCACCAAAAAAGCGCTGTCGGTGTATTGCTTGAGATAGTTGGTGAAATACGGAACCTGGCGTTCTTCGAAGAATTCCTTCAAGATGACGTGATTGACCGCCATCCACAACGCCGCGTCGGTGCCAGGCTTGACGGGAATCCACCAATCCGAATATTTGGAGACCTGGCTGAAGTCGGGCGCGATCGAGACGTACTTCGTCCCGTTGTGCCGCGCCTCGGAGATGAAATGCACATCCGGGGTGCGCGTCATGCTCATGTTTGCGCCCATCGAGACGATGTACTTGCTGTTGTACCAATCGGCGGATTCGCATACGTCGGTCTGGTCGCCCCAGACTTCGGGGAAGGCGGTCGGCAGGTCGGCGTACCAGTCGTAGAAACTCATGTTGACGCCGCCGAACAATTGCAGGAAGCGCGATCCGCCCGCGTACGAAAGGTACGACATGGCGGGGATCGGCGAAAAGCCGAAGATGCGGTCGGGGCCGTATTTCTTCGCGGTGTAGAGCATGCCCGCCACAACGATCTCCGTCACTTCGTCCCAGGTGGTACGGCGGAAACCGCCCTTGCCGCGCGCCTTCTGGATGCGATTCCGCTTCGTTTCATCCTCCATGATGGCTGCGTACGCTTCCACGGGACTTTTGCCCGAGGCGCGCTCTTCGCGCCAGAAATCGAGCAGGACGCCGCGCGCGTACGGATACTTGACGCGGATCGGGCTGTAGACGTACCACGACGCCGAGATGCCGCGCTG
>Ga0210051_1002072_pt1 | contig 20268 bp, 18 predicted proteins | sample CryGey092014_all_FD_185464 | JGI IMG/M metagenome (GOLD analysis project Ga0210051, IMG submission 185464) | Groundwater microbial communities from aquifer - Crystal Geyser CG23_combo_of_CG06-09_8/20/14_all (SPAdes) (version 2) | ecosystem: Environmental > Aquatic > Deep subsurface > Groundwater... | reverse complement strand
ATATAATATAATCTCTTCCTCCTTAGGGAAGCCGGTTCGCATTCCTGCGTGGTTGACGCAGGGAGAATCGGCTTCCAAAAATTTCAAACCCGCATATCATTGCGGGTTTTGTTTTGACGAATATCACAATCTGTTTTATACTGGATACGCGGGGTAGAGAAGTGGTCATCTCACGAGGCCCATAACCTTGAGATCGCTGGTTCGAATCCAGCCCCCGCAACTGATTCGACTCGTCTTGAGCGGTTCGACTCCGCTCACCGTCGAAAGACTCGCTCACAGCTATAGCAGCGAAAGAATCATCCTGAGCGAGTGGAACGAGTCGAAGGAATACATTTTTTAAATTTTTCGAGCAGTGACGGGCGTTTTGCAATGCGCGCTGTTTTGTATTACAATATATATAATCTATAATCTAAATCCCAAATCCCAAACCTTAGACTTTAAGTCCTAATTTCTTCAGCCAGAGGCTGATACGCCTATGGCGGAAAATCCTAAATACTAAACAAATTCTAAATCCTAAATCCTAAACTTTAAACTCTAAATTTTAAGCACTAAATTCTAAACTTTATGGATTTTGAAACATTGAGAGCATCGGCAAAACAAGAAATTGAACATATCAAGAATTTGGCTGAGCTGGAAGCGTGGCGGGTAAAATATGTGGGCAGAAAAGCTGAACTAACTTTGTTTTTGCGCAGTTTGGCGCATATGCCGCTTGGCGAGCGTCGCGCATTTGGTCCAAAAGCAAACGCTTTGCGCAAAGAATTTGAGCAGTTGCATCAAAAAAAATTATCAAGTATTGGCAATCAATCGCAGGAGAATTACGCGCTTGACATGACTCAGCCCGGAACGAAATATGACATCGGGCATCTCCATCCCGTAACGCAGGTCAAAAACGAGTTAAACGACGCATTTAAGTTTTTGGGATTTGAAATATATGAAGGACCTGAAATATCAAGCGAGGGGTATGATTTTGACAATATGAATTTTCCGGATGACCATCCCGCGCGCGAATCTATGGATACTTATTGGATTAAGCCCGAATCAGTTGGAAAAAGCGCAGGAGCAAAAAAGGGTTTTGAAAAATTGTGCTTGCGTCCGCATTTAACCGGCGTCAGCGTGCGGTACATGCAAACGCATAAACCTCCATTTCGGTTCGTGTATCCCGGCAGGGTATTTCGCAATGAGGCAACGGACGCAGGGCATGAGTGCACGTTTTACCAGTACGAGGCATTGATAGTGGATAAGGATATTTCGCTTGCCGGAGGAAAAATTTTGGTCAGCACGATTTTGGAACGGGTTTTTGGCGCGCAGGTAACCACACGCATGCGTCCGGGTTTTTTCCCGTTCGTGGAACCTGGTTTTGAAATTGATATGCAGTGTTTGAATTGCTCAGGCGCAGGATGTTCAATATGCGGAGATGGGTGGGTGGAAATGATGCCGGGCGGATTGCCACACCCCAATGTGTTGGCTGTCGGAGGCATTGACCCGAAACAATGGCAGGGTTTTTACATCAACATCGGGCTTGACCGCATTACTATGATGAAATACGGCATTGATGATATCCGGTTATTGCATTCTGGCGATATGAGATTTTTGCGCCAGTTTTAATCGCATTGATGAATATAACCACATATATATGTTAATAAGTTTGCGTGTTTTGAAAAAATATATTTCATTGCCTTCGCGAGTTTCTGCGGAAGACATCAAGTTGAAATTGACCACGTCAACTGTTGAGGTTGAAAAAATTGAAACGCAAGGAAAACAGTTTGAGCATATTGTTGTGGGTCGCGTCACGCGTATTGCGAAACATCCGAATGCGGACAAACTCAAATTGGTATTGGTTTCATTTGGGCCGGGAGTGGAACAAAAGGAAGTTGTGTGCGGTGGGACGAATTTACATGAAGGCATGCTGGTTGCATTTGCGCAAGTGGGCGCAATGGTTAGATTGCACGGGCAAGGCGATTTGGTCAAATTAGAAAAAGCGACTATTCGCGGCATTGAGTCTGACGGGATGATTTGCTCAGCAGGCGAAATCGGATTGGCCGATATGTTCTCGCGCGCCGAGGGAACTTGTATGAAGTCTGTCTGCGAAGAGCTTGCCGAATCTGCCGAGGGAGAGGTTGTTGATTTGACAAATTTGAAACTTCCTGTTGGCGAAAAACTTGCACGAGCATTGGGTCTTGACGATGTTGTGTTTCACATTGACAATAAGTCGCTTACCAACAGGCCTGATTTGTGGTCGCATTACGGCATTGCGCGAGAACTTGGCGCGTTATACGGGGTACGAGTGAAATCTCCTGCTGTGTACGCAAAAGCGCTATCGCTGAACAAAAACCAGAAATTGAAAATTGTTATTCAGGATAAAAAAGCGTGTCCGCGCTACATAGGCGCAGTTATTGCCAATGTTGAGGTTGCAGAATCTCCTGCGTGGTTGAAAAAAGAATTGGCTGCCGTAGGCATGAAGAGCATTAATAACATTGTTGATGTGACGAATTATGTTTTGATGGAAATAGGGCAGCCCTTGCACGCGTTTGATATTTCGCTTTTGCGCAAAGGCGCGTCTAAGATGCCGTGCATTATGGTGCGTAAAGCGCGCGCGGGCGAAACAATCACCTTGCTTGACGAAGAGGAAAAAACATTGACCAAAGATATGCTGGTCATTACTGATGCGCGCGATCCTGTTGCGCTTGCGGGAATCATGGGTGGTATGAAAAGCGGCATTCACGACCGCACCACAACCATCGTTTTGGAGGCTGCGAACTTTGACGCTATGCATATCCGTCGCACCTCGCAGGCGCTGAATATTCATACAGAAAGCTCCATTCGTTTTGAAAAAGCATTGCATCCGAAACTGGCAGAGCTCGGCATGCGCAGGGCAGTATTTTTAATCAAGCAATTGCTTCCCGAAGCGCAGGTGGTTGGGTTGTATGACCGTAATTATTTCAAGGGTGAGGATAATACCATACGCACCACGTATGATTTTATTGAAAAGAGAATCGGGCAGATTATTGGCAAGAAGAAAATCGATGCATTGCTTACCAAACTCGGGTTTACGATTGTATCACATGCTCATGGCAAAACGTTGCGCGTGCGCGTTCCGTGGTGGCGGGCAACAGGAGATATTTCTATTCCAGAAGACCTTGTTGAAGAGGTCGCGCGCATGTATGGCTATGACCGTGTGATGGAAAAACAGGAATTGGTGAATTTGAAAAAACCTGCATATCAGCTCGCATTCGACATGGAATCAAAAATCAAAACATTGCTTTCAATGGGATGCGGTATGCAGGAAGTATTTAATTATCCGTGGGCAGAGGAGGGTATTGCGGAAAAACTCGGCATTGTTTCTGGCTCCATCCCTCACGCCGGAAGACCATCCCGTACATTGCGGGATGAATGGCGTTTCGGGATGTCGCCCAATGGGCGAGAAAGTAGGTACCACGGGCTTCGCCAGTGGGGCTCCATTGAACTCATAAATCCGCCTGCGGGGAAAAATCGCTTTTTGCAAAACACATTGATGCCAAATTTAGTAAAAAATGTTGAAAGCAATTTGCGCTTTTTTGGAGAATGTAAGCTTTTTGAGCTTAGCCGCGTGTATCGGACGGGCATAGGAATATTTGATGGATGCGATGTGTTGCCCGCGCAGCCCAAGATGCTTGCAGGAGTTGTGGCAGGTGATGCAAAACAAGATTTGTTTTTTAACACAAAGGGCATTGTTGAAAGCATCGGCAGCTTGTGCGAAGGCGTTTTGGTCTCATTTGCGCCTGAAGATGGTATCGGATTTTTAGACCCGCATACAAGCATGCGTATTATGGCAAACGGGCGTGATGTCGGGTATATGGGCGCCATGCATGACGCGACATTGCGAAAGTTTGATTTTCACAACAAAGGCGTTGCGCTGTTTGAACTTGATTTTGAACAGCTGGTAAATGAATGCAGTGTCGTTTCCACAAAGAAATATCAGCAGCTTCCCAAATATCCGGCAATCAACCGCGATATAGCAATATGCGCAGAAAATGATGTGCGGTGGCAGGATATGGTTTCTCGCATGGAACACATTGACCCCATTGTGGCAGGCATAGAATTTTTAAGCGTGTATGATTTGGGCAATGGCAAAAAATCAGTTGCGTTTCGGGTAACGTATCGGTCAGATACGAAAACATTGCAAGACAGCAATGTAGTTGCGGCAGAACAGAAAATCATACGCGCGCTCCAAACTCATTTTCATGTTGAAATTCGATAAGTTCTATGGCTAAAAAAATTCTTGTCAAAAAACAATCAGGCGAACCAAAGAAAAACGCTTTGGCGCAGGGCGCGCGCGCGGCTGTTTCTTCAGATAATTCGTACGAGGCAAAAGATATTTATGTGCTTAAAGGACTTGAGCCGGTGCGCAGGCGTCCGGGCATGTATATCGGTTCAACAGGAACCGACGGATTGCATCATTTGATTTGGGAAATCGTTGATAACTCGCTTGATGAGGCGCAAAACGGATATGCCAAAATTATTGAAGTGCAGCTGCTGCCGCAAAACCGCGTATCAGTTTGTGATGACGGCCGCGGCATTCCTGTTGACCCGCATCCGCAAACAAAAAAATCAGCGCTGGAAACAGCAGCGTGCACCTTGCATGCGGGCGGAAAATTCGGCGGCACATCGTATAAAATCGCAGGAGGACTGCATGGAGTGGGGCTTTCTGTTGTCAATGCGTTGTCCAAATGGATGCGCATTGACGTATATAAGCGCGATGGCAAATGGGCTGGCGCATGGATGCAAGAATATGCGCGAGGAAAGCCAAAAGCGCATGTGAAAAAGCTTGGCGCAACAGACAAGCAAGGGACATTCATTGTGTTCGAACCGGACCCTGTGATTTTTTCCGAAATAAAGTTTGACATCAAGCACATTTTGGACCATTTGCGCGAGCAGGCGTATTTGGTGCGCGGCATCACCATTCGGTTTGTTGACGCGCGCGACGAAACCAAAGAGCCCATGCGCTATACATTTTATTTCGAAGGAGGTATTGTGTCGTATTTGAAATATTTGACCGAAGATGAAACGCCGGTACACAAGAATTTATTTTTCATGGCAAAGGACGTTTCCGATATGCATATTGAAGTCGCCTTGCGCTACATCGACGATGTGCAATCACTTGAAGTTTCGTTTGCAAATAACATCAAAACCGGGGAAGGGGGCATGCATCTGACCGGATTTCGTTCCGCGATTACGCGCGTCTTGAATGATGCGGCAAAAGAATACAATATATTTAAAAATGGAAATGAGTTCTCAACCTTGACCGGGGACGACGTCAGGGAAGGATTGGTTGCGATTGTGCACGTGAAATTGCACGAGCCGCAATTTGAGGGTCAGACCAAAGCAAAACTCGGTAATCCAGAAGCGCGTTCTGTAGTTGAAAACGCAATGAATGCAGGGTTCAAGGAATTTTTAGAGCGAAACCCCGATGACGCAAAAGCTATTTTGGAAAAAGTGGCGCTTGCGGCCAAGGCGCGCATCGCGGCAAAGACCGCAAAGGATTTCGTGCTGCGCAAAAGCGTGCTTGAGGGTTCGTCGCTGCCGGGCAAACTTTCAGATTGTCAAACGCGCAAAGCTGAAGATGCGGAAATTTTCATTGTTGAGGGACAATCCGCTGGCGGTTCGGCAAAAGAGGGACGCGACAGGAGATTTCAAGCGATTTTGCCGCTTCGTGGAAAACCGTTGAATGTTGAAAAATCGCGCTTGGATAAAATTCTTGCGAATGAAGAAATTCGGTCGCTTATCGTGGCGCTGGGAACCGCAATTGCGCAAGATTTCAATTTGGCAAAACTGCGGTACCATAAAATCATCATTATGGCCGATGCAGATGTTGACGGCATGCACATTCGGACATTGCTGTTGACGCTGTTTTTCAGATATTTTCAGGATATGATTACACAAGGGTATTTGTATTTGGCACAGCCGCCGCTGTTCAGAATCCAAAAAGGAAAAGAAATCAGATATGTGTATTCGGACAAAGAAGAAGAAAAAGAAAAAGCGATTCAGGAAGTTTTGAAATTAGTCAAAGCAGAACCGCAAAAACAAAAAGTTGAAATCCCAGAGGCAACGGATGAAATTGGAGAAACAGAAACGGGTAGTGAAGATATCAGTCTGTACAAAGGCGTGTCTGTTCAGCGCTACAAGGGCCTTGGAGAAATGAATCCTGCGCAATTATGGGAAACAACTATGAATCCCGATACGCGCGTGGTCAAGCAAGTGACGATTGATGACGCAGTTGAAGCAGACAGGTTGTTTAATGTACTCATGGGTGACGATGTGCTGCCGCGCAAAAAATTCATTCAAAGCTACGCTACCGAAGTAAAACAAGTAGATATATAAAATAAAATCCTAAGTCCAAATGTCAAATTTTATTTTTATGCCCCGTAGTAGATTTTGAACATCCCGCAAAGCGGAATCCCACTCAACCATTTGCGCTCGCGCGTAAAGGAAAGCACTAAATCCTAAGCACTAAATTCTAAACAAGCACCAAATCCTAAATTCTAATGTTCAAAACAGTTTGGAATTTGTGACTTGAGATAATTTAGAATTTATTTAGGATTTAGAGTTTAGGATTTAGGATTTAGGAAATGGTAAGCCCCGCAGTAGATTTTTAACGAGTTACGAAGCAACAAAAAGAAATTACGGGGTATCGCAGAAAGAAATAGTCCACAAAATTCACTACGTGGTATGCAATATCATATTGAAAATGTCATAATAGGCGAGAACGCGCCGCAAACAATCAGCGCAATTATTGAGATGCCGCAAGGGAGCCAAAACAAGTATGAGTTTGACGCGCGTATCGGAGCGTTCGTGCTGGACCGTGTGCCTAAAAAACAACTGCAATGCCCGTTTGATTATGGATTTATCCCCCAGACGCTTTCCGAAGACGGCGACGCGCTGGATATTTTGGTTATGGGAAGCGAACCGACATTTGTGGGCTGTGTGGTTGAAGCGCGGCCCATCGGCGTTTTAATTATGCTTGATGATAACAAGCGCGACCACAAAATTTTAGCAGCGCAAAACAAAAATCCGCGTTTACAGAACATACAAAAACTTTCAGATGTGAAACAGTCGGTGCTTGATGCAATTGCGAAATATTTTTCCAAATCCGCAAGCTTTAAAAACGAACCCATTGAAGTCGTGGGATGGCAGGATTTTGATTCAAGCCGCCAGGAAATCATTGCTTCGCACGCGCGGTGGGAGCGTGCGAAAAACAGTCAATCTCATCCATAGTATAAAAAGCATGGAGCTTTCAGGGCGAAGCCCGTGGTACGTGCCTGTCCTGCCTGCGCAGGCAGGGCTGCCTTTTCGCTCTTTATTTGACTTATTTCTATCCATTTGATAATATTACAGTGTAGAAACAACAAAAATATGCGCAAAATTGATTTAAAAAATGTAGTCTGGAAAGAAGGCAAATATTATGTTGCTCAATGTTTGAATGTGGATATTTCCAGCTTCGGTAAAACCAAGAAAGAAGCATTGGCGGCTTTAGACGAGGCATTAAGGTTATATTTTGAGGATACAAAAGTTCCGAAAGTGGTGAAAATTGAAAAACCGGAACTTGTCAAAGCGTCAATCTGCAGTGTCTAAACTCTGCTCATCTTTGGAAATCATCAAAGTCCTTCAGAAAAAGGGCTTTATTTATATTTCGCAAAAAGGCAGTCATGCCAAATTTAGAAAAATCGGAAATCCAATTTTGACCGTGATCGTTCCGGCTGGCAAAAGAGAAATCCCTTTCGGAACTTTTAAATCAATTTTGCGCTAAGCCAATTTGACCGAAGATGATTTCAGGCAAAAATAAGTCAAACCTCCTTTATTCTTAAACGTTAGTTTGATTCCAGAATCTAACGCAACACTGATGATGCGGGGGGGGCGTGGAATTTGACAAGGGCGTGTTTGGTTGTATAGTATACATAAGGCCGCAGGGCCTTTTAAGATTGTTTGAAATCAACGAATAACTAATTAGTACGAATTTGCGAATAAACGAATTATGATTATTGGTTACTCGTTGGTGTAACCAATTTGGAATGGCTAATTACTACCTACCTGCCGTAGGAAGGCGAATATACGAATGTGATATAGTTGTGTAAAGTCCTATGAAACTTATTGAATCATTGAAAGTTTATATCAAAGGCGTTGCCGAGGAAGCGCGCCGCATCAGTTGGCCGTCGCGCAAAGACGCAACCAGGGATGTGATTGCGCTCATTGTTTTTTGCGCGATTGTCGCCGTGTTTTTGGGCGCGATTGACTTCGTGTTTTTGCAAGGAGTGGGAATATTCATTACAAAATAACAATATGACACTAATATACTAACGGCGACGAATGATACAAATAATACGAATAGGTGCATTTATTAGTATCTATTCGCATCATTAGTACACATTTGTATATTGGTATCTTTTATTCATTTGTAGTATGCCAAAGCAATTGGGAACTCAAGAGCGGAACTGGTATGTGATTCATACATACTCCGGGTATGAAGACGCGGTTGCGCGCAATTTGCACAGGCGCGCGGAAACGCTTGGTATGCAGGATAAAGTGTTTAACATTTTGGTCCCCAAAGAAAAAAAGGTGAAAATAAAACGCGGCAAGCGCGTGAACGTGGAAGAAAAACTTTTTCCCGGCTATGTGTTTGTGGAAATGATCGTGGACGACGAGTCATGGTATGTGGTGCGCAACACCCCTCAAGTGACGGGATTCGTGGGCGCGGGCGTCACACCGACACCGGTTGATGCCAAACAAATGGAAGAAATTATGCGCAGGGTATCAGGCGGGGAACCTGTATATGTTTTGGACGTGCAAGCAGGGGATTTGGTGCGCATTACCGACGGGCCGTTTCGCGATATGGAAGGCAAGCTGGATGATGTGGATGAGGCGCGCGGACGGGTGCGCGTGATGGTAGCCATTTTCGGCAGGGAAACGCCGGTAGAGCTAGATTTTTTGCAAATTAAGAAACTGTAGACAGGGATCAGGTATCAGTAATCAGGAATCAGGTATCAGTAATCAGGAATCAGGTATCGGTAATCGGTAATCAGGTATCGGTAAATAAAGATTGATTTTCATGGGTATTGGGCTGGAAAATTTAGAAATTTATCAGTTGGCAAAAGATCTCGAGATACGGGTTTACGAATCTACGAAGGAATTTCCCGACGACGAAAAATATCGCAGCATCGATCAGTTACGAAGATCGTCATCTGCCGTAGCGAATAATATCGCAGAGGCATATGCAAAAAGAACCGTCAAGGATAAGACCCATATTCTGCGCGATATCGCCATCGCAGAAGCAGAGGAAACAAAAAGCAACTTCTCGAGATGTGCTGACAAAAAGTTTGTATCCCCAGAAAAAGCTGTTATAATGGCAGAACAGTACACGATTCTTATGAAGCGTATCTATGGTTATATAAAGTTTTTAAAGAGTAGACCCGATAACTGATGCCTTATTACTGTATTATGGCAAAGACAATTAAAACAAAATTGAAATTGCAGATTCCTGCTGGTAAAGCAAATCCCGCGCCGCCGGTTGGCCCCGCATTAGGGCAGCATGGAGTCAATATCGGTGATTTTGTGAATAAATTCAATACCGCGACGCAGGATCGTATAGGGGATATTATTCCGGTTGAAATCACGATTTACGAAGACCGGTCGTTTGACCTTGTGTTTAAAACTCCGCCTGCGTCGGATTTACTGCGTAAGGCCGCCGGAGTATCATTGGGTTCTGGCGTGCCGAACAAAAAGAAAGTTGGGAAAATAACAAATAAACAGCTTGAAGAAATCGCGCAAAAGAAAATGCAGGATTTGAACGCGAATAGCATTGAAGCAGCGAAAAAAATAATTGCAGGCACGGCGCGTAGCATGGGCATTGAAATTGAAAAATAGATGTTGTAGATTTTCAGATTTACGAGACGCAGAGAATTGCAAAAAGGGGCATATGCCCCTTTTTGCAATTACGCAATGCGTGTTATACTCTTTTCATTGTATGGCAAAACATTCAAAGCAGGGATTATTTGTCGTGATTGAGGGCATAGATTTTACTGGCAAGGCGACACAATCAAAACTTTTACTGGAACGATTGCGGAAATTGGGTATTAAAACTTCGTATTTTGATTTTCCGCAATATAAACAACGGTCATGCACGTTTGTCGAAGATTATTTGGCAGGTGAATTTGGAGACGCAACGAAGCTAAGCCCTAAAATTTCAAGCATATTTTTTGCATTAGACAGATTCGCCGCAAAGAATAAACTAATTCAGGCACTGGCGGATGGGGTAGTAGTGGCAAACCGTTATTCAACTTCCAATTTTGGCCATCAGGCAACAAAATACAAAACAGTGAAAGAAAAAATACGGTTTTGGAAATGGTCGCGGCAGCTTGAATATAATTTTTTGAAACTTCCAAAGCCGGACATTGTTTTTATTCTTATGCTGCCTCTTGCCGTTTCTTTAAAATTGGGGAGATCGCGTAAGAGTTCAAAGTATGTTTCGACGCACGGGAAAACGACTGATATGCATCAACAAAGCATGAAACATTTGGCCGGGGCTCGAAAGAATTATTTATTACTTGGGAAGATGTATCCGAAAATGTGCAGGATTATTGATTGTTATGACAAGAAGAAAAATTATATCTTGCCACCGGAAATTATTGCGGATAAAATTTGGGCTGTTTTACAAGAATCTATTCATTAATTAATTTTTAATTGACTTTTATGCGTTTTCCAACATTTGTTTCCAAGTTATTTGAACGCGTGCGGGTGAACAAAGTCATCCGCGTTTTGATTTTATCTGATTTTTTCCTGTTTTCCGGCGTGGGGCTGATGAGCCCGATTTTCGCGGTTTTCATTACCGAACAAATTAAGGGTGGGTCAATTTCAGTTGCGGGATTTGCCGCGGCGATTTATTTAATGTGCAAATCTTTGCTCCCGATTCCCATTGCGCGCTTTATGGACATTCAGCGCGGAGAAAAAGATGATTTTCGCGTGATGATGTTCGGGTCAATCGTGATGGCGCTCGTGCCGTTTGTGTATTTGTTTGTGCGTCTGCCGTGGGAGCTGTACGTGGTTCAGGCCATATACGGCATCGGCGCCGCGTTCGCGTTCGTCAGCTGGCAAGCGATTTTTACGCGCCACGTGGATAAAGAAGATGTGGCGCTTGAGTGGGGTGTGTATAACACCTTAACGGATTTGGGCGGAGCCGCGGCTGCAGGTATTGGCGGCGCGATTGCGCAAGCGCTTGGGTTCCATTTGTTATTTATTTTAACCGGGGTCATTTTGCTTTGCGGCGTCGGGGCGCTGTTCGGCATTGCGCGCAGGTTTACATAAATCAACGAATAACGAATTAGTACGAATTTGCGAATAAACGAATTAGAGTATTATTCGTTTTTAAGAAATTCACGGACAAGTTTGCGTGCTTGTGAATATGTTTTTATCCAATGGATAGTTGTATCTTTTTTCCCACCGTGTGCGGAAAACCATGTCATTTGTCGTTTTGCGTAGCGCCAAATCGCAGTGATTGATTTTTGCTCAAATTCTTTGCGGCTCATCATGCCTTTTATATACGCGTACGCATACCAATAGTGCAAACCGAATTCTTTGAATCGCTGTTCGGAAATGCCTGCGCGTACGAGCATGTGTACTTCATCAAGTAATCCCGCTTTAAACCATTGGTTGAACCGTTTTGTAATTGCGGAGTGCAATATAGTCCGCTCTTTTGCAATTCCTAAAAATAAGCAGTCAAAAAGTTTTGCGCCGCGCGTAAGTTTTGCTTGGACATGCGATTGCGCGATTTCAATTGCGCGTATCAGGCGCCGGGGGTTATGTGAGTCAATGGTTTTGACGCGCTCCGGGTCATATGTTTTCAATAATGCGAATAGTTGCAAAGGTGTTTTTTTCTCAAGCTGTTTTCGCAACCGAAGATTCGGTTTTGCTTTTGGGAATATCAAATTGTCAGTAACTGCCTGAACCCAAAACCCGGTTCCGCCTACTAAAATTGGAAGCTTGCCCTTTTTCGCTATGGCCTTAAGCAATGGGATAGCTTTGCGTTTGTATTGCTCGGCGCTGAAGGATTGTTTGGGGTTGCGGAATGCAAGCAGATAATGCGGAATACCCGCCATTTCTTTTTGTGTAATCATACCAGACCCGATTGTAAGGCCTTGGTATATTTGGCGCGAATCAGCTGACACGATTTCTGCGCCAAATTGCTTAGCGAGTTTGATTGCAAGCGATGATTTGCCTGACGCAGTGGGGCCAACAATAACGACAAGGGGAATTAATCTATTTTTTTTCGATTGTTTTTTCAGCATACAAGAATTGTAACATGAACAAAATAATCAAATCCTGAATCTTGAAACTTGAATCTTGAAACTTGGAACCTGAATCTTGAAAAAGTGTAAAAGTCAAAGCGAAAAATGCAAAACGAGGAAGCGTAAAATGTAAAACGCAAAACGAAAAACAAAGAAGCGCAAAACGAAAAACAAAGAAGCGTAAAACGCAAAACGCAAAACGTAAAATAACGATTCAAAACCTAAAATAGATTTAAAAAACAGAGCTTTCCTTTACGCGCGAGCGCAAAGGGTTGAACGGGGCTTCACTTCGCGGGTCACTGCATAGCGGGATTCCGTTTGCGAGAAAATTCCAAATAAGCTCCAATATTCAAAACATAAAAAATAAAAACAATGCTTCCTCCACGTGCGTTGTTTTTCAAAAACCGAATTTCCAACCATGTTTATTTCTTCGCGCTCGCTTGAGCATAAGATCGGGCGATCGGTCTGGCCACAGGACATCAGTTAAGACTTCTTGGGCCAGCATGTCTGCTGGCGGGGTTGAGTCATTTTTTCTTCTGCGTTTTATTTCTAAATTCTTTACGCAGAAGGCCGTGCCCTCTTTTACAAGATACAGAAGCTCAACGATGCGCGGTTTTTTCCATTTCGGTTTCCCCCTGCCGTTCGACCAGCTGAAGAAAATTACATACCTCAGCCGTTTATAGACAGGATCGTCTTGGAGCATTTCATCTTGGAGATGCTCCAAAAGATCCATTTGCCATGTCTCCATGATATCCTCCTTTCGCAGGTTTTATGAATTGAAGCATATTTATTTGTTTTAGTCAATACACAGTGGTAATGATTATTTGTTTAGTGCTTTGCTTTTTGTATGATTTCATGCTATTTTTGTTTAAGGTCGGGTAATTATTGTTTAGTATTTTCCGCCATAGGCGGATCAGCCTCTGGCTGAAGAATTTAGGATTTAGGATTTATAATAAGGTATGGGTGGGACGCCAACTAGACATCACACAAAATCACGGAGAAATAAGGGGCGCTCGCATTTTGCGTTGCATCCGCTTAATCTTCGGGAATGCCCGAAATGCCATTATCGGATTTTGCCGCATCAGGTATGCGTGAATTGCGGATACTACAAAGGTAAAGAAGAAGTGGATGTGATGAAAAAACTTGATAAAAAAGAGCGCAAGGAACGGGAAAAAGTCATTGCCGAAACAGAAAAGAAATAAAATCAACGAATAACGAATTAGTACGAATTTGCGAATAAACGAATATACGAATTTACGAACGATGAATAAATCAGCCGAATAAACGAATCTGCGAATAAACAAATTTATAGCCGCAGATGTAAATCAGCAGGAATACGAACTCACTTATGTTCATTGATATTTTGGTTGTTGATGTATGGAGATTTGTTCAAGATTCAAGATTCAAGTTTCAAGATTCAAGATTTAAGTTTCAAGTTTCAAGATTCAAGATTTAGGATTTGTTACGTTATGGGTTCACGGCACATATCACGTTCAATCGCTGTCCAAACTTTGTACGAGTTTGATTTCAATCTCTTTTCGCGGGGCACCGCACAGCGGGGCCCCGTTTCGCGGGACAGCTGGAAGCAGATTTTGAAACGAAACATTGCGGAGTTTGGCCAAGACCTAAAAGAAACGGAATTTTGCACGCGTTTGGTTGCCGGCACGTTAGAGCATCAAAAGAAAGTTGACGCGATTATTATCAAAGCAGCTCCGGAGTGGCCATTAGAGAAAATCAATTTGGTTGACCGAAATATTTTGCGTTTGGGGCTGTACGAGCTTTTATGGGGCAATCATAAGGAAGTGCCGGAACGCGTTGCGATTGACGAAGCGATTGAACTTGCCAAGTCATTCGGCGGTGACTCGTCAGGTAAGTTTATCAATGGTGTGTTGGGAACCGTATATCGTGAAATGGGAAAACTTACCATAAGCGATCACCAGCCCGCAACACGCGGTGACATAAAGCAAGAAGAAGAAATATAAAGGTCGTATCAAATAAATGTCAAATGACAAAGTTCAAATTTCAAATCAATACCAAATGATTCAAAACCAGAAACAGCAATTTGAATCTTGAACTCGGTTTGACATCGGACATTTGACGCTTGACGTTTAGTAACATCGGATGTTTGGCATTTGACATTTGAAATTTGACATTTAATAATTATGGTTTGGGTATGACATTTGCCGTATTAGAAAAACGATTGGGAGTTCAGTTTCACAACATGGCGTTGTTGGAAGAGGCAATGACGCACCGTTCGTATTTGAATGAAAATCCCGCGTGGCCGCGCCAGCATAATGAACGTTTGGAGTTTTTAGGAGATGCGGTGCTTGAGCTTGTGGTAACCGAGTATTTGTTTGGGCGCTATACAAAACCCGAGGGTGAGCTAACCAGTTTTCGAGCCGCGCTGGTGAATGCGGAAAGTTTGGCCGAAACATCGCGTGAACTCGGCATAAATGATTTCTTACTGCTGTCTCACGGAGAGACCAAAGACACGGGACGGGGTAGGCAGGAGATTTTGGGTAACGCGTTTGAGGCGCTGATTGGGGCATTATATCTGGACGCGGGGTATGACCATGCAAAACAATTTATTGAGCGGACGCTTTTACCAAAACTTGACCGCATTATTTCTCAGGGTTCGCATCGTGACCCCAAAAGCACATTTCAAGAGCAATCCCAAGCGCGCGCGGGCGTAACTCCTGCATACAAAGTATTGCGCGAGTGGGGGCCTGATCATGAAAAGAAGTTTCTCGTTGCCGTGTTCTTGAACGAGGAAAAAATCGCACAAGGCGAGGGATTTTCAAAACAAGAAGCAGAAGTACAAGCAGCGCAAAAGGCGTTGGAAGCGAAAGAATGGAATAATGAGTGATATGTTGCGTTCATTAGAGATTCAAGGTTTTAAATCATTTGCGGACAAGATTGTTTTGAAATTTCCTACACGCATTACCGCGATCGTGGGTCCTAACGGGTCGGGCAAGTCAAATGTGGCTGACGCGTTTCGTTGGGTGCTTGGGGAGCAAAGTTCAAAAAATATCCGCATCGCGAACGCAGCTGATGTGATTTTTAACGGTACGCCGCAGCGCGCACAGGCTGGATTCGCATCCGCGGCGTTGACATTTGATAACAGCCGCAAAATTTTCCCTGTTGATTTTTCTGAAGTTACGCTGGCGCGCAAAGTATATCGGGATGGTGTGTCGGAATACGCAGTGAACAAGAAACAAATGCGGCTCAAAGACCTGACGCAGATTTTGGCAAGCGCAAAACTTGGCGTCAAGGGCATGGGTATTATTAATCAAGGGGCAGGGGATGTGTTTTTGCGCGCAAGCCCGATTGAGCGTCGGGAAATGATTGAGGAAATGGTGGGGCTCAAGGAATACCGTTTAAAAAAAGAAGACGCCGAACGTCGGATGAAAGCAACAAGCGAAAATATCGCGAAAGTCCAGAACATTTTACTTGAGCTTGAGCCAAACCTCAGGTTGCTTCGCAGGCAAGTGGCAAAATGGCAGTCGCGCGCGGAAAAAGAGCACGAGCTTCATGAATTATCCATTTCGTATTTTAGCCATAAGATTTGGGATTTGGAGCATTCGTTTTCTCATATTCAGTTATCCGATAAGGACGCCGATGCATTGCAAAAAGACGTTGATGTGCTGCGAAAAGAAATTGCCGAACTTCAGGGAACGTTTGCAGAACTAGAGTATGAAGACCCGAGCAAGCGCATTGAGCGTGAGCGCACGCGAAAAGAAATTGCCGAACTTGAACGCAAAAAATCTGATTTGCTTGGGATTATCGGACGGCTTGAAGGGCAGAGTGAGGTGTATCGCAGTCTGGCAAAAACCCAAGCGGGTTTTGATGCTTCGCAGGCGCAACAACAATTTGAAAAGGTACTTACATCGCTTCGTTTTATTGTTTCGTTGGATGCGGTTTCGATTATGCGCGAAAAGATTCAAAATGTGATTTCCGGGCTTGAATCGTTTTTATCTTCGCATCAGCATCGGCTCAAAGACAAAAATGAGCAGTTACAGTCGTGCACGCAGCAGCTTGCTGAAGCGCAAACCGAATTACAAAATGTTTTAAGCGCTTTGGATAAATTTTCATCAGAACTGGCGAAATTCAATCAAGCACAGACCGAACAATCAAAACGATTCAAGGATGCGGTTAAGGCTATGGAAGCGCACCGCGACCAACTTCGCGAAAAAGAAACCGCGCTGGAACACATACGGTTTAATCGCGAACGTAAAAAACTATATGAAGATGATATCAGACTGAAAATGCAAGAAGCTGGATTTGCGTGGGACGAATTTGTCGTTGCGCACCGCGATGACATCAATCATGCCGAGGCTCATCCGATTGTTGTTGCGGACGTTGAAATGAGAATAATTCGGCTTCGCCGCGATTTGGCTGTTATGGGAGAAATTGACCAGGAAGTGGTTGCGTCTTGCGACGAGGCTTCAAGGCGTTTTGAATTTTTGACGCATGAAAAACAAGACCTTGCGTCAGCGCTTGAGGATTTACAAACCTTGAATCAATCGCTTGAAGAAAAAATCACCGCGGGGTTTGAACAATCCTTACGCGCGATTGACACGGAATTTAATCGCTGTTTTCAACTGATTTTTGCAGGTGGAAAGGCGTCGGTCAAAACCGTTAGGGTCGGTATAAATCAAACGGAGGGAGAAATGGAAGAGATGGAAAAGGAAGGAGGGGCGGTGGGAGATGAAAGGGAAGGGATGAAGAATGAAAAAGGAAAGAAGAAAGAGCAGGGTGAGTTGGGTATTGAGTTTTCCGTGCATCTTCCTCGCAAAAAAATCAAGTCGCTTGAAGCGCTTTCTGGCGGGGAACGGTCGCTTACGGCAATCGCGTTGCTATTTGCCATTATTATTTCGGCAAAACCGCCACTCTTAGTTTTGGATGAAATTGACGCAGCGCTTGACGAGGCGAATTCCTGCACATTCGCGCGGTTGCTGCGGGATATAGCGCATGATGTGCAATGTATTATTATTACGCATAACCGTGCCGTGATGGAATCAGCTGATGTGTTGTACGGAGTTACCATGCAAGACGGCTTGTCAAAAATATTTTCTTTGCAGTTTACACAAGCGCAAGAGTTTGTGGGACAAGACCGAGTAGCAGAAGTTCAATAGCGCTTCGCGCACAATGACCGAGATTCAGGATTCAAGATTTAAGACTTAAAAGGTAAGCGTAAGATGTAAAACGCAAAACGAAAAACAACAACTCAGAACGCAAAATATTTTTAGTTTTAAATTATTATTTTTAACTTTTCGCTTTACACTTTTCGTTTTACACCGTTCCAAGTTCCACGATTCACGATTCAAGAATATGGTGTATTATATAAAAAAGGATTCACGCGTACTGAAAGCTAATTAATAATGTAACGAGAATGAAGCTTCTTTTGACCTTACCCGGAAAGTCTTCGTCCATGCAAAGTCGGGTAGGGAATTTCAAACGCAGGGCGTTTGTCGGTGTTTCGGCTATCACGATGATTTTGGGCGTTACCCTTATCGTGACCATGCTCGGCGTAGGTATGGGACTTTTGAGTTATTTTGAAACTGCGCGCGGATTTTCATGGCAAAAAACGCAAGAGGCGTATTTTGTCGCGCAGTCAGGAGCATACGAGGCGTTGTATCGCATATCGCAAAATAAATATTTCGCCACCACGAGCGCATCATTGCTCGTGGGCAACGGAACCGCGACATATCAAGTCGAACAAAACAAAGATGAAACCGGGGCGACAATTTCCGGCATATATATGATTACCTCAACAGGTGTTGTATCAAACACGCGCAGGCGCATTCAGGTGAAGGCTGCTGTTGATAGCGTGACAGGCAAGCTTATTGTCATTTTCTGGCGCGAAATAGCGATATAGTTCAAGATGCGTATTGTGCAGCTAATATTTTTTTTGACATTTCAATAGAATACAATAGAATACAAGTAAGGTAACGAATTCGAAGAATTAGTTAAAAACTCTTTACGGGGTATACTATACTTAATTTCTAAATACTAAATCCTAAATACTTCAGCCAGAGGCTGATCCGCCTATGGCGGAAAATCCTAAACAAATTCCAATTTCCAAAATCCAAAACAGTGTCTTCGCAAGAACAAAGTTCTTGCGAAGACGAGGGCATTAAATGCTAAATCCTAAACTTTATGACTCAACCAACATATATCCAGCAATTTGTTGATAAACTTTTGCCCCAGCAGGAGTTTGCCGGGTTGGATGTGGGGGAAAAATTAATTTCATACCTGCTGCTTTCGCGCTACGATCTTTCGGTGCGCCAATTTGCTGAAGTTCCGCTTGCTCCGGGTACGGTGGTCAAAGGGGAAATAAAAAATTCCGCAGCATTCATACAAGCGCTGCGTACGCTGCAGGAAACAATTCATTGTAGGAACAACGCGTGTTTGCCGTTTATCGTGAGTTTGCCGTCCGCAAATTTCTTTTTGAATGTTTTGGAATTGCCGGATATTCCGGAAGCATCGTATGAGCAAGCGGTGAAGCTCAATATCGGTCAAGTGTCGCCGATTCCGATTGCAAACGCATATATGGATTGGCAGAACTTGGGCGTGAATTTAAAAACGCTGCAGCGCGAGTTTCTCATTGCAGTCGCGTCGCGGCAGCGCATTGACCCGTATCTGGACGCGTTCCACCAAGCTCAACTTCAACCCCTTGCGATTGAATCCCGGTCGCTTTCGCTTTTGCGGTTATTTACATATTTTTCACAAACCGTTGAGAAAAATGTGACGCTTTTGATTATTGATGTGGGTCAAGACGGCATTACATTTTTGGTTGGCAAGCAGGGCAAACTCTTTTTTGATTCTTATGTGTATTGGAACGAAATTCCGGAAGCGCAAGACGGAACCATTACGCAGGATGATTTGCAAGCTATTATGCAGCGCGAAGTCAGGCGCATTTTGGAGTTTTATTCGCTTCATACGGAGGAAACGGTGCATAATTTTTCAATTTTTTCTCCGGTGTTGAAATCAGAGCTTACTGAATATATTATGAAAACATTTTCCATCAGATATATTCCGGTTGCGCTTCCGGATATCAAAGAAAGTATTCAAAAACAAAGCAGCCCAAACAAGTCAGACAGTACGATTTTGACAGGAAGTTCTTCGTCTGTTGATTTGTACGCGGGATTGATTGGCCTTAGCGTCAGGGGAAGTTTGGTTCCGCGCGAGGACGACGATATTGTCAGCGTGATGCCCGAACATACGCGCGAAATTTATAAATCCACGCGGATGTATTCTTTTGTGTCGTTGTGGACCAAAATCGTATGCGCGACTTTAGGAGGGTTGTGCATTCTTGCGGCAGCGGTCTACGGCATGACGCTTCGCGAACGGCTGGCCGCGCAGCAAAGTTTGGATACATTTAATAAAATGCCGGAAATCGGCCGCGTGACGCAGCTTGAGCAAGAGGCAAAAGATTTTAACGCATTAGTGGATACATTAGACATAGTGAGTAAACGCACGCACGGGTGGTCGCCGTATATGGATTGGATTGTATCCGCGTCCCGCACTGCTGGTATCACGATTACGCGTATGTCGCTTTCGGAAAACGCATCTGATATCCGCATATGGGGCAAGGCATTGAATCAGCAAGCGGCATTCAATTTCCGCTCGGCAATTGAACAAGGCGCAACATTGTTTGGCAAAATTGACTTGCCGCTTTCATCATTTGCGCAAACGCAGCAGGGAGTAGAGTTTATGCTAACAGCAGCTTTGAAATAATGGAATCATGAATCATGAATCATGAATCATGAATCCTGAATCCTGAATTCTGAATCCTGAAGCTTGAATCTTGAATCTTGAATCTTGGAACTTGGAACTTGGAAATTGAAGAAGTGTAAAAGGCAAAGCGAAAAATGCAAAACGAGGAAGCGTAAAATGTAAAACGCAAAACGAAAAACAAAGAAGCGTAAAATGCAAAACGAGGAAGCGTAAAATG
>Ga0210051_1002046_pt1 | contig 20429 bp, 26 predicted proteins | sample CryGey092014_all_FD_185464 | JGI IMG/M metagenome (GOLD analysis project Ga0210051, IMG submission 185464) | Groundwater microbial communities from aquifer - Crystal Geyser CG23_combo_of_CG06-09_8/20/14_all (SPAdes) (version 2) | ecosystem: Environmental > Aquatic > Deep subsurface > Groundwater... | reverse complement strand
CCGGAAGCAGAAAATACCAACGCTTGAACTTGTTCAGCCGCAGAATCTGGAATTGGTAAAAGTATAAAATTATGGGTAACGAAGCGATGTTTCATATTTACTTTTACAGGAGAAAAAAGACTTGACCAGACCGCCTGATCGGAAATAAAGGGGACGGTTCTATTTTTGAGACAATAAAATGCGGATATTAAAAACAACTGTTTTTTCATTAATCCTTGCCTTAGCGTTTACAGCTAGTGTAGGGATTTTTTATTCTTATGCTGAAACTGCAAAAACAAAGGGACAGTCCCCTGCGGGGACAGTCCCTGTACTGCAAAATCAATCTTATCAGGCTGGGGTAGAAGACTTAAGTGATGGTAAGTATTTTCCTAAAGTTTTAGAGGCCTTAAAGAACGCGAAGAGCTCAATATATATGATGATGTATCTTGTAAATTTTAATGAAAAACTAAAGAATTCTCCGGTTAATCAATTAGTTGATGAACTAATTAACGCGAATAAACGAGGAGTCAAGGTAAAGGTAATTTTGGATCAGAATATTAATTATAATAATCTGGGAGAGGGGGATGGAACATGGGAGAGGGAAGCGAAAAATGACGATTTGTTTTTATACTTAAAGAAGAATGGAATAGAGGTATATTTTGATAATGTTTTTATGATCACCCATAGTAAAGTTATCATTATTGATGAAGAGACAGTGATTTTGGGGAGCGCCAACTGGACGATGTCTTCTTTAAAAAGGAATTGGGAGGGTTCTTGCCTGATTAGGTCTAAAGGATTAGCTAAAGAATTCATGGAAGATTTCGCTAAGATCTCAATAGATTATGAGGCAAGCGTTCTTGATGAAGAAAGAAAGCCGCCTGTGCGCATGGCTGAAGGTTTTTTAAAAAGCCCGTCTTTAGCTCCGCGCATGCTTAAATATAATGACGAAGGAGCATTTAATCTGTATCTTCTTTTATTGCGCAGGTTTGACGGCAACACAGAGGGGAAGGTAGAGGTTGATTACGGGGTTTTTAGCCGTGAATTAGGTTATGATGAAAAACTTAGCTATGTCTCCGCGCGGGATAAGATAATGAGGCCTTTAATGCGGCTTGAGAATAAATATAAACTTATTCGCCGTATACAGAGGCCGCCAAAAAGCCCTTACGTAATATTGTTAGATTATCCAAATAAAAGCCCGTATATATTGCCACAGGATAATTATTGTTCCATACCGGATGAATATTGGAAATATGGCTGGAATAAAAAACTGTCATTGCGAGAAAGTTTTTGTTACTTTATCTGCCGGTGTAGAGGAGGCGCTGTGAGGGGAAATGTTTGGTCCGACCATATTATCGGCTTAAGCAAGGATTTTAACGTAAGCAGAGATACCATAAGAAGAGGGATGCAGGCTTTAAGGGGGCTAAATATAATCGAGATTGACTACGCTCCTTATCTTCCGGAAGAGAATTTCAGGCGCAGAGATGCAAGCTTGTTTAAACTGCTGAGATTATATGCTCCGGAAACTTTAGAGAAGGAGAAGAAGAGACTAAGTGAGTTATACGGCAAGAAGCGCTTTGAAGAAGCCGAAAGATACGCAGGGATAGTTTTTAAAGGCAATGATATCCAGGTTATTGAAGATATTATCAAGAAAATAGATGAATATGGCGCTGGGATGGTTGATGAAGCTTTCAAAGTTGTTTCTATAAAGTCCATAGATAATCCAAAAAGAAGTTATAAATATGTCGTTGGCGTGCTTCAGACAAAAGCCAGAGAAGCAGACAAATAGACTAAAAAGGGAGGATATCTTATGGCAGAAGGTGGATTTTTAGTCAAGTTTGACGGGAAAGAGGTTGAGCGTTGTTACGCGGTAAGCTTTGATTATGACGACTGGCAATATGTGGTTAATGGTACTGAAAAGAAAGAATTGCCTGGGGATGTGAAAGCTATAACCATTGAAGTAGAACGGCAATAAATTTTCGTTAGATTTTGCCTTTTCTTACGTCAATTGTAGTAGGAAGAAGGATGAATGATTTCTGAGGCGGAATAAAAATGGCAGATATTATTAGACAAGACATTATTGAGAAAAAGATATTTTTGATTAGAGGCCTAAATGTAATGTTAGACAGGGACCTTGCTGAACTTTATGGGGCTCAAACTAAAGTATTTATTCAAGCCGTAAAAAGGAATAAAGACCGTTTCCCGGATGATTTTATGTTTCGTTTAACAAAAAAAGAATTTGAAAACTTGAGATTCCATTTTGGAATATCAAACTTGAGGTCACAAATTGTGACCTCAAGTTGGGGTGGCAGGCGCTATTTGCCTTATGCTTTCACTGAACAGGGCGTTGCTATGCTTTCGAGCGTTCTTAATAGTAAAAGGGCGATACAAGTAAATATTGGTATAATGCGGATATTTGTTAATATACGAAAATTATTTTCTACAAATAAAGTAATACTTAGCAGATTGCATCAATTGGAAGATAAGGTTCAATCACACGATAAGAAAATAAGAACGATTTTTGAAGTTATCCATAGGCCATTAGATGTAAAATTGCTATCTCCAGGAAAACCATTTTCAAATAAAAAAGCAATTAGGGATGTTATTAGCTCTTGTGAAAAGCATATTTACTGGATAGATAAATATTTTTCCAGAGCTGGGTTAGATTGGTTATCAGAGTCACTTAATCCCGGTAAAATAAAAAACATAAAAATTTTGATGTCAGCAGGAAAAATGGACAAGAAATTTCTATCTTTGTATAAAGATTTAAAGGAAGAACTCAAAAGCGATGGTATAAAGTGTGAATTACGGGTTATATCTGATAATAAATTGAACGCTGACATCCATGACAGATGGATTATTTCAGAAAATCTATGCTATAACATGCCCTCAACTGATACCATTGCCAGAGGACAATATAGTGAAGTAAAAAGAACAGCAAATTTTCCCCCATTTGATGAATGGTGGGAGAAAAGTAAGGATATTTAAGTCAGCCTCGTTACTTCGTTCTCCGCAATGACGATATTTAAGAGCTCTTATAACAGTTCTTCGGTTTACTTTTAAGTTTCTGGAAATTGCTCTTAAGGACATTTTTCACCGTATATAACTGTTGATAAAGGATATTTTGACAACTACTGTAAAAAGTGATAAACTAATTTTCCCTAAAGGTTAAAGCCATAAAGAGGTTATCTATGGTAATAGTTGGCACATTTGTTGCGCAAGCAAGCAAGCAAGCAAGCAAGCAAGCAAGCAAGCAAGCAAGCAAGCAAGCAAGCAAGCAAGCAAGCAAGCAAGCAAGCAAGCAAGCAAGCAAGCAAGGTAAAAACCTTACTTACAATTTTAGAATTTAGCCCAGGTATCAATTAAGATATCTGGGTTTTTTATTTTTAGGGAGTAAGCAAAATGAGCCCTGATCAAGAAAAAAATTTTCTGGACAGTATAGTTGATAGCGTGATTGCGTTAGACAAAGAGGACAAGATAAGAGAAGTAAATCAGGCAGCTCTTAATCTCTTAGGTTATAAAAAGAAAGAAGACCTCATAACGCTCCCTTTTAAAGAAATCTGCAAGAATTTTTCATTGAGTGGTTTACGGGGCAAAATTCCTTTAGCAGAGCAAGAGCTAATGTATTTAAATAAAGAGGGGAAAGAAATTTCGGTAAGTGTAAATATTTCGAGTAGAGTCTCATATCCAGATGATATTATTTTTATGGCCAGGGATATAAGTAAGATTAAAGATTTGATTAGCGACCTTACTCAATCCCAAAAAGAACTAAAAGCCTCCTATGAGCAGTTACAGGCAGGTAAAGATGATTTGGTGCGTTCTGAGAAACTTGCCTATACCGGCCGAATAGCCGCAAGCATTGCCCATGAGATAAGAAATCCCCTGACCAATGTTTCTATGTCCGTCCAACAACTCAAAAAAGGTAACAAGATAAAGCAGGAGGGATTTAGACATGTTGAGATCGTTGAGAGAAACATAGGAAGGATTAATTATCTGATTACGGAATTATTAAACTGCGCCCGGCCAGCTAAACTTAACTTCCAGCCTTATGATATCCACAGGGTCTTAAGGGATGTCTTGGAATCAGCTAAAACCAAGCTCAACTTGCAAAAGATAAAAGTAACTAAAAACTTTACCTCTAAATTACCTGTATTAAAAATTGATAGAGAACAGATAGAACGGGCCTTCTTGAACTTAATTATCAACGCTATTGAAGCTATGCCCCGTGGCGGAAACTTAACTATTAGCACAGAATTAAATGGAAACTTTTTCCGGGTAAAGATTCATGATACTGGCAAAGGCATTCCTGAGAAAGATATTATTAAGATATTTGACCCCTTCTTTAGCACTAAACTTCAAGGTGTGGGTTTGGGATTATCCATATGCTATGGAATTATTGTCAGCCATGGGGGCACTATCGAGGTTGAAAGCAAGTCAAAAATTGGTTCTACCTTTACCGTTTCTTTGTCCATTGAACAAAGGCCGGCACACGCACAGAGAGAGGGGGCGTAAAAACAAAAACGCGGGAGTGATCCCCGCACCAATTGAAACATAGCTTAAAGTTAAACATACAATTGGTGTGGGGACTTCGTTGGATAAAAGATTAAAGGTGCTTGATTTATGGTAGAAATAAAATGGGATATTAAAAGAGGCGCAGATGTTTATCGGCAAGTATTTGATAGCCGCTTAAAGTCATGGATTTCTACTGGTAAGATAAAACCCGGCGAGGTAGTTGTGTACCGCAGTGGTTTTTCCGGTTGGCGAAAACCCGAAGAGCTCAACGAAATTATTCCCTATTTTCGGCGCTATGAAAAAGCTCAATTAAGAAAGATAAAAAGAAGGAAACCGGCAAGAGGTATCTTATCTGAAAAAACCCAGATAAAGAATATTTTAATCATTGACGATGAGAAGGATTTGTGCCAGCTTTTAGGGGATGCCTTAAGCTCTCATGACTATAATGTAAAATTTGCTCATACCAAGAAGAATGCTCTTAGCAGTTTAAAAGAGCAAACCCCGGACATGGTATTTTGCGATTTAAAGTTACCGGATGGTGATGGGATGAAGATTCTTTCTAAAATCAAGAAGATAAGCCCCGGCACAATAGTAAATATAATTACCGCCTATGGCAGCGACGAAACAAGAGACGAAGCAAAGAGATTGGGCGCATATAGTTTTATAGACAAGCCTTTTAGCGAAGAGGACATACTAGGGAATATAAGAGAATTTTGTAAGGCGGGAGTAAAGTGAAAAGAATTCTTATTGTAGATGACGATAAAGATTTACGTTTTAACCTTTCATGTATTTTGAAAGAGGAAGGCCATGAGGTAATTGCCGCCTCGGATGGAAAACAAGCGCTTAATGCCCTAGCGGAGAATGTCCCTGATTTAGTCTTACTAGATGTCAGGCTGTCCGGGATGGATGGGGTAGAATTATTAGAAGAGATGAAGCAAATAGAAAAGAATTTACCCATCATTATGCTGACTGCCTACAGTGACGTGAAAAGCGCGGTAAAGGCAATGAAATTAGGCGCATTTGACTACATTACAAAGCCTTTTGATAATGAAGAGCTGATCCTTGTCATTAAAAAAGCTCTGCATACTCAGTCTTTAAGTCGGGAAGTGGAATACTTAAGAAAGAAATTAAACCAGGCACCCGTGTCAATAGAAGAGACGATGGGAGATAGCCCGCAAATAAAACAAGTCCTAAAACAGGTTGAGATCATCGCCGCTACAAATATGACCGTGATACTTCAGGGGGAGAGCGGCACAGGGAAAGAAGTGATAGCGAAGATGATTCACGAAAAGAGCCTGCGTAAAGATAAGCCTTTTATTGTGATAGATTGCGGCGCCATACCGGATACTTTGGTCGAAAGCGAGCTCTTTGGTTATGAAAAGGGCGCTTTTACCGGGGCCGAAGAAAGAAAAGAAGGTAAGTTTGAACAGGCCAATGGCGGCACTCTATTCTTCGATGAGATCACCAATATTCCTAATAGTATACAGATGAAGCTCTTAAGAGCCGTTCAGGAAAGAAAATTTCAACACTTGGGTGGTAAGAAAGATATAAGCGTAGACGTGCGAATAATTGTAGCTACAAACATCAATCTTTCTGAAGCTGTAAAGATAGGCAGGTTTAGAGATGATCTGTTTCACAGATTAAATGAGTTTCATATCGACCTTCCGTCTTTGCGCGAAAGAAAAGAAGATTTGCCTGTTTTAACTAAATATTTTTTGCATGAAGCGAACAGAGATCTTAACAGAAAGGTGGAGGGTTTCTCGGGGGAGGTAATGAGATTTTTTCTCAATTATCACTGGCCGGGTAATGTCCGGGAACTGAAAAACGTGATCAAGCGGGCGGTTCTTTTGACCGATTCCAAGGACATCACCCCCGCGTGCCTTACCTTAAATAATGGTTATTACTCCACACAACTTCATTTTCAGTCTGATACGAAAGAAGGCGCTTCGCTCAGAGAAGCGAAGGAAAAGTCCGCGGGACAGATTGAGGAGAAGATGATTAAAGAGGCCATGGTTAAAGCCGGCGGCAATAAAACCAAGGCCGCCAGGATCCTTAAGATAGACCGCACGACGCTTTATTCCAAAATAAACGAATTTCAAATCAAGTAATTTTTCTCTCACCAGCCTTCCCCCTAAGCCAGAGGGCGATGGTGCGGCTTCCGATAGCCGCAGCCATTAAAACCGTAGGAAAATTCCCACAAAAGCGTAGAAAGAGTCCTACATTTTTTGATACAAAGCTCTTTCAACGTCAAAGATATAAAACTCACCCGATTTTATTTTCCCTTCATCTCTCTATAACTCAAGTTAAATCAATAAGATACGGAATAGAATCACCCAATATAAAAAAATCTTTCGAACAGTATGGTCTATGGCACACTTGTTGCTTATTTATATAAGTATGGCTTGGGCTATAGGATGCCCAACCATTGCCCTCTGGCTTATGGATAGAGTGTTAGTAGTTGATGATAACAGGGATTTGGGAGAGTTGACCTCAGAGATTCTTGTAGAAAAAGGTTTTAAGGTAAATATTGCCTTTGATGGGGAGACTGCTCTGAAAAGAATTAAACAGGAGCCGTATGACGTGATGATTTTAGACTATGGGCTTTCCGGAATATCGGGCCTGATAGTTTTGAAAAAGACCCAACAAATAAGGCCAAATTTAAGAACTATAATGATTTCTGCTTTTGGGGATGCTTCTACGCGCTTAAGGGCAAAAGAATTAGGAGCTTATGCTTTTATAGATAAGCCTTTTAATATAGATGGGTTGGTTAAGGTGGCTAGGAAGGCCTTAAAAAAAGGTAAAGGAGGGATTGACTAATGAAGAGAAGTGGAAAAGTTGGGATTCTATTTTCGCTCCTGATGACGGGATTAGTTCTTTCTCTGTTTGCTGCTGAGCAGTCAGTATCGGCTGTCTCAACCACAGTAAAACAGACTGGTATTATCAAAGGGATATTGCAGCCTACGACAACCTCTCTCACTCAAGTGAGCGCATATTTGCCAAAACTGGGAGTATTGTTATTGATTCTGATTATTGGTGCTTTAGCAGCAATGGGAGTAGTAGCTTTGGTGGCAGCTATCCTTAAACTCATCCGGTTAGAAAAAGGCGCTAAAAAGATTAATGTCCCGGAGATCCTTAAAAAAGGCGGTATTGGGATATCGCTAAGTGAATTGATCACTGAGATAATCTTTTTCCTTATCATCATCGCTACCTTAATTACTGCTTTGGAATTCTACGGTGTAGGCACAGCGGTATTGACGGGCTCAATTCTTGCCTATGTTCCACAGGTAATTTCCGCGGTGTTTATCCTAATTTTGGGTATTTTGATAGCTATACTCATTTCAGGGATAATTAAATTAGTGGGTGGTAATGTCAAGATCGCTCAGTCAGATACGCTGGGTAATGTTGCGAAGTACGCGATTATTATACTCAGTACAATAATTGCCTTAAAAGAATTGGGTTTAGGGATAATTTTGACTGATAAATCCAAGGATATTATCTTTGCAGGTTTAGTTTTGGCTTTAGCTCTAGGGTTTGGTTTAGGTTTAAAGGGTAAGGCCGAAGATTTCTTAGGTAAGATTTTCAAGAAATAAAAATAAGGAGTAAAGGAGATCTTTCCCCCCTTGCGGGGGTCAGGATCAAATTTGCTTCGCAAATTTGGAAGGGGGTGAAAAACATGGCAGTAGAAAAAGCGATTGGTTCTTCCAGCTTGGTTGAAGTTGTTGACCGTATCCTGGACAAGGGCGTCGTAATTGACGCTTGGGTAAGAGTCTCTTTAGTGGGTATCGAGATTCTCGCGATTGAAGCTAGAGTAGTAGTGGCTTCAGTTGAGACTTACCTGAAGTACGCTGAAGCGATTGGTTTGACCGCAACAGCAGCCTAAGGATAAGGTCAGAAAGGAATTCTTGCCGAGCCATCCTTAATCCGCCTTGAAGAGCGAGAGAAAAGCATGGCACGCCAAGATGTTCCTTCCTACCAATTATGAGGATTAAATTTCTTTAATAAAGAGAGAAAAAAATGCCAGAAATTTTAGATTTAAATAAAGTTGCAGAAGATATTATCGCCTCTTATGAGGCAAAGATTGAAAACATCAACTCTTTCTTTGAGACTACACACTTGATTTTTGGCGAATTTCAAGAGCCCCTTCTGGAGACCAAACAAGAAAGAGGAGAAATTAATTCCCAGTTAGAAGATTTACTTGCTAAGAATGAGCACCTCAGGAGGGCAGATTTTAACCAAATGATGCAAGGGGTTCTTTTTATCCAAGTTAACAAGGAAAAGGAAATAAGAAATTTATTAAATAGTTATCTTACTGAACAGAAGCAAATGGTAAATCTTTTAAGAGATAATTTAACCAGAATTAAGGCGGCCTTGGCTAATGGCCAAGGAGTCCAAATCAAGGAATCTAAGGAATTAATCGGTCAAATTCTTGCTCAGCAAGATAAAAGGAAACTGGAAGTTAGCCTTAAGTTAAAAGAGTTTCAAAAAGAACAAAAAGAGATGATTCAGCGGCTGCAGGAACTCTTGGCCAAGGGAAAAGAATTGAGGATCAAGGATCTTCAATTAATGCTTAGAGAATTTGATGTTCACCGTAAAGGGCGATTGGTGCGTCAAGAAGAAAGAAAAATAGAAGGGCAGAGAAGAAGAGGAGAAGTTCACGGTATGCTAGTTGAGTTTAAAAAGAAACGAAAAGAATCGGTCAAGAGTTGGAGAATTAATCCGCCTAAAGCAATTCCATCTGTTAGAAAAGCAGAAGAGGCTAATGAAGATAATAGCGTTTCTAACGAGGTTAATATAGATGTAGTAAAAGAGGGGTTGACAAAATAAAATAACCCAATCAAAAAATTACCAAAAAAGGAGGAGGTAGAAAATGGGAATAGCAGAGAGCATGAAAGGCCTTACTGAGGATATACTCGCTTCCTATGATACCCGAGTGAAGGCGTTGGGCGATATTGTTGCAGATACGCATAAAATAATAGCTGATGCCCGTAAAACCATAAAAGGTTTTGCCTCGGATAGGAAGAAGATGTCTGCTGAACAAGCAGAGGCTTTGGCTAATTATGCCAAGGATCTCGTCAAAAATGTGGAGGGATTGCTTAAAGAGTTCAGTAGAAACCGCAAGCAGATGAGTGAGGCACAGGTCAAAACTTTGGCAGATTTTGTCAAGGGCATCGCAGAGTATGTTAAAAACCTAACTAAGGATGTAGGTTCAATGATGAATGGTTTCAAGAAAGAACATAAAGCGATGTCCGAAGAACTTAAGGATAAGCTTGCTAAAGACACAAAGGAGATTGAAGCCTACATTAAGAAGCTGCTAAAAGAGTTTGGTACTGATCGTGCTGAGATGAGCGATGCCTTAAAAAAGAGCCTAACCAAATATATCAAGGACATAAAAGATAGTGTTAAGGATATAGTCAGCAATGCTAGGCAGCTTATCGGAGAATATCACTCTGATATGGTTAAGGCAAAGGGCACTTGGCTTGGGATGGCTTCTACTTTAGCTAAATCCAAAAGAAAAGGAGTAATGCCCAGAATTGAAACCGGTGAAAAAGTAGCCACAGTAGAAGAGACAGTGGCCAAGAGAAAAGGTAAAAAGAAAGGCAGAAAAGCTAAAAGAGGAAGAAGATAATCTTTAACCGGGGGGCAAGATATGAGCCTAGTCACTTGTGCTTTTTGTAAAGGTAAAGGCAAAGACCCTTTTGGCCTCCTCTCTAAATTAGCTGATTGCCAGGTATGTAAAGGTAAGGGTAAAGTTGAGGTGGAGTGGCCAATGGTAGAATGTGCCTTTTGTAAGGGGAGCGGCGTCCATCCTCATGAAAGGCTTACCTGTTCAGCTTGCAGGGGAAAAGGTTACACAGCTTTTAGGGGAGCAAAGGAAGAATGTTCTAATTGTGGCGGCACAGGTTATAAGGTAGATGGTAATCTTCCTTGTAGTGTTTGTCGAGGTACAGGGGTTGTGCCCAAAAAATAAGGAGGTTGGTCTATGGGTAATATATCAAGTGGTATGGAAACGATTTGTAAAGACATTGCAAATAGTCATGTAGAGAGAAACAAATCCCTTAAAGATTTACAAAAAGACGTTGAGTCTTTAAGAGACGATGCCAGAAAGTTTGTTGCAGACTCAAGAAAGCTTCATCAAGAAATGGCCAAGAATTTAGAGGAGAGCCTTTCTTTAGGGCGGCAGGATTTGACAAAAGCAGTCGGTTCTTTAAAGAAGGATTTTCACAAGAGTCAAAAAGAGGTGCAGGCTGATTTAAATGAGGCGAGCAAAAGCTGGAAAGAGATGAGTAAGAATCTATCGGCGAAAAAGGCGAAATAATAGATCCTTCCCCCGCCTCATGAGCGGGGTCAGGATCAAATTTACTTCGTAAATTTGAGAAATGAGGTGAGGTAAAAATGATTGATGAGATGACTACAGTACTTGAACCCAGTCCTATGCCAGATTTTGTGGAGACAAAGTTCACTAAAAGTATTACCCAGAGGGCTCTTTCTTATATTAAGGCGGGTTTTCCTGTTCATTTTAGAGGGATTTCTGGAAGTGGAAAGACAACCTTGGCAATGCACATTGCCAGCAAGATTAAAAGGCCGGTAGTGATGATTCACGGAGACGAAGAGTTTACTACCTCGGATTTGGTGGGTGGTGAATACGGTTATCGCTTTAGAAAAGTCGTGGATCGTTTTGTCTCCCGGGTTATGAAGATGGAAGAAGATATGACTAAACACTGGGTGGATAATCGCCTAACCGTGGCCTGTAAATACGGGTTTACCCTTATTTACGATGAATTCACCCGTTCCCGGCCAGAAGCAAATAATATTCTCTTGGCAATCTTACAAGAGAAGATAATGGATTTACCTGTGGGAAGGGGCGGGGAACAGCCTTATTTAACCGTGCATCCAGATTTTACTGCTATTTTTACCAGTAATCCTGAAGAATATGCCGGAGTCCACAGAAGCCAAGATGCCCTGCGCGACAGGATGATCACCATAGACATGGATTATTTTGACCATGAGACAGAGATAGCTATAACCAGAGCGAAGTCTAAACTTAGTAGGCGCGATTCTGAGACTATTGTGAACATCGTTCGGGAATTGCGCGAATCTGGCAAATGTGAATTTGCGCCCACTATCCGTGCTTGTATTATGATTGGTAAGACTCTTAGTGCGCAACAGTTTACTATTGCACATTCTAATGGCGTGTTCACCCAGATGTGCCAGGATATCTTATCTTCTGAGACTAGCAGGGTTGGCTCTAAGACAAACCAGAACCGGATAAAGGCTATAGTAGGAGATATAGTTGCAAAGCATTATAAATAATTGCTTTCAGTATGTTTCAGAGAAAGAGGATGACGCAATGACCCTTCGACGCAGTGTATTTGCTCAGGGTCATGGTGAGCGAATGAAAGGAGAGTCGAACCATGAAAAGTATGTCTCAACTTCAGACGATAAGCGATATAAGAGGAATGCACTCTATAGGCGCGCGTTCTATCCCAAAGCAGATGAGGTCAAGCTATTTAGAATTATATGTGCTTGACAGAGAAAAAGCTCGGTTAGATAGAGAGATATTCGGTTTAGATAAAAGAAGAAAGAGTGCCTATACGCGATTAGATAGTATTCTTCAACGTATGAAGCATTCCAAGAAAGAAATAGAAGCGGGAACGGATGCATTACCTCAACATCGTGTAGTTCCCAGGGAACCCCTAAAAACAATGTCGATAAAGTATTAAATTATAAGCTATAAGTTTAGGGGGCTAAAACTATGGATTGGAAGACGTATGACTGGCAGAGCCAAAAAGTAGGCCAAAAGGGCGAAGCCTTAAAAAGGAATGACTATAAATGTGGTTTTTGTAAGGGAAAAGGCATTATATCTCATAATAAAGCAATAAGATGCCCTAGCTGCGCCGGGGCTGGGACAATTAGAATTACCGGTTTTGTAACTATATGCGCATATTGTAATGGGGGCGGAAGAGCGCCTTTAAATAGAGATATTCCTTGCAGTGTTTGTAAAGGCAAGGGGGTTGTGCCTATTGAAGGCAAAGATATAGAGGCTTGTTCTGTGTGTAAGGGTAGCGGTAGAGAACGCGGCTCAAGCCTTTCCTGCTTAAAGTGTAAAGGCAAGGGGGTTGTGACGAAGCCAAAAATTCCCACAGAAGATGTAAAGTTAGAAGATGAAGTTTTAGAAGAGAATAATTCTAATACGGAGGTGTCTGATGGTGATCAAAAAAGCTAAGAAAGAAGAAGGTTTAGATTTTGATTTTGGCATTGGTGGTTTATTTAAAGGCATTGAGAAATTGGTTGATCTTGCGGCAAATTTAAAAGAAGCAGGCGGCGAAATCAAAAAAGAAGGCGAGATAGACTTAAGCCATCTCAAAGAAGGTATGAAGGGAGTTTTTGGTTTTTCTATCAAGACCGCAGTAGGCGGAAAACCCATCGTAGAGCCATTTGGGAATATCAAAAAAACTCCCAAAGGGCCCAAGGTTGAAGAGGAAAGAGAGCCGATTACTGATGTTTTTGATGAGAAAGATGAAATAAGAGTTTATGCCGAAATGCCGGGTGTAAATCAAGAGGATATAAAATTAGATTTGAAAGAAGACATTCTGGATATTTCCGTTCAAAGTGGCGATAGGAAATATCATAAAGAGATCTTACTTCCCGTAAAGGTAAAAGCGGAAAACCTAACCTCATTCTATAAAAATGGCATTTTAGAAATTAAAATTAAGAAATGATAGATGTATGGCATTAACCGGCCTAAAAGAAGATGCTTTAAAGCTAATTTTATTTGGCGGAAAGGGCGGAGTGGGAAAGACGACCTGTGCTTCAAGCGCAGGTCTTTATTTAGCTAAAGAGGGTTTTAAGACACTAGTTATTTCTACTGACCCGGCACATTCTCTTTCAGATAGTTTAGGTCATAAGCCACAAGGCAATGGTTTGGCTTCCGATAGCCAAAGCCAGAAATTCGGAGACCAGATAAAAGGCGTAGAGGGTGTAAAGAATTTAAGTGTTTTGGAGGTAAACGCGCAAAAAGCTCTTTCTCAATTTAAGGTAAAATATGAAGCTCAGATAAAGAAGATTTTTGATACATCTACTTATTTAGACCAGGAAGACATTGACTCTATTTTCGCCTTGCCTATTCCGGGTATAGATGAGGTAATGGGGTTTAAAACCATAGTTGACCTTATTGAAGAGGCAAAGTTTGATAAATATATTGTGGATACCGCACCCACAGGCCATGCCCTTCGGCTTCTAACCTTACCAGAATTGTTAGATGAATGGATTAAGGTTTTAGCCAAAATGCGCTGGAAATACAGGTATATGGTAGAGAGCTTTTCCGGGAAATATAATCCTGATGAAGGTGATGATTTTTTGGTGGAGATGAAGAAGACGGTAAAGAAAATAGAAGGATTGCTTAAGGACCAAAGTAAATGTGAGTTCATTGCGGTGACTATCCCTGAAGATATGGCAATTTTAGAGACAGAGAGACTTTTGAATGATTTGAATAGATATGGAATAAAAGTAAAACAATTGGTAGTGAATAATGTTTTAGGATTAAGGGATTGTGAATTTTGCCGGGAAAGAAGTAATGCCCAGGAAGAATATATAAAACAAATAAGAAGAAAATTTAGTAATTTAAAGACTACTATTATGCCCTTACAGCCTAGAGAGGTTAAGGGAATAGGGTCCTTGGATAATTTTAAAGGTTTCTTATTTCAATGAAGATAAAAACGGATAATCAGGCACTCATCTTAAAAGTAAAAGAGGCCTTGCCCAAGGATGTAGGCAGGGCGATTGCCAGGATCGATCCGGAAGATATGAAGGATCTCGGACTGGAAGTAGGCGATATCATAGAAATTAATGGTAAAAGAAAGACGCCGGCAAAGATAATGCCGTGCTATGCTGAAGACAGGGGTAAAAAGATTATACAGATAGACGGCATATCAAGAGAAAACGCTTCAATAGGGTTGGATGAGAAAGTAAGAATCAGCAGGATTGATCCCAAGCCCGCCAATAAGATCACCCTCTCACCCCTGACGATGTCCAGCCCGCTTCAAAGAGATAATGACGCCAAATATTTAGGTTCTCTAATAGATGGGCTTCCTGCACTATCGGGTGACAAGATCAGGGCGACGTTTTTTGGGTCAAAGTCGTGTGATTTTAAGGTGGTAGACACCATTCCTGATGGCGTGGTATTGATAAATGCCGCTACCTTAATAAGGATGGAGACTAAGGGTCAGGGAGAGGCGAAGCAGGCCACGGTCTCCTATGAGGATATCGGAGGACTCGGCACCCAAATTCAAAGAATCAGGGAGATGATAGAGCTTCCCCTAAGATATCCACAGGTATTCGAAAGGCTGGGGATAGGTGCGCCAAAGGGAGTTTTCCTATATGGACCTCCCGGCACAGGTAAAACCTTGATCGCCCGAGCGGTGGCCAATGAGACAGACGCGTACTTTACGCATATATCAGGCCCTGAAATCATGGGTAAGTTTTACGGTGAAAGCGAAGCTCGTTTAAGAAGCGTCTTTGAAGATGCGCAAGTTCATGCCCCCGCGATAATCTTTATCGATGAGATAGACTCCATCGCCCCCAAGAGAGAAGAGATGGGCGGCGAGAAGCAGGTTGAGAGGCGTGTAGTGGCTCAGCTTTTATCGCTACTTGATGGATTAGAGTCCAGAGGTCAAGTTATAGTCATAGGCGCGACAAATATACCCAATACTATAGACCCTGCCTTGAGAAGGCCCGGTAGATTTGATAGAGAGATTTCTATCCCGATACCCGATAAAAACGGACGGCTGGAAATCCTCGGGATACATACAAGGGGTATGCCGTTAGCGGAAGACGTGAGCCGCGAAAAACTGGCTGAGATCACTCACGGATTTGTCGGAGCGGATCTGGAGGCCCTGGCGCGGGAAGCGGCGATGGCGGCCTTAAGAAAGATCCTGCCCAAGATCGATTTTGAAATGCAGGATATTCCTTATGAGACGTTGATGAAATTAGAAGTGACGATGGATAATTTCAGGGATGCCATGAAAGAAGTCGAGCCTTCGGCCATACGCGAAGTTTTTGTTGAGGTCCCGGATGTAAAATGGAGCGATGTCGGAGGTTTGGAGGATATAAAAGAAGAGCTGAAAGAAGCAGTTGAATGGCCGCTTAAATATTCCGATGTTTTTAAAAAGGCTAATACAAATCCGCCTAAAGGGATACTTCTTTATGGAGTTCCCGGCACGGGAAAAACGCTCCTGGCGAAGGCAATCGCTACCGAAAGCGGGGTTAACTTCATTTCAGTAAAAGGCCCTTCTCTGATATCCAAATATGTGGGGGAAAGCGAAAAGGCGATCCGCGAGGTTTTTAAGATAGCGAAACAGGCCTCTCCTACGATCCTATTTTTTGATGAAATAGATAGCGTTGTTCCGAGGCGCGGTTCGAGTTCTACAGATGCCCATGTAACAGAGCGGGTGATAAGCCAATTCCTGACGGAAATGGATGGGATCGAGGAATTAAAGGGGGTTGTCGTTTTGGCGGCTACCAATAGGCTCGATATGGTTGATCCTGCTATATTGCGCAGCGGTAGGTTCGATATTTTATTTGAGCTTCCGAAACCCGACGAGAAGACTAGAGAAGAGATATTTAAGATACACACTAAGAATAAACCGTTGGCTAAGGAAATAAATTTAAAAGAATTGGCTAAAGATACCGAAGGCAAAGTAGGCGCGGATATCGAATCCATATGCAGGAAGGCTTCTATGCTGGCGATAAGAGAATATATAGAAGCTCAAAGCTCAAAGAGTAAAGCCCAGAGCCCTGAGCTTAAGATTACGAAGCAGCACTTTGAGGAGGCGGTGGGGTTAATGAATACCAAGGACACAAAAGGAAAGGAGCTTTAAATATGTTGAAACTCATTAAAGGTTTAATTGGTGGCATTAAGAAGTTCTTTGGCGGAATATTCAAGAAGAAGGCAAAACCGCAAGCCAAATAGGCAGTGGTTCGGCTTCCGATAGCCGAAGCCACCGGAACAGAAATAGTTGATCCTTTGGGGTTTACATCGGCTAAGTTTATGGCGGAGTTTGTCACTAAGACGATGTTAATATTCCACAGCGTGGAATACATCGCCAGTCAAACTGACACAGAGGGTGTATCCATACACCGGCAGAACCGGTAATGGCAGCCTTCCCTCCGCCAATATTTTTATAGGAAAAAACTCTCCGATTGTTCAGTTAATTCAGACACGAGTGAATTATTATGGAAAGGCAAGGAATGTATATTTACGGAATTTTGAATTCGAATGCAAGCCTGCAGCTTTCTATTCCAAAGGATCTCCTTTTAGAAGAAAGCGAATCTAACGGGGTATATGCGATTGCCTATCAGGATATCTCAGCTTTGGTAAGAAGCTCTGAAATAGTTGATTATACCCATATGCGTAAGGATATTTTGGCAAGGTTGTTAGTCGGCCACCAAACGGTTATTGAAAGAGTCATGACTGCACAAACTACAATTATTCCCATGAGATTAGGTACACACGCTTTAGATGAAGCTGAAGTCAGGGATATCCTAAGTAAAGGATACAACCTTATAAAAAGGATTTTTGAGAGAATAAGCGATAAAATAGAAATTGATCTAGTGGCTACTTGGAGTGATTTTACCGCCACTATTAAGGACGCAGGAGAGGTAAAGGAGATTAAAGAATTTAAAGAAGAACTTCTTAGAAACTCTAAAGGTATTACTGTTGATGATCAGATGAAGATAGGGTTTATGCTTAAGAAGGCATTGGACGAAAAAAGAGAGAAATACGCCCTTAAGATACAAGATGCCTTAAAGACGGTTGGTATAAACTATAAACAGCATGAACTTATGGATGATAAAATGGTGGCAAATATTGCCTTTTTGGTAGATAAAAGCAGAGAAAAAGAATTTTATGCGAAGGTTGAAGAACTGAATATTGAATTTGCGGAAAAACTAAATTTTAGATGCGTTGGCCCTCTTCCAGCCTATAGTTTTTTTACTATCGAGATAAAAAAGATGCAGTTTAACGACGTAAATTTGGCAAGGAAAAGGCTGGGGATTTTAGAAGATCGCAGCTCTAAAGACGATATTAAGAAAGCGTTTCATAGACAAGTATTCATTTCTCATCCTGATAAGAACCCAGATAAACCAGGGATAGAAAAGGAATATGATGAAATAATGAGGTCTTATAATATACTGCTTGATTATGCTCGAGCTTGCGAACAGGTTGGTCAGGAAAGCCTTATATTTAATGAGGATGAATTTAGGAAGAACGCAGTATTAGTTAAGGTGAGAGAATAACGTGGAAAAGGAAGGAAAATATATCTATTGCATTATCGGCACCAAACAGGAAAGAAATTTTGGGCCTATTGGGATAAGTAAAAGAGGAGGCGAAGTCTTAACTATCAGTTACGATGATTTAAGCATGGTGGTAAGTAACACGCTCATGGGTAAGCTAGAAGTTAGCCGGCAGAATTTGTTAGTTCACGAAAAGGTAATCGAAGAAGTGATGAAAGAATTTGATAGTGTGCTTCCTGTGAGGTTTGGCACGATTGCATCAGGCGCCGATGAGATAAGGAATCTTCTTGATAGAAGATGTAGCGAATTTAAAATTGCATTAAGAGATATGGATCATAAAATAGAACTGGGTGTCAAAGGGATATGGAAAAATATGGAGGTAGTTTTTAAAGAGATTGTAGAAGAAAATCAAGATATTAAGAAGTTAAAAGTTAAGCTTCAAAACGATAAGAGCAAAAAGAATATCCAGGCAAAAATGGAAATAGGTAAGATGGTTGCGTGGGCAATGGAAAAGAAAAAAGAGAAAGAGGCGGCAATAATTGTAGACGCCTTAAGAAGAACAGCCGTTAATTATAAGCTTAATAAGGCCATAGGCGATGACATGTTCATCAATGCAGCCTTTTTGGTAGATAAAGGCAGGGAAAAAGAATTCGATAATATTATGGATGATTTAAGCGAGGAATACAAAAACAGGGTTAAATTTATGTATGTAGGGCCTTTACCCGTATATAATTTTATCAATATTGTTATTTATCCTGAAGAATGGGAGAGAAATAATTAATGCTACCAGAAACAGAAGCTCAAAAGTTAAGAGAAACAATTCCTGGCGAGGGTAAGTATATTTATTGTATTATAACGATAGATAATTGCGAGTCCTTAAACTTTGGCCCGCTAGGAATTGGAGGTAGAGGCGATGAGCTATATACAATTTCCTACAAGCCAGAGGGTGGTGGTTTGGCTTTCGGTAGCCAAAGCCACAAGCCAGAGGGTAGTGGTTGGGCTTCTGCTAGGCCACAAGGCCATGGTTTAGCCTCCTTTGGCCAAAGCCATAGCCCAACCCATAAGACAATCGCCGCGGTAGTAAGTAATTCACCAATTAAGAAATACTCTGTTGCTAGAGAGTACCTCATCCTACATGAACGCGCTATTGAAGAAGTGATGAAGGCTTATACAGTCTTGCCGGTAAGGTTTGCCACTATCGCCGAAGATGAAAAAAAGGTAAAAACGATATTAGAAAAAGACTACGACAAGATTTTAGATTTATTGGAAAAAATGAAGGGCAAAATTGAGTTGGGGCTGAAAGCAATATTTAAAGAAGGTATTTATAATTATATCCTTAAGGAATACGAAGAGATAAGGGCATTAAAAGAAAAACTCCAAAAGCTGCCTCTTGAAAAGAGTTATTATCAACGTATGGAAATAGGAAAGATGGTGGAAACTGCTTTAGAAAAGGAAAAAGCGAATCTTAAAGAAAATATTTTAAACAATCTATCACCCTTGGCATTAGAAACCAAGACTAATAATACCTATGGCGAAAGAATGATTATTAATGTTGCTTTTTTGGTGGAAAAGAATAGAGAAGGAGAGTTTGATCAAAAAATTCAAGAACTAGGCGCAAAATATGAGGATAAAGTTAAATTTAAATATGTAGGCACGCTGCCGCCGTTTAATTTTGTTAATCTGGTAATTGAGACAGGGAAATATTAAAGATGTTTTTAATTGACGATATATTACTTGCGCCATTGAACGGTATAATCTGGCTAGGTAAAAAGATTAATGAAGTGGCAGAGAAGGAATTTTCTGATGAAGGGCTCATAAAAGAAAAACTTATGCAATTGCAGCTTCGTTTTGAGATAGATGAAATTAGCGAAGAAAATTATAACAGGCAGGAAAAGGAACTCTTGGAGCGCCTGGAAGCTATTAGAAAAGCGAGGGAGGAAGAGGGATAAGATCCTTCCCCCGCCTCGGCGGGGTCAGGATCAAATTTTGTTTCACAAAATTTGAGGGGGTGTAAGGATGGCTGATATAGTGGAAGTTGGGAAAGCGGTATGTGAATTCTTAAAATCCACACTTAATGCGAAAGATGTAAAGGTCGTTAAGGTGACAAGGGCTGCTGAAGGATGGGAAACCGAGGCAGAGGTTTATGAAGAAAGTTCTTTTATAAAAGCCCTTGGGTTAAACACCAGAGTGCAGGATAGGAATTTCTATGAGGTTAAATTGAATGATAGTTTAGAAGTCGAATCTTATAGACGTAAAGGTTCAGAAAAAGAGGAATAAGGATGGAAGGATTATACTTTTACTGTATTAGAGAAAAAACTGAATCAGCTTCCTCTTTTGCTATAAAAGGTATTGACGGAAGGGGGAAAGTCTTTATCTTCCCTTACCGTGAGTTAGAGGCAGTTATAAGTGAGGTTTCTTTAGATGAGTTTAGGTCTGAGGAAGTACAAAAGAAAGCGCAGGAAGACCCTTTATGGATTAGAGAAAAGGCAGTTATCCATGAAAATGTGATTGAGGAAGCGATGAAAAAAGAAGATAAGATATCGAGTTTAATTCCGATGAGATTTGGGATAATTTTTAAAGATGAAAAGAGTTTAGAAGAAGAATTAAGCAAAGATTATCCTAAAATCAAAAGTGTCTTAGAGAATTTAAAA
>Ga0210051_1002039_pt1 | contig 20476 bp, 21 predicted proteins | sample CryGey092014_all_FD_185464 | JGI IMG/M metagenome (GOLD analysis project Ga0210051, IMG submission 185464) | Groundwater microbial communities from aquifer - Crystal Geyser CG23_combo_of_CG06-09_8/20/14_all (SPAdes) (version 2) | ecosystem: Environmental > Aquatic > Deep subsurface > Groundwater... | reverse complement strand
CAAAATAACTACGCCACTTGATTTGGAGTTGGCGAGAATAATTTTGAGGAATAAAAAATAATTTTAAAATTTATGTTTAGAGTGGGCTTTGGACAAGACTCGCATCGGTTTTCGCATGATCCAAATAAAAAATTGATTTTAGGCGGGATTGAAATAATGGAAGAAAAAGGTTTGAAAGGTAATTCCGATGCGGATGTGGTTATCCATGCTATTTGCGCGGCGATTGAACAAGCGCTGGGGAGAGTCAATTTTTCAGTTTATGCGGATGAAATGTGCAAGGATGGAATAACGGATAGTGTTGAGTATTTGAAAATAGCAATAGTGCATATGAAAGAAGATGGTTATAAAATTAATAATTTGGGAATTTCCATTGAAGCTAAGACGCCAAAAATTTTGCCGATTGAAGATAAAATAAAAAATAGATTAGTGGAAATTTTGGACATAGGGAAAAACAGAATCGGAATCAATGCCACTTCCGGAAAAGGATTAACAGCCTTTGGCCAAAGCGAGGGAATTCAGGTTTTTGCAATTGTTAGTCTAATCAAAAATGAAAAAAATTAAAACAATTTCACCAGCGAAAATAAATTTAACTTTGGAGATCATTGAAAAAATGTCCAGTGGTTTTCATGGTTTGCGTTCAGTGATGGTGAAGACGGAAAATTTGTTTGATGAAATGGAAATTATTTTTGATGAAAAAAAAGATAGCATCAAAATATCTTGTGATGATAAAAGTATTCCGACGGATGAAAAAAATATTTGTTGGAAAATAGCCCAAAAGTTTTTTGAAGTATCAGGAAAAAAGGTTGGACTTGAAATTAAAATTAAAAAAAGAATTCCGGCTTTGGCGGGGCTTGGCGGAGGGAGCTCTAATGGCGCGAGCGTTCTTTTAGCGTTGAATGAATATTTTGACAATATTCTAAGTTTTAAAAAAATGATTGAGGTGGCGACGGAAGTCGGTAAGGATATTCCTTTTTTCTTGCTTAAAGAAAATTGTGTTTATGTTAGCGAAGCAGGAGAAAAATTGAAACCGATTGCAAACTTTCCTAATCTGAATTTTCTCTTGATTAAACCCAAAGGGGAAATTGGGACCGGGTGGGCATATAGCGAGTTGGATAAGCGGATGTGGTTTATGGATAATGACAAAAGAAAAAATATTTCTCAGAAAATGATAGTTGATTTTTCCAGCTTGAGAAGAATGTCTAATTGGCTGTATAATGATTTTGAGATTGTGGCGGAGGAAAAATTTTCAATTATCAAGGAACTCAAAAATTGCCTGATTTCTTTCGGCGCACTGAGTGCTTCAATCACTGGTAAAGGACCGACAACTTTTGGAATTTTTAAAACTGAAAAAGAAGCCTTGAAAGTGAAAGAAATTTTAAAGAAAAAATATCCAAAATTTTTTGTGGAGATGGGATAAAATTAATTTTTTTTAATGTTTTATTCACCCTGTTAGAAAAGAGTAATTCTCTTAATAAAAACAGGAAATAAAATATTTAAAAAACAACTTTATGACAAATACTGTAAAAAATTCTAACAGGGCAAGAAAATATATTTCCAAAGTTGTCAAAGTCGGACCGTATGAATTGGGTGGGAAGAATCCGGTGCGAGTACAATCAATGTGTAATACTGATACGCGCGACGTAAAGGCGACAGTTAAGCAAATTTTGGCACTGGAAAAAATGGGGTGCGAAATTATTCGGGTGGCAGTGCCGGATATGGTGGCGGCCAAAGTTTTAAGAGAGATAAAAAAACAAATTCATATTCCGCTGGTGGCGGATATTCATTTTGATTATCAATTAGCCTTGGAAGCTATTGCGCAAGGCGTGGACAAAGTTAGAATAAATCCCGGCAATATTGGATCGGAAGAAAAAGTGAAAGCGGTGGTGATGGCGTGCAAGAAAAATAAAGTTCCAATTAGAATTGGAATTAATGGCGGGTCATTGGAAAAAGAAATTCTCAAAAAATACAAAAATAAAGTAACTGCCAAAGGAATGGTAGAGTCGGCAATGAGGCATATCAAAATTTTGGAGCGACATAATTTTAAGGATATTTTAATTTCTCTCAAAGCCTCAGACATTGAAAGAACGGTAGAGGCTTATCGTATGTTGGCTAAAAAAGTAAAGTATCCTTTGCATATCGGAGTGACGGAAGCCGGCACGATTTTTCGCGGGACGATTATGTCTTCAATCGGACTGGGAATTTTGCTTTATGATGGGATTGGCGCCACACTTAGAGTTTCGCTGACTGCCGATCCGCTGGATGAAATTGATGTGGCTTGGGAAATTTTAAAATCATTAAAATTGCGGAAAAGAGGAGTGACGGTTACCAGCTGTCCAACTTGTGGAAGAACGCAAATTGATTTGATTTCTTTGGCAAAAAAAGTGGAGGAAGCGGTCAAGGAGATGGATAAAAATATTCATGTTGCCGTAATGGGTTGTGTAGTTAATGGTCCCGGGGAAGCGCGTGAAGCTGATGTTGGCGTAGCGGGTGGAAAAGGAATGGGCGCAATTTTTAGAAAAGGCCATGTGATAAAATCAGTCAAGGAAGATCAGATTTTATCAGCACTTTTGGAAGAGATTGAAAAAATAAAATAAAAATATCAATTGACGAAAAAATTGAGAGTGGTAAAATAAATACATAAAAATAGAGAAACAACTGGAGAATTATCATCTCAAACTCGTTTTTGGATCTAAAAAATTATAAATTGGCTTATTTATGAGATGCCAAAATAAGTCCAGTTTGATAAATAGCATTATTCAGTGGTTTAAATAAACGAGTTTTAAAAATATGAATGAAGAAAAAACATATAAAGCGAACGAGGTAATGTCAATGCTTGAACAACTAAATGACGGAATTAGAATTATAGGAGAGCAACACGGAGAAACAACGAGTAGACTTGATGGTATTGATAGTAGGCTTGAAATAATGCAAGATGACATTACGGAAATAAAACATAAGCTTTCGGAAAAAGTTGATCGGGATGAATTTAACAAATTGGAAAATAGAGTTGTCAAAATGGAAAAATTAATTTTAGCTAAGTCGGCTTAAAAACAAAAAAAATGGATAAAAAATCAAAAATATTTTTTATTGTTTTCTTTCTTCTGATAATTGGATCAATAGTGGCAACTTATTGGAGGATAGTGGTGAAAAAAGACTATATCATTGAAGCTCAGACTGATTGCGATCCGGAAACGGAGGAATGTTTCATTTGGGAATGCGATCCCAATTCAAATGAGGAAGGGGAAGCTTGTGTGGAAGATCCGGAAGAAAATATTTGGTATTATAAGGTTGTGCAAAGAAAAGCCAATAAAATTCCTGATTGCGATCCGGAAAAGGACGAAAATTGCGAGCCGTGGATATGCGAACCAGAGGAAAAAGATTGCAAAGAAATTTTATGCGATGAGAAAACGGCGGTAGAGCAAGAAGCGGAGTGCAATGATCCGGAAGAATATCTTAGAAATAATCCTCCTGAAGAATCTGAAGGAGAAGGTCTTGATGAGGAGGAATGTGGAGAAGGAGATGAAGCTTGTCTTGAACAAGAAGAACAAGAAGAAGATATTGAGACGGAAAATTCCGGAGAAGAAAGTCAAATCAATCTTTTTCCGACGGGAGACGATGCGGAAGTTGATGCCGACGTTACCAGTCAAACAGAAAATCCGGTTGAAAGCGAGTGAATTTAAAAATACAATTTAAAAATACAAAAAAATAATTAGTTTTCAAATTGAATTTCCATGTATAAAATGGCGATTTGATTTTTTTTAGGGCGAATGAGCTTGTTTGTAGCCAATGAAAATTTAGAGTATAAGTTTGAGAAAGTTTATAAAATTTATTTCTAAAAAAATTATGAAATCAATAAAAGATACGAAAATTGGGATTATCGGTATGGGTTATGTGGGACTGCCTCTCGCGGTCGCTTTTGGAAAAAAAATCAAAACTCTTGGTTTTGATATAAATAAAAATAGAATAACTGATCTAAAAAAATATAAAGACAAATCAAAGGAAATAAGCGAAAAAGAAATCAAAAGCACGAAAAAGCTTATTTTTTCCGATAATGTTTTGGATCTTAAGGAATATAATTTTTTTATCGTTGCGGTTCCTACGCCGGTTGATCGTTTCAAAATTCCTGATTTTACTCCTTTAATAAAAGCAAGTTCTTTGATTGCAAAAATTCTAAAAAAAGGAGATGTGGTTGTTTTTGAATCTACAGTCTATCCGGGTGCGACGGAAGAGATATGCATTCCTGTTTTAGAAAAAGAGTCAAAGTTGGTTTATAATAAAGATTTTTTTGCCGGATACAGTCCAGAGAGAATCAGTCCGGCGGATAACAACAACGTTCAAGATATTGTAAAAGTTACTTCCGGTTCAAATATTGAAGCAGGGAAATATATTGACAGTGTTTACAAACAAATTATTGTTGCCGGCACTTTTTTGGTTGAAGATATGAGAGTTGCGGAGGCTTGCAAAGTTATTGAAAATACACAAAGAGATATCAATATAGCTTTTATGAATGAAGTTTCTGTTGTCATGGAAAAAATGGGAATAGAAATGGGAGATGTTTTGGCCGCTATGAAAACAAAATGGAACGCGCTTTCTTTCGTTCCCGGTCTTGTTGGCGGACATTGCATAGGAGTTGATCCTTACTATTTGCTTCATAAAGCCTATGAATTTGGATACAGTATGGAAGTTTCAAGAAATGCAAGAATAGTAAATGATGGAATGCCGAAATTTATCGCTGAAAAAGTGGTAGCCAAGATGTGCAAAAATAAAGTCAATCCCGCAAAATCAAAGGCGCTTATTATGGGGGTTTCTTTCAAAGAAAATTGTGCCGATATTAGAAATGCCAGACCGTTTGATATAGCCAAAGAATTGAAAAAATATAGCGTAGAAGTTGATTTTTATGATCCGATTGTGGACAAAAAAGAAGTGAAAACGGTTAAAAAAGTTGATTTGATTGAGAAGCCGAACGAAAATTATTATGATTTGATAATTTTGGCTGTAGCTCATAAAAAATTTATCAATATGGGGATTAACAAAATAAAAAAATTTGCCAAAAAAGATAGCGGTTTGATTTTTGATATTAAAGCGATTTTTGACAAAAAAGAATCTGATTTGAGATTATAGATCTTATGATAAAATTTTTGGTTATATTATAAAGATGCAAATTTTATTTAGCGTAGCGAGAATTATCCGCCTATAAGGGTGTGGGAATTTATAAAATATAAAAAATGTGGCTAATTTTTTTTAATCGCATTTGGTTGCAGTTTTCTTTTCGTTAAATTTAACGTAAATTTCTTTTTGTAAAGTGTTGAATAAATACAGAAAAGAGGTTAGGTTTAATTTTTGGAGCTTTTATGTTATAATCAAAGCATGGAAATCAGAAATTTTGTCCAAAAAAAACCATATTTATTTTGGTATATTCGGGATCTTGATAACCTCTCCGAAGAAGCGATTGTAGAGGCTGTTTTGAATTTCGGAAATTGGCAAGATACGCAAGAATTGATTGAGATATTAGGTATAAAAAAGACTGCTTCAATTTTTAGAAAAAAAATAGCGGGGAAAAGAAATAATTATCGTCCGGAAATAAAAAACTATTTTGAGCTTTATTTCAAAAAATATGCACAGTGAAATTTTGTCAGAAAAACAAGCTGATTTTTTAAAGTTTCTCAAAAAATTTTCAGATGATTTTGGATTGGTTGGCGGAACGGCAATCGCATTTTATCTAGGGCATCGGCAATCAATTGATTTTGATTTAGCCTCGCCAAAAGAAATTAAAACATTATCCATAAGAAAAAAAATTTTAGAATTTGGAAAAATAGACGCGGTTCTTGTTGACAATAGAGACGAATATACTTTGATAGTTGATGGGATAAAATTTACTTTTTTTAACTATCCTTTTGGGATAAAATTTTCCCAGGATTTGGATGGGACAATATCATTGCCGGATCTTGTTACCCTTTCTGCAATGAAAGCTTATGTGCTAGGGAGGCGCGCCAAATGGAAAGATTATGTGGATTTGTATTTTATTGCTGAAAGTTTAGGTTCAATTGATCCAATAATTGAAAAATCCAAAGAAATTTTCGGTTTGGAATTTGATGAAAAAAAATTTCGTGTTCAACTGGCATATTTTGAAGATATTGACTATTCGGAGAAAATTATTTTTATGAAAGGTTTTGAAGTTGAAGATGAAAAAATAAAAAAGAAACTTTTGGAATATTCAATATAAAATTATCCAGCGTCAATTCTTCAAAAGGAACATGGAGAAGGAGGAATTAAATTGCACAAATTCATATTATATAGAGTTTTTTATAATTGTAAAGTTGGGTGGACTTATACATCCTCTTGACTTCATTCAATTTCCATACTACAATACTATTATAGAAAAAAAAGGGGACGGAAAAACCATATGTTTGCTTTTCGCAAAAATCAAAATTACGAGCAGGTAATTTTTAGTTCGCCAGTTATACTGGTGAGTGATTGCGGTTTAAATTTAGAATTAAGTTGAATAGTTTCACGCCCGTTGTGGCGTTTTTTTGTTGGATAGGGCGGATTTGCAAAATAAAAGGTAAAATCTTTCGTTGACAGATGAATTGTTTTGTGCTAGTCTAGTAAGTTATAAATTTAATAATTTTAACTGTATACAAAAAAAATGGGTAGGAAAAATATTTGTAATTTTGGTGAGCATTATATGCTCGATTGCTATGGAGGCAATTATGAAAGATTGAATGATAAAGATCTTATCATGTTAGCACTCGTAGAATTGCCTCATCAGTTAGGAATGACGAGATTAAGTGATCCATACGTTCTTGAAGCACAAGATAACGATATTAAGGATCCAGGTGGCTGGAGTGGGTTTGTGGTAATAGCAGAGAGCCATATAAGTATTCATACTTTTCCAGCTAGAAAATTTGTTAGCATTGATGTTTATACTTGCAAAAATGGATTAAATAGAGAATTTATAAAAAAATATTTTACGGGAGTGTTTGGTATTAAAAAAATAGAAGAAAATTTTGTAATAAGAGGAACAGAATATCCTGTAGAAAATATTTGTTAAATCTTAGTCGTTTTAGTTTGTAACAATTTATTTATTAATTAATAAATAGACTATATGAAAAAATCTGATTTACTTAGGGAAAAAATTAAACATATTGACATAAAAAATTTTAATTCAACAAAGATAATTAAAGCAATGCAAGGCATGTCTTTTACCGCTGGAGAGGTGGGTCGTGCCAGTGAAATTTTTGAAAAAATGATTAAAGACAAGGATTGTGTAATAGTTTTAGCTTTGGCTGGAAGCACCAGTGCTGCTGGATGTATGCAAGTTTATGTTGATATGGTAAAAAGTAACATGATAGACGCTGTCGTTGCGACAGGAGCCAGTATTGTTGATATGGATTTTTTTGAAGCGTTAGGATTTAAGCATTATCGTGGAAGTTATAATATTGATGATAGTATACTCAATGATTTATATATTGATAGAATATATGATACTTTTATAGATGAAGAAAATTTGCAAAAATGTGACTTGACTATAAAAAAAATTGCTGATTCTTTAGAGCCAAAAGTTTATTCTTCTCGGGAGTTTATTAGAGAGATGGGTAAATATTTAAAAAAATATTCAAAGAAAAAAAATTCTTTAGTGCAAACTTGTTTTGAAAATAGCGTGCCAATATTTTGTCCCGCTTTTTCAGACAGTAGCGCTGGTTTTGGCCTGGTTCTTAATCAAATAGAAAATCCTAATAAACATATTTCAATTGATAGTGTAAAAGATTTTAAGGAATTAACGGATATTAAGATTAATGCGGAAGAAACGGGTATTTTTATTGTTGGAGGTGGAACACCAAAAAATTTTTTACAAGATACAGTGGTTTGTGCTAAAGTTCAAGGAAAATCTGTGCCTATGCATAAATATGCAATTCAGATTACTGTAGCTGATGTTAGAGATGGAGCGTGCTCAAGCTCAACTCTAGAAGAAGCTCAATCTTGGGGTAAGGTAAGCGTTGATAATCAGCAAATGGTTTTTGCTGAAGCAACAGCCGTTTTGCCATTAATAACTAGCTATATTTATCATAAAGGAGATTGGAAAAACAGAAAAAAACACGAGTTAGCGAAACTTTTTCAATAAAAATAAAGATACACTGGATTAAATCAAGAAAAATTCAAAAAAATTATTTCATTTAGTTTCTTAAACTGAACAGATCAACTTAAGATTTTTTGTTGTTTATTTTTTGATATTTGGTGCATAGCGTTTTATATGAAATAAACCAATGATATATTATTGCGTTTGGCAGGAAGACATTTTAGGTGTATAGGTGTATAATTAAAAGTCACTTAGCATTGTGCTTTGTGGTGAGTTTTTTAAAAACAAAATAGGAGGGTGAAATGCATATTCCATTATGGTTGATTTTAGCACTTATTTCACCTTTCGCTAATGCACTAGTGAATGTTGTGGATGTTTACTTCGCCAAGGGCGTATATGAAAATGAGTGGGACGGTGCGGCGATTAGTTGTATGTTTAAAATCGTTGCATTGCCAATTCTGCTCGTTTGGGTAACTTGGCAAGGGGAATTCCAGCTTGTGTTAAGTCAATTTTCCGAAATTGACAAAAATCTTTTTGAGCTGGCGTTTATTGGAGGGTTTTTTTATTCTCTCTCCAACTATTTTTATTTTCGGGCAGTGATGTCTGGAAAGGCTGATGTTGTTTTCATTGAAGCCCTATTCAATCTGACGGCTGTATTTGTTCCAGTGCTTGCAGTTCTCGTGCTGGGCAAAGTTCTGACGGTCTATCAGTGGATCGGGGTAGTCTTGGCTTTCATAGGAGCATTCGTGCTCTATGTGAGGGGTCAAGATTTATCAATGGAAAAATTTATTGGCAAAAAAACAATGTCCATGATTTTGGCTTCAATTTGTCTTTCGATTTGCATTATAATCGAAAACAAAGTTTATGAAGATGCACCGTTCATTCCCATTTTCTGTGTATTTTCCTGTGGGTGTTTTACGATCGGTTGTTCATATGTCATTGTTCGAAAAATGAAAAAAATGCAGAGTTTAACAGCTCTGTGCAGAAGATTTTTTTTCATTTTCATTATTATGGAAACATTAGAGTTTCTTGGAGCACTTAGCCAAGAACTGGCATTGTCAATGACTGAGTCATATTATGTCTCGACAATATATTGTTTCCAGCCAGTATTTGTGCTAGTAATATCCGGCGCAATGCTGGTGATTTTTTCTACCATCGCCTTGTTTCCGAGAAAACTCTGGAATCTTCAGGCGAAACTGAATGGACTTGTCGAGGAAGTCCATGCAGATCAGGTAGGAAGGATTTGGGCAAAATTTTTTGGTATCACGGCTATAATTATAGCCGTGATGATGGTTAGCTTTTAGCCGGCGGTGAAATCAATTTTCACCGCCTTTTTTTGTCTAAATTTTTTTATTTACAAATAGTAGAAAAACTTGTGTGATAAATATATAAAAAATAAAAGTGCTCAGTGAATCAAAGATATTTATGAAAATCAGATAAAACTTTCATTTTGATGTATAGTGATTTGTTACGAATAATATTTTTTTGTCTTTTTTTTATAAATAGTGCTATAATTTAATTTAAGGTTGGAAAGAAATGAATTTCTTGATAAAATGGTAGTAGGAATTTTTAAAGAAATATTAATAATTAGAATGGTTGATTCAATAATAAATTGTAAGGATTTAAAAAAGGCTGAATATGTTATATTGAGTGTTGGTTATGACGCAACTACATCATTCAGAAAAGGAGCTAATAAAGGACCAAAAGAAATCATCAACTGCTTAAATACGAAAGTGGAGTTATTTGAAAGATTTACTAAAACAGAGCCAGCCTATCTTATTAAAATCGGACATAAGGAGCTAAAAAATCTAAATAAACTTTCACTTGATGGATTAATAGAAAAAATAGCAAAAGAATATAAGCTTATTCATAATCAAAATAATTTTGTTTTGATGCTAGGAGGAGATCATTCCGTATCTATTGGTGTATTTAAGTGTTTATCTCAGATTATGTTAGTTAATGATGTGACGATTGTTCAAATTGATGCTCATATGGATTTGCGTGATGATGATTCTGAATATAATGATAAAAATCCCAGCAAATATGCTCATTCGTGTGTTATGCGAAGGGCAATTGATTTTGGATTTAAAACAGTGCAGATTGGTATCCGAGATTATTCCAGAGAAGAATATGAGTTTTCTCAAGAAAAGAATTTGAAAATATTTGAATGGGGGGTTAAGGAGAATAATTTCAGTATTGATGAGATTGTAAAATCGATAAAAACAGATAGGATTTATTTAACTATTGATATGGATGGACTAGATCCAGCTTGCGCTCCTGCTGTTGGAACGCCTGTGCCAGGAGGATTAGATTGGAATTACGCATCAGCGTTGATTAGGGAATTAGCTAGGGAAAAATATATAGTGGGGGCGGATATAGTTGAAGTAGCTCCTCGTAAAGATGATGTGTTGACTGAATATGTTGCTGCACAGATGTGTTATAATACAATTTGTTACGTTCAATATAAAAAGGTTAAAAAATATTTTTAAAATAAAAAAATGGAAACACTTTTGTGCCACTGGGAAGCCTCTAAATTTTTCATTGTTTCAAGCAATGTTCCTACTCTTCTTTATTATTCTCATTTTCCTGCAATTTTTCTAGCTATGTTGATTGGTGTTTATGTTTTGATTAGAGATTATTATAGTTTAAAGAGTGCAATATTGTTTTTTATTTTTTTGATGTTTTCACTATGGTCTTTTATAGATATCATTCAGTGGGTTGATAATAGGAGTTATGTGATATTATTTTTTTGGTCATTGTCAATTCTTTTGGAAGTGTTATTATATTTGGCAAGTTTTTACTTCATTTATGTTTTTATAAGTAAAAAAGATTTGCCAGTTTATTTAAAGTTAATACTTTGCATTTTTATTTTACCTACTATTATTTTATTGCCAACAAGTCGAACAATAACAGGAATAATGATAGCAACAGGTGATGCTACTGAAGGATTTATGGCAACTTATTACACATATTTTGTTGAAATATTCTCAGCCATAGCAATCTTGATTTATTCTTTATTTAGTTATTTTGGGAATAACAATAGAGATGAAAAAAAACAAATAATATTAATTACCCTAGGACTATTGTTATTTTTGTTATCCTTTTCATGGGGAAACATTATGGGAAGTTTTATGGATAACTGGGAAATTTCTCAATTTGGTCTTTTTGGTATGCCGATATTTGTTGCTCTTTTGGCCTACCTCATCGTCAAATTCCAAGCATTTAATATAAAAATGTTTGGCGCGCAAGCCTTGGTGGTGGGGCTGGTGATTCTTATCGGATCTCAATTTTTCTTTATTGATAAAGAAAATATAACTAATAAAATTTTGACGGGGATTACTTTTTTGTTGGCATCGGGCTTTGGTTGGACGCTTATTTCTTCCGTCAAAAAAGAAATGGAAAGAAAAGAAGAATTGCAGATTATGGCGGATAGTTTGGCAGTTGCTAATGACAGACTCCGAAAATTGGACAATTCCAAATCGGAATTTATCTCTATTGCTTCGCATCAATTGAGAACGCCGCTTACCGCGATTAAAGGTTTTGTGTCGTTGATATTGGAAGGATCTTATGGAAAAATTGAGCCTAAAATTAAGGAAGTTTTGGGCAAAATTTTTATCAGTAATGAAAGATTAATTGAACTGGTGGAAGATTTGCTCAATATCTCTCGCATTGAGTCGGGTCGAATGGAATATAAAATTGAAAAATTCAAGTTGGAGGAATTGGTCAACGAGATATACGACACTTTTTCTCTTCGCGCCAAAAAAAAAGGTTTGAAATTTGAAATGATTTTTCCGGAAAATCCTTTGCCAGAGATTGAAACGGATCGTAATAAGATGCGGGAGATAATTTCCAATTTAATTGACAACGCCATTAAATATACCGAAAGAGGCTGGGTTAGGATAAAAATATCTTATTCTGATTCGGATGAAATTTTTAGAGTTTCGGTGATAGACACCGGAATCGGCACATTAAAAGAAGATATTCCTTTTCTTTTTTCCAAATTTTCTCGCGGAACCGGCGCTTCCAAAATCAATGCCGGAGGAACCGGGTTGGGGCTTCATGTTGGCAGAAAAATGATAGAGGCTTTGGGAGGAAAAATTTGGGTGGAATCCGAAGGCGCCGGAAAAGGCTCAACTTTTTTTGTGGAAGCGCCGAAAAATTATAGCGTAAAAGAAGAATATTAATTTTAAGAAGCACTTTTGGAGTGTTCAAATAAAGTGGCTTTTTTGCCGGATAAACCGTAAATTAAAATAAACTTTTTAAAGAAAATTTTTCAAGCGATTTTTTCCAGTTTTGTGTCAAAAAAGTGAAAAATGAGAAAAACATTTTAAAATATTATTTTTAATAATAGAATGAGTTAAATTTTCTCCGAAGCTTTGCTTCGGGAGGAATTAATAAAAATTTCGCAGTCTGCCAAGAGAAATTAGCTCCCATTAATATTTCGTCAGCTTGCTATGAGGTAGTTGATTAATAAAACGTAAAATTGTTGAATTTTGAAAGTATTTTCTAAAAAAAATCTAGCTTTAACAATTAAGTGTATCAAATAAAATTGGAAAAATTTGAAGGTCCATTGGAACTTCTTTTGGAGCTGATAAAAAGAGAAAAACTCAGTATTACGGAGTTGAGTTTGGCGAAAGTGGCGGACGAATATCTGGAATTTGTCAGAAACAATCAAAATATCACGCTAGAAAGTTTGGCGGATTTTTTGGATGTGGCTTCTCGTCTTATCTTGATAAAGTCTAGAGCACTTCTTCCCACCTTGAAATTTAGCGATGAAGAAGAGGAAGAAATTGCCGATTTGGCTTATCGTTTGGAAGAATATGGAAAATTCAAAGAAATTTTTTCCAAAGTTAGAAAAATTTGGAAGAACAATAGGAGTTGCTTCTCTCGCGAACCTTTTCAAGAAACAGAAGTGTCGTTTTCTCCTCCGGAAAATTTGAATGTTTTTGATTTGAAGAAATGTTTTTTGTCCGTTTTGGCGGAAATTCCGGTTATTGAAAAATTGCAAGAGGAAATAGTCAATGAAGTGATAACATTGGAAGAAAGAATCAATGAGTTGGAAAACATTTTGCGAAACAAAGCAGAAATTTCTTTTTTTGAATTAACTCAAAAATCTTTGGACAAAATAGACGTGATTGTTTCATTTTTGGCAATGTTGGAAATGGCCAAACAAAGAATTGCCATAATCCAGCAAGAAAATTCTTTTGAAGATATAAGAATAACTTGGAATTGTGTTTTGGAAAAATAATCGGAGCCATAATCGCTTTATTGTCTTTTTAATTTTTTTCTGATAAGATTGTTTCATTGGTTTTTGGTTAATTTTTCTCCTGAGGAGAATTTATTCATCAAAAACCGGATAACAATTCTTATTATTTTTTTTCAAATTTATAAGTGTGATGATAAAGTTACCTAAATTTGGAAAAGTCTAATCTCATGAAAGATGAGTTTTTAAATGTTCCCTCTCATGTAGCTTTGATCCCCGATGGCAATCGGCGTTGGGCAAAGAAGAGGGGTTTGAAACCATGGGAAGGTCACAGAGCGGGAGCGGAAAATTTTGAAAAATTAATTCAATGCGCTCTTCGCAAAAAAATCAAATGTTTTTCAATGTGGGGATCGTCCATAGACAATCTTATCAAACGTCCGGTTTTAGAAAAAAAAGCGCTTTTGGAAATTTATAAAAAATATTTTAAGCGTCTTTTATCCGGTCCGGAAATTTTTGAAAATGAAGTCAAAGTAAATTTTATCGGTTGTTGGGAAGAGCAATTTCCGAATTCTCTTAAAAAAACAATTTATGAAATAATTGAAAAAACCAAGAATTATGAAAAGAGAATGCTTAATTTTATGTTGGCTTATGGAGGAACGGACGATATGCTTCAAGCGATAGAAAAAATTAGATCAAAATATAAAAACGAAGAAAAAATAACGGAAAAAATGTTAAAAGAAAATCTGATGACCGCCAATCTTCCGCCGGTGGATTTTATGATTAGAACCGGAGGGGAACCGCACAATAGCAATGGTTTTTTAATGTGGGATACGGCGGACGCTCAACTTTATTTTTCTCCCGAATTTTTTCCTGATTTTGACGAAAAAAAATTTGAAATAGCTTTGGAAGAATATGCCCAAAGGGAAAGAAGATTTGGAAAATGAAATTTAAAAATAATTAGATTGTATAACTAGTCGGAGTCTTTAAAAAAGACCGGCTAAGTTATAATTTTTTTAAAAAAACTTTTTATGACGCATCAAAATTTTTGGCACGTTTTGAAAAGCAAAAAAGCGATGAAAAATGTTTTTACCGATCAAAATTTTGATCAAGAAGTTCTTGGTTCGGAAAAACCGGTAGTGGTTGATTTTTGGGCGCCTTGGTGCGGACCTTGCCAAATGATGGGACCAATTGTTTCCCAATTAGCCAAAGATTTGGGCAATGATGTTAAAGTGGGAAAATTGAATGTGGATGAAAATCCTCAAATGGCGCAGAAATTTTCCGTGATGTCTATTCCAACCATAATAATTTTCAAAGCGGGAGCGGTAAAAGAACAATTAGTAGGAGTGCAAGATCTTGATTCTTTGAAGAATGTTTTGAATAAAATAAAATAGTTTTTTATTATGATGAATGATGGGAAATTATGATCTTATTATTATTGGTGCCGGTCCGGCGGGTTTATCCGCGTCCATTTATGCTTCCAGATATAAGCTGAATCATTTGGTTTTGGGTGTCAGTCCGGGCGGTCAAATGGGAGAAATATACGAGATAGAAAATTATCCCGGTTTTCCTTCAATTTCAGGACGAGAATTGATTGAAAAATTTTTGGAGCATAGCAAAAAATTCGGAGCGGAGATAAGAAACGAATCAGTGGTGAAAATAAAAAAAAATGAAACCGGTCTTTTTGAAGTGGAAACTTCATTTGGAATATATCAAGCTCAAGCTTTGATTATGGCAATGGGAGCGGTTTACAGAAAAATGAATATCCCGGGAGAAAAAGAATATACTGGGAAGGGAGTTTCTTATTGCGCCACTTGTGACGCGATTTTTTTCAAAGGGAAAACGGTTAGCGTGGTTGGAGGTGGCAATAGCGCTGTAGTGGTGGCTTTGGAATTGGCGGATTTTGCCAAAAAAGTGTATCTCATCCATCGCGGAGAAAAAATGTCGGCTGAGCCGGCCTGGCTGGAAAAATTAAACAACTTGAAAAATTTGGAAATTTTAAAAGATAATGAAGTCCTAGAAATTAAGGGAAAAGAAAAAGTGGAAAAAATAATTTTAACTAAACCGTTTAATGACAAAGTTAGTCTTTCAGTGGATGGGGTTTTTATTGAAGTGGGAACCGATCCGGGGGTGGAATTGGCGAAAAAAATAGGAGTGGAAACGGATGAACAAAATTACATAAAAGTTAACGCTGATATGAGCACCAATATAGCCGGGATATTTGGAGCAGGAGATATAACCAATGGGTCTAATAAATTTCGTCAAGTACTTTCGGCTTGCGCTGAAGGTGCGTTGGCGGCAGTGGGGACGTATAAGATGCTAAAATTAAAGTAAAAAATATAGCTGAAATAAGAAAATTTCTCCCATAATAACTTACTACTGCAGTTTCTTAGCGTGGTTTTTTTAAAAATTTTATTGGTTTGACTAAGACTGGATCTTGAAAAAAATATTTTTTTAAAAAAAACAGGTTTCAAAGTTTGAAAAATTTTGTCGTATAACTAAACATTCAACAATTTTAATTATTGAGTTATGAATATGAATTCAATTCAACTTTCCAAAAAAATTGGGGGAAAGATTGAAATTAAAAGCAAGATTAAATTAAATAAAGAAAATATTTCTGTCCTTTATACTCCCGGAGTGGCAGAAGTGGCGAGAGCGGTTGCTGAGGATAAAAAAATGATGAAAAAATATACTATCAAAAAAAATTCCGTAGCGATTGTTTCTGACGGTAGCGCGGTTTTAGGCTTGGGAAACATTGGTCCGGAAGGAGCTTTGCCTGTAATGGAAGGAAAGGCTTTGCTTTTTTCAGAAATTGCGGGTGTGGACGCTTTCCCTTTGGTTTTGGCGACTCAAAATGCGGAAGAAATAATCCAAACTGTGAAAAATATCGCTCCGGCTTTTGGCGGAATAAATTTGGAAGATATTTCCGCTCCGCGTTGTTTTGAAATTGAAGAGCGTTTAAAAAAAGAATTGGATATTCCGGTTTTTCACGATGATCAACATGGCACGGCAATTGTGGTTTTGGCCGGTCTCATTAACGCGCTTAAAGTGGTGAGAAAAGAAATAAACAAAATAAAAATAGTGATTAGCGGATGTGGAGCGGCGGGAGTGGCAATTGCTAAACTTTTGCTCAGTTTTGGAGCAAAAAATATAGTTATGATTGACAGAATGGGAATAGTTTATCGTGGAAGAATGGAAGGAATGAATGATTCCAAAAAAGAAATTTCTGGACTGACTAATCCGGAAAATCTCAAAGGCAACATTCGTTTGGCTCTTTTTGGCGCGGACGTTTTTGTGGGAGTTTCCGCGCCTAACATTTTGACGGAAGAAGATATTTCCAAAATGAATCAAGACGCAATTGTTTTTGCGATGGCTAATCCGGTGCCGGAAATTTTTCCGGAAAGAGCCAAATTAGGAGGTGCTAGAATTGTTGCCACCGGGAGAAGCGATTTTCCCAATCAATTGAATAATGTTTTGGCTTTTCCGGGAATTTTTCGCGGAGTGTTGGATAATGGTATCAAAGAAATTACTATTGAACACAAAATAAAAGTGGCGCAGGCAATTGCTGGCTTGATAAAAAAACCGACGAGTGATAAAATAGTGCCAGATATATTTAACAAAAAAACGGCAAAAGTGATTGCCGAAATTTTTAAAACAAAAAAAAATGAAAACATTTAGGCAAAAAATTAATCTTGAAAGCACAACTCAAATTGAATTTTTGGATATTACGGAAAAAGTGGAAGAAACTGTGGAAAAATCGGGAATCAGAGAAGGCCAAGTTTTAGTCTATTCTCCTCATACCACTGGAAGTATCGTTGTTAATCACAATGAACCAATGTTGATTCAGGATTTTATGCGAGTTCTTTATCGTTTGGTTCCAGTTTCGGATCGGTATTCACATGATCTTTTTGAAATAAATCGCTCTAATGTTTCTGATGGGAGAAGCAACGGGCATTCTCATTGCAAAGCGATGCTTTTAGGAACCAGTCAGTCATTGCCATTGGAAAAAGGCAGATTAATTTTGACTGAAAAACAAAGTATTTTTTTCGTGGAAATGGATGGCGCCAGAAAAAGAGAAGTTATTATTCAAATTATTGGCAATTAAGAAAAAATCGCAATGAATAGTCTTATCAATGATTTAATAAAAAAAGGTTTTTTAAAAGACGAAAAAATTATAGAGGCTTTTTCCGATATTGATCGAGCTGAATTTCTGCCGGAAAATTTTTATAAAGAAAGTTTGAGCGATGTGGCACTTCCGATCGGATACGGGCAAGCTATTTCTCAGCCTAGCGTGGTGGCTTTGATGTTGAGTCTTTTGGATGCACGAGAGGGACAAAAAGTTTTGGATATTGGATCCGGTTCCGGTTGGACAGTAGCGCTTCTTTGCCATATCGTGGGAAGAAACGGTTATGTTGGAGCGATAGAAAGAATAGAGAAACTTTTGGAATGGGGAAAAAAGAATGTGGATAAATACGGATATGTGAAAGATGGAAAAGAAGGTCAAGCGGAATTTTTTTTAGCAGATGGTTCCAAAGGATTGAGTAAAAGAGCTCCTTTTGACAGAATTTTAGTTTCCGCTTTTTCTGATTTTATTCCTCCGGTGCTTAAAGAACAATTGAAGATTGGAGGAAAAATGGTTATTCCCATTAAAAATAATTTATGGTTTTTGGAGAAAAAAGATTCGGATAAATTTGAGCAAAAAATATATCCTGGTTTTTCTTTTGTTCCTTTAATAAAAGATTAATACTTTTCAATATTTTTTACTTTTTTTATTTTAAGCAATATTAAATTTGAAGCAGGGTTCAACTGAGGAGATATAATTTTTTTTGTGGCTGATTAATGGTTTTTGCAGGAATAAAAAAAATGATATTCACTTTTTTTGAAGTAATATGGCAAGCTTACTTAAAATAATAAGACAATTTTTAAATAAAAAGGCAGGCGGGAATAATTTTGAAATGATTTTTCAAATTTGAAAATACCATATTCGCAAATTTGAATGTAAATGAATATTAAAAGCACACAATACGATGAAAAAAAAATTAATTTTTATTTTGGTCGGGGGACTGTTCGCGATTGGCGGTTTTTTTTATTTTAGAAATCAAGTTTATTATTCTCACGGCGACAATTCTTCTTCGAAAATGTTTTTAATTGAAAAAGGGGAAAGTGTTTCCGATATTGCGGTTCGGCTGAAACAAGAAGGTTTTATTTCGGGGAAAATATATTTTTATTATTATCTTAAAGTGAATAATCTTTGGGAAAAAATTTATCCCGGAGAATACCAAATTTTTCAATCAATGACAATCGGCGAGATTGCCAGAATAATCACCAATCCTCAGGAGAAATTTATTCGGGTAACTTTTCCTGAAGGATTTGATTCTCGCCAAATGGCGAAAAGATTGAATGAAAACGGACTTCCTGGAGATAATTTTTTGAAAATAGTTGAAAATCCGCAAGATTTGAAAAAAAGATACAGTTATTTGTCTGAGGAAAAAGTTTTGAATTTGGAAGGATATCTTTTTCCCGACACCTATTTTTTCAAAAGCGATATTAGCACCGAAAATATTGTTGGGCGAATGCTGGATAATTTTGACGCAAAATTAAATCAAAATTTGAGAGATGAGACAAAAATTCAAAAAAGAAGCATAAGGGAAATTGTTACAATGGCAAGTATTTTGGAAATGGAAGTGAAAACCAAAAAAGATCGCGAATTGGTAAGTGGGATATTTTGGAAAAGAATTGAAGAAAATATGCCTCTTCAAAGCGATATCACGCTTACTTACGCGACGGGAGAGAAAAAAGAAAAGTATTCTCTTTCTGATATTGAAACCAATTCTCCTTATAATACATACAAATTTGTAGGGCTTCCGCTGGGACCGATTAACAATCCCGGGAAAGAGTCTATTGAGTCGGCCATTTATCCTGAAGAATCGGAATATCTTTATTTTCTTTCCGATCCGCGAAGCGGACAAACAATTTTTTCTAAAACTTATCCGGAACATTTAATCAAAAAAGAAGAAGTTGGACTTTAAAAAAAATTTTTCATTTTTGTGACTTTGTTTTACAAAATAATCAAAATAGTATATAGTTGTGCATAAGATTTTAAAAGCGTTTAAGGAAATATCAATTCCGAAGCTGTGGGAAGAAAACTTTCAAAAGGCGAGTAGAACCTGCCGGGTAAGCCCGTAATAGCTGTAATAAAGGGTTTTTTAGTTAGAATTTATTGGTTAATTGGGCGTAAAATCGGTTAACCAAGAAACTGAGAAACTAATCAACTAAATTAAGGTGGTACCACGATATTCAATCGTCCTTAACATAAGTTTTTGGGCGTTTTTTTAATTTTATATTTAGGACTTACGCATTTCCCTTCAAATCTATTGTTCGCTGAAATTACAAAAAAATAAATTAAGATTATAGATAGGAATTGTTGATTATAGTTCTGTCATTGCACTGGCTACATAAATAGATTTTCAGGTAAACGCGTAAATCCTAATATTTTAATTTTATGTTTAAAAAAGTTGATACCAGAAAAAAATATGCCGAGATGGAAAGAGAAATTATTCAGTTTTGGAAAAAGGATAAAATCTTTCAAAAATCTGTGGAAAGGAGAAGCAAGGATAAGTATTATAGTTTTTATGACGGACCGCCATTTATTACCGGCGTGCCACATTATGGAACATTGTTGTCTTCTATTGTTAAAGATGCCGTTCCTCGCTATTGGACAATGAAAGGTTATCGCGTGGAAAGACGTTGGGGTTGGGATTGCCATGGATTGCCAGCGGAAAATATGGTGGAAAAAAAACTAGGGCTGAAAAGCAAAAAAGATATTGAGAAAATCGGAGTGGGAAAATTTAACGAAGCTTGTCTACGGGAGACTTCACAGATTGCCAGTGGATGGGAAGCGGTGATTGATCGTGTCGGTCGCTGGGTGGAATTCAAAAATGCTTACAAAACGATGGATTTAGATTATATGGAATCAGTTTGGTGGGCGTTTTCGCAGTTGAATAAAAAGGGGCTGATCTATGAGGACATTCGTGTTTCTTTGTATTGTCCGCGTTGCTCAACGCCACTTTCCAATTTTGAAATTGCGATGGATAATTCCTATGAAATGGACAGCGATCCGTCCGTGTATGTGAAGATGAAAGTCAAAGGCGAAGAAAACACTTATTTTTTGGTTTGGACAACGACACCATGGACACTTC